>Ga0123398_1026163_pt1 | contig 15297 bp, 13 predicted proteins | sample T5LHNO3metaT_FD_89926 | JGI IMG/M metagenome (GOLD analysis project Ga0123398, IMG submission 89926) | Methane-oxidizing artificial microbial communities from Washington, USA to study methane cycling - T5-LHNO3 metaT (Metagenome... | ecosystem: Engineered > Modeled > Simulated communities...
CTGTTTGTTGCATTGAATCGCGCGAAAAACCTGTCCGGCATCAAGCGAGCTGACTTCAGGTAATTGCTTATACAAAGCCTTTGCTTGTTGGCAAGCCGCAAACGATGCCTCGTATTCTTCCAGCTTATCCAACACCCCTACCAACTCCTGCCAGGCGCGTGCGGTCTGCTGCATATTACGATTGGCGGCTACCACATTCTGAAAGCGCTGTTTCGCTTCCGGCAAACGGTTTAAATGCGCTTCCAGCACCGCCAACATGTTATTGCAGGCTGGATCGTCTGGACGTAGTTCACAGACCTTGCTGGCGAAAGGCAAGGCTTCTTCGAATCGATTAACCCTCGTCAAATACAGGGCCCGGTTATTCAGCGCCGCCGGGTTTGCAGGTTCCAGCTTAACCGCCAACGCGGTCAGTTTCAGCGCGGTATCCAGATCGCCCCAGTGATGCAATTGCTCGGCCAGCTCCAGAATAAAACGGATATTACGCGTTTGCTGAGCGTCAATTTCCAGTTGGCGAGCGGCCTGTTGCAGATAGGCCAAACCTTCCCGGCGCTGCTGCTGCCAGCACAATGCCTGCCCCAAACCGGCCAGCGCTTCCGCATGATTGGGCTGGATCGCCAAGACTTGCCGAAACCCATGCAGCGTACCCACCATATCGCGCCGCGCCACGGCCTGCCAGGCTTGCGTTAACGCATCGTTCACGCTGGGTTGAACCGGCCTTGCGGCGGCTTCGGCCTGCTTCAGGCAACAGGCTTTATATTTTTTGCCGCTGCCGCATGGACACGGATCGTTGCGGCCAAATTTACCGTTGCCGGCTGCTGTTGTATTTTTCATATCGTTCCCTGACGAGGCATAGACTATTGGCGGCAATTATAAATCCGCCAGCACTGCCAACGCTTCTTGAATATTGCTGACCGCATGTATTTGCAAGTTCTTCACCGCATCCTTGGGTTTGTTGCTTTTCGGTATGATCGCCCGCTTGAAACCGTGCTTAGCCGCTTCGTTGAGCCGGGCGTGTCCATTAGCCACCGGGCGAATTTCGCCGTTTAAACCCACCTCACCGAAGAACACCGTGTCGTAAGGAATGATGCGATCACGCAGACTGGACACCACGCCTATCATGATCGCCAAGTCGCTGCTGGTTTCAGATACCTTTATGCCGCCAACCACGTTGGCGTAAATCTCATCGTTGCCGGTGAATATCCCGCCGTGGCGCGACAACACCGCCAGCAACATGGCCAGCCGGTTTTGGTCCAAACCCACCGCCAGCCGGCGCGGATTGCCGTACTGGCTTTCGGTGACCAATGCTTGAATCTCCACGAGCAACGGGCGGGTGCCTTCCCATAATACGGTCACCACACTGCCCGGCGAGGGCTTTTCAGCGCGAGATAAAAACATTGCCGACGGGTTTTTCACTTCCTTCAAGCCGCTGCTTTCCATTGCAAAAAAACCCAACTCACCGACACTGCCGAAGCGATTCTTGTCGGCGCGCAATACCCGAAATCGTGAATCGTCGGTGGACGACAACACCACCTGCGCATCGACGATATGGCTCAGTGTCATCGGCCCGGCCAGCGATTGATCCTTGGTCACATGACCCACCATAAAAAACGATACGCCGGTACGTTTGGCGTATTGCGTCAGATAGCTGGCAGACTCGCGCACCTGCGACACCGAACCCGGCGCCGAGTCCGAATCGGCGGTATACATCACCTGAATCGAATCGATGATCACCACCTTGGGCTGCTCCTCGTCCAAGACTTGGCAAATCTGCTGCACCGAGGTTTCTGCCAACATCTTGATGCCGGCAGTATTCAATTGCAGACGATGGGCGCGCTCGGCGATCTGTTGCAGCGACTCTTCGCCGGACACATACAACACCGGCAGTTGCTGGGCAATATGACCGATGGCTTGCAGCAGGATAGTGCTCTTGCCGGCCCCCGGCGCACCGCCGATTAACACCACGCTACCGGTGACGATGCCGCCGCCCAGCACCCGGTCGAACTCGGCCAGACCGGTGGAAATCCGCTCGGCTTGGGCCAGATTGACTTCCGACAACAAACGCACTTCGCTGCGGCTGCCGGCATAGCCGGAGTTATCGCGCGCGCTTTTACCGCTACCCAGCTTCACTTCCTTAATGCTGTTCCAGGCCCCGCATTGATTGCACTGCCCGGACCAGCCGGGAAAATCGGCGCCGCATTCGGTGCAGACGTAGGCGGATTTGGTTTTTTTAGCCATAACGATATTCGATTTCTGGTTGGTAAACGTCGCAAGAGGCGGTTAGGCTTTCATACTCAAAAAGCCTTTTGTATGTTCTGTCATTTAAGGCGAAGCCGACAATCACACAATGCACGGCAGCCTTGCCTTTCGCCTCATGTCCCGCATTTCTCGGTCGAAGGCCGCCATCAATATGCGTTCGAAGTAAAGCTTGCCGTTGACATAAGGGAAGGCGGCTAGCTGTTCATCCAAGGTTTTCAGGCGTTTGCCGTGGGGTTTGTCCAACACTTCAAACAGGTTGACCAGCAATTGCGCGAGGTCTTGGCCGTCTTCTGCAGTGCGCTGTTAGATGAGTTCCCGAAACTGCCGCCGCTCTAGGGCTGGTAGGCGCTTTTGGCGAAACGTGCTTCACTCAAGAAAATCCTCAATCGTCCGAGCAATCTCCGGAAAGGCTTGCAGCACTTTTCGGTCGGCGGTAATCAGTGGGACGTTCAACAGTTTGGCCAGCGCGACGAATTCGCAGTCGTAAGCCGAGCAATCGCTGCCGGCCACTAATTGCAAAACCTGGGCGGATGAGACTTCGTATTCGTTTTGCTGCAGCAAGGTTTCAGCGTGGCGCACAATCCGTAAGGCGTCGTCCAAGGCCAACAGATTTTTGCGTAGATACAAAGCCAGGACATTGCGAAATTCGCTTTTCCACAGATTGGGTGCAATCCACTGCGCTTCCTGTCTTAGCAGCTGTTCGGCTTGTGCGGATTTTTCGCTATTGAGGTAAAGATAAGCAATCGTGTTGGTATCGGCAACAATCATGGCCGGCCGGCAAATTTGGCTTGGTCGATGTCCTGGTCGGTTAACAGGTAATGCGCGGTTTTCTCGCGCAGTTGCCGGGCCTGAGCGAGATGCTGATCGACACTGAGCCGATGCGGATCGATGACCCTTTCCACGCAGTAAATGACTTCACTGTTAATGCTGCGGTGGTGCAGTTTCGCTGCGGTTTTTAGCTGTTCGTATAAATCGTCGGGGATGTTTTTTAGGGTCAAGGTTGCCATGACGCTCACCTGGAAAATCAAATAGGTTCCATTATGGAACCCAATCAATACCTGTCAAGCGGCCGATCAGTAAAACACCCTAAACAAGCGCTGAATCTGCCCAAACTCGTACAAATACGGCTGCGCCACGTCGCGGTTGGCGGCGACGACGATCAAGTCGTGGGAGAACACCGAGGTGTTGTACCAATTGAAACTACCGTCGATGACGATGTAATCGTCGATCACGCAGTATTTACTGTGGATGGGCGAGTACGGCACCGGCAGATCGTCCTGGCCGTAAACCAAGCCCACGCGTATCCCGGCATCGCGCAGACGTTGTACGGCCGGTAACAGCGGCCTTGCCAGTTCGTCGGCCATGCTGCGCTCGACGCCGATTTTGCCCTGCCGAGCCAAGTGGCCGTTGAACAATAATTGCACGTCAACACCCCGGTCGCGGGCCTGGATCAAGGCGTTGACGACGCTATCGTGGTGATCGCCCAGCAAATCGCCGATCAAAAACAAACACAACTTCAAGGAGCGGCGCGCTCTATGAATTTCCGCCAATATAGCGTGATGCGGCCGGTAAACCCTGCCATTAGCCATGGTGTGGCGGCCAAAGGTATATAACAAGTTGAATGGGCTGAGCGGGTCGACGCCATACTTTTGAATCACACCGCCGCGCTGGCTCTGGAAGATGTTGTCCAGCAAACGGCACACGCCCTTGGAATGAAAACTCATCCCGGATTCCCAGTTGGCCCACCAGCGATCGAAAGTGATGTTGAACGAGCCGATAATGCAATCGTCGTCGTTGAAGATCACGAACTTGGTGTGCATGTCCGGTTCCACTTCGATCAAGTGGTGTTTGGGGGTGCAAAACACGCCGACCAGTTCGATACCGGAGCGCTTCAAGCGCGCGTAATTCTGGCTGTTGGTCAGCGTCATTTTCCGCCAATCGACGATGCATTGCACCCATACGCCCTGCTGGCTGGCGTGAATCAAGTGGTTAATAAAATCGCCGTCGTCGATGCAATCCACGCTGACTTTAATGGTGCATAAGCGGTCGGGCTGGCTGTGTTTGGCCGCGATGACTTTATCGATATGATCGTGAATAAAGCGCTTGGGATGATAGGGGTGAAATTGCTGGCCCTTGGTAAATTTGGGCGTCAGTTGCAAGGAGTCGAAATGATGGTTGTACCAATCCACATCGCTTTGCAACTGGCCGGGGTCCAGCTCGTAACTGCGGAAATGGTTGGGCGTGGCCCAATGCTCGTTAATATGGCGCTGCTGCGGATGATTGTCGCGCAACTGGTCGCCATCCATGAAAATATAATCATGGCGCGAGGCGATGGAATGCTCGCCCAAATGCACGATAAACGAAAATTTGATGCAGCTGATCTTGCCGAATTGCCCGGAGTGCGGCATCACGTAAAAATCCCGCGTCGAGCGCTTGTGCCTATCCCACTGCACATCGTAAGCATCGGTGTCGACGATATAAGTTTCGCAGATCGACTCCCGATACACCTTTAGCACCACCTTCAAATTAGCGGCAATGCCGTGCGACATGTCGAAGTCTATCTTGCCCCAGCGCACGTCGAAGGTTTCCCTAAAATCGTTACCGCGTTGAAAACAACCGCCCAATTTGCCAAATACCGGTTTGGCGTAGTGTTCTGCTACTTGCATATGGTGCTGCCTAATTAAACAAGCTTTATTTTAATTGTAAAATCGCCTTAGCAATTCAGTCTATAGCGGCTCAAAGGTCATCAGATAGCCGCAATGATCGGATACCGGCCCGTAATCCTGCTCGGTGAACACGGTTCGCGCCGAGCTAGCCCGCAAGCCGCTATTCCTGTCCATGAAAATGTAATCGATTCGATAATCGTCGGCCAGATAATCCTGCCAATGCGCGTCGTTAACCCGAAAAATCTGTTCGAACAGCGCCGGGGCGTTGGCGGCCAGATATTGATCTTCGTATTGATGGCCGTTGACTACCAACTGATAGCCGGTCGAGCCGGCGGCGATATTGAAATCACCACACAGCAAGGTGGCATCCACCTCGGCGCTGCGTTTGCCGTTAGCCCAAGCGGATAGCCGTTGAAATTGTTGCTGGAAGCCGTCTTCCCACCAACTCAAATGCGCGGAAAACACATCGAGAGTACCGATATACGGCACGTTGATCCGCGCCGACACCACTTTACGGGAATGAATGCTGTAAGCATCGTGACTATCCGACACGTAGCGGGCTTCTTGCTCGGCCAAGGGATGGCGACTGAGTATGGCCACACCTTCGCGGAATTTGTCGAACCCCAGGTGCGACCAATCCGTGTACAGATGAAACGGTTGCGGCAAGCGCTGGTTGATAATATTCGCGGAATTCGACGGCCAATCGCCGCGACCGTCATTCCAATACTCCGCCACTTCCTGCAGGCAAACTATATCGGCTTCCAATTCGTCAATGGCAGTGGCGATTTGCCAGAACTTCCGGTCTTGCTCGTCTTCCTGATAACAATGCAGATTCAAAATCAACAGCCGCAGCGGCCTGCGGCTTAGGGTGTAATTTTGGCCGGCGTTGTTGTCCCACCGCGTCTGCTCCTTACTTTCGCAGCTGATGCTGTATTGCAGACGAAACGCCTCCCCCACCCTGATCCGCCCGCTCCACACTTGGGCAAGATGCAGGCCGGCATAGAGGGCTTTACTGGCGGATTTTCTTTGCGCCTGGCGGCGGCAACTGGTCGTATGGCTGTGTTGCCAGTTATCGATAGTCCAGTGGATGGTGACTTTCTCTATCTCCAGAGCGGCGTCTACCGCCAGCTTGATCGGCACGGAATGCTGACCATCCAGAAGTTGCTCGGCGTGGCTCAATTGTAGTATCGACGCGGCGCCGGTCAATCTGCCGCCACTACCCGCACCGCTGAAATAATCGCCGCCCTCGTTGTTGTCCCAATATTCGCTACCGGCCGATTGCAGCCGCAAGGCAAACCGAATGTCGCCGGGTATGTCGGCGTGCGCCTGCGGCGGAAAAACGATTTCGGCCTGCCAATACTCCCAACCATCTTCCGCCTTGCGGTTAAACAAGGCCGGCAAAAAGTGCCAGACGCCATCTTCGCCGGCCCAGAGCACTTCCACCTGCTTGTGATAATCCAGGTCTGCGACTTGAATCAAAAACAGTAAGGATTGCTGACAGGCCACAGCTTTGCCGGTCACATTATTGGCTACATACAACAATTGGATGTTATTCATAGCTCCCCCTGGAGGTTGAGTTAGGCAGTGCCCGCCACGGGCGTCTGTCTAGGCGGCATAATGGCGAAAGTCAATATCCGGAAAAATATCGTCCATGATCTCCAGCGCCGTCAGGTAGCGTTCATCGATACGGTTTTTGCGGATCGCATCATGCAGATAATTAAAACGGGCCAAATGATCGGTGATGCGTTTGCGCGCGTAATCGATCGTGGTGCCGGCCTTCATGATAAACGGCCAATCCGAAGACTGCGCCAGCAACAGTGATCGGGCGGCCTGATTTAAAGCGCGCCGCTGCAAATCACTCACGCCAAAGCCGCGCAAATCGCCCGCCAGCTTTTCCATTTCGGCGGCGGCCTTGTGCAATAAGGGATAAATCCAGTCGTTGCTTTCGTTCAGCCAGTAACTGGAATAACCGTGTTCGCCCCAACTGGAAGCGGCCGGCGTAGCCCGCACGTGCTGCAAAGGCAATTGCAAATAATCACCGCAACTGACGGTCTGGACACCGTTTTCGCTGCTGGCTGCCAAGCGTAACACTTGCTCTAGCCATAAAGGCCCTTCGAACCACCAATGTCCAAATAGTTCAGCATCGTAAGGTGCGACGATAATCGGCGCTTGCGGCATTTCCGCAGCCAGCGCGTCGATTTGCTGCTGGCGGCGCAAGATAAAATCCTCGGCATGCCGGCGCGCTTTTAGCCTGGCCAGTTCAGGCTGGTAAACCTGCTTGGTTTGCTTGGCGCCGGTGATGCGGAAATACTTGATGCCGGTGTTAATCCGGGTTTCGCCGTCCAAAATATAAGGCGCGATATATTCCAGAGGCAAATCGAAACCGATGTCGCGATAATACTCGCGATAATCGCCATCGCCCGGATAGCCTTCCTCCGCGCTCCAGACCTGTCGCGACGACGCCGGATCGCGGCCGAACGCCGCCACGCCGTTGCCGCAGTCCAGCGGCGCATACACACCATAGCGCGGCGACTGGTCGGCGTCCATGATCGCGTGACTATCGACGAAAAAATAATCGATACCTTCGGCTTTCAGCAGCTGTTCCAGGCCTGGATAGTAGCCGCATTCCGGCAACCAAAAGCCGCTCGGTGCAAAACCGAATTGGCTCTTGAAACTGGCAATGCCTACGCCAATTTGATTGCGCACCGACACCGGGCTGACATTCAACAAGGGCAAGAAACCGTGGGTGGCTGCCGTGGTAATCAATTCCAGGCCGCCAGCGCTGTGATGGCGTTGAAACGCGGTCAGCAAATCGCATTGATAGCGCTGCTGGTAGCGGTGTAGAGCATCCTGAAACCACTGCATATACATCTGCGCCAGCGGCTCGAACTGCGGCAGCCGGCGCGTGCGCTCCAACTCCCGCTCCGCCAATTCCAGCCTGCCTTGCAGATAATGCAGATAACGGCTTTGCAACAAAGGGTCGCGCAACATCGTCATCAGTGTTGGCGACAGGGATAAGGTCAGCCGATACGGCACTTGGTCGACATGCAAGCGCTCCAGCATCGCCAACAAGGGCAGATAACATTCGGTAATCGCTTCGAACAGCCAGTTTTCTTCAAAAAAACTGTCGTGTTCGGGATGATGCACATAGGGCAAATGGGCATGCAGAACGATGCTGAGATAGCCTTTGTTCATCGCGGAGTTAGTTTTGTTGGCCGGACGCGGTTACGGCAAGCGCCGAAGACGCTTGGGAAGGCGGTATTATAAACTGCGCCATCGTCGGCGACAGTCTTTCCGTCATCGGCGACACTTGCGGTGCGACTGCGGTAGCCTGCGAATAAGCGAAGGGGCTGAATTCCTGCTGAGCGTTTAGCCGGCCAATCGCCACCTGGTAAATCCCGGCGATGCAGTTGTCGCCGCTGGGCAGCGTAATCTGCTGCTGGCTGCGTTCGGCAGCGACCGGCACATCGAACCAAGTCTTGGCCGAGTCTTGCGGCGACGAGACCGCTTCAGCCGGCGCAGGCCGACTGTAAACTCTCAAGGTCAAAGGCTGGGCATCTGGCGGTTCGGCAGGCGACGTAGACGCCTGTGCCACGTCATCAAGATGCCAATAGACATGGATATGTTCCGGATCGACCGGCAACGCAACCAACTTGGCGCTTTCAACTTTGGCGGCAGTGAGTTGCTGGCGTGGCGCGAACTCGCGATTAATCTGCTGACTAATACTTAACAGCTCTTGCGGCGAAAAGCCGAAACTCGTCAACCGCGCCGCACCAGCTCTAAACCGGCGCGGGGCAAAGCCCCGGCTAATCTCCAGACTAATAGCCCGCATTTCCTCCGCAGAAAGCGGCATGCGGACTTGAGACGGTGAGGAGGAAAAGGCCATCGGCAATGTTAACGGGTCGGGTGACTAGGTTTTATCCTGTGGATAGCGGACATTCCGCGACGTATCGCCGCAGCGACCGGCGTTTATAGACTCTAACCGTTGTCGATTATTTACGCAAGGCGTAGGCCCGCAGCCCCTATATGCAGTAAAATCAGGACTAATTCACAGTTTCTCGGTAAAGGGCATGCACAAACCATACAGTTTAAAGTCAGGGAGTCCCTATCCTCACGGCGCCAAGGTTAGCGAGGGCGGCGTAAACTTCTCCATCTCCAGCCGCCATGCGACGGACGTGGAACTGCTGCTATTTGCCGAGCCTGACAGCACAAATCCCTTACAAGTCATACCCTTACAAAAAGATAAAAACCATACATTTTTCTCGTGGCATGTGTTTGTCGAAGAACTGCCGGTAGGCATCTGGTACGCCTGGCGCATCGACGGCCCGGACAACACCCGCGAGTCGGGCTTGCGTTTTGATCGCGAAAAATTATTGCTAGACCCTTGGGCTCGCGCAATCAGCGACAAGCTATGGAACCGCGCCGCCGCCTGCAAGCCCGGCGATAATAGCCAGCATGCCATGCGCGCGGTGGTAGTAGATGATCGTTACGACTGGGAAGGCGATACACCGCTGGCAATCCGTAGCGAAAAAGCCATTATTTACGAGTTGCATGTCGGCGGTTTTACTCGCCACGCGTCCGCCAAGGTGAAGCACCCAGGTACCTTTATCGGCCTGATCGAAAAAATCCCCTATCTGAAAAAGCTGGGCATCACCCATGTCGAATTGCTGCCCATCATGGCCTTCGATGAGCAAGACGTGCCGCCGCATACCGCCGATCTTGGATTAAAAAACTATTGGGGCTACAGCACGCACAGCTTTTTCAGTCCGCATCCCGGCTATTGCGTCACACCGGAACAGGGTACGCATATCCGCGAGTTCCGCGATCTGGTCAAAGCCTTGCATAAGGCCGGCATCGGCGTAATCATGGACGTGGTGTTCAATCACACCTCGGAAGCCGGCGCCGACGGCCCGGTAATTAACTTCAAAGGCATTACCGGCAACAGCTTTTATTTGACCGACAAGCACGATAAACGCATCTTTCACGACTATACCGGCTGCGGTAACACCGTGAATGCCAATCACCCGCTGGTGACCAACTTCATCATCAGCTGCCTGGAATACTGGGTGCGGGAAATGCATGTCGACGGCTTTAGATTCGACCTGGCCAGTGCACTGGCCCGCGGCGAAGACGGCAGCGTACTGCAGGATCCGCCGCTGGTCTGGGGCATAGAACTATCCGAACAACTGGCCAAAACCAAGCTGATTGCGGAAGCCTGGGACGCGGCCGGCCTTTATCAAGTCGGCAACTTTCCCGGCTATCGCTGGGGAGAATGGAACGGCCGTTACCGCGACGTGATTCGCCGCTTCCTACGCGGCGACACCGGCATCATCAGCGAAGTAGCCACGCGTATCTGCGGCAGTAGCGATCTCTATCAACATCAGCACCGCCTGCCGATCAGCGGCATTAACTTTGTCACCTGCCACGACGGTTTTACGTTGAAAGATCTGTTCAGCTACAACGAAAAACACAACACCGCGAACGGCGAAAACAATCGGGACGGTTGTAGCAATAATCTCAGCAGCAATTGCGGCGCGGAAGGCCCGACCCCCAACCCGGCCATAGGCAAACTGCGGCGGCAGCAGGTGAAAAACGCCTTTGCGGTTTTGCTGCTTAGCCATGGCGTACCGATGTTGCTGGCTGGCGACGAATTTCTGCACACCCAGCAAGGCAATAACAACTGCTATTGCCAGGACAACGAATTAAGCTGGCTGAACTGGGATAAAGCCAAGGAAAATGCCGACGTGCTGCATTTTGTGCAGCAGATGATCCGCTTGCGCAAACGCCATCCGGCCTTGATGCGTCGAAATTTCCTCACCGGCCGAAAAATGGAAGGCAAAGATATGGCCGACATTAGCTGGCATGGCCTGGAAGTAGATCAACCGCCGCGTTGGGACGACCCGAACACGCGGATTCTAGCCTTTACGCTGGCTGCATTGGGCAAAGATGAAGCTGACCTGCACGCGATAATGAACATGTCCGATAGCAAACACAACATGCAGCTGCCGGAGGTTGAAGGCAAAAGCTGGTGTCTGGCTTTGGATACCGCACAAACATCGCCCAAAGATATTATCGAGCCTGCGGAACAAAAAGCGCTGAGCAAACCCTGGTATACCGTGGAGCCGCATTCGATTGTGGTGTTTGAAAACATCCAACAAGCCGGTATCGATGGTGGCGATAGCGTGGCGAAACGGTCCGCCAGTTTTTTCAGCAAATTGACCGGCATCAAGTTGCTCGACCAGCCGGCGACGGAAATACCGACAAGTTAATGAGACAGCCTGTTGTCAGGGAACGCTATCGCGTACCCTGACCTACCGGACTTATCGCGTTATCACTGGCATGGATGACCGGAACCCAATTTCGCAGGCGAGATTGTCGCGATAGCGGCATCGCCGCCCCATGAGCAAGAATTTTCGTGCCTGCGAAAATTTTGACTCCGACTCTGCGGCCTGGATTGCCCATGAACACGCCAAAGCAGCGAATTACTAGCGCTTGGCCGGCTTGTCCCCTACCCAGTTAGGGTGTGGGACGTACTTATGAACCTGTGCATCAAGTTCTTGGCTGTGATACATGTCCAGGCACTTAAGCAGGTTGAATTTCGCCCCAGCGTAACCTTCCACCGGATTGCTGTAGTCTCGATGCAGATATTTCTCAACAAGTTGATCGATTGCCGGATTACCTTTATCGTCGTTGTAATACGTCCATTCCAAAAACGCGCTCTTGGTAATGTCAGCATCCTCGCCTGCCGGCGAATCCTTGTAAGCGGTTGATAAGCAGGCGGCCAGCGCCCTGTCTTTATAATTTTCGGCGTTGCTACGTCGTGTGGCAGCGATGGAATCGGCGATAGCCGTCAGTGAATAGCAACATAGCCCCACGGCAACGAATGTGTGTATGGCTTTCATTTGAGCACCCGGAAATTTGCCTGGCTAGTGCGATATGTCACGCCTGGCTCGTTGAAATAGCAGTGGTCATAACAAGTCGTTCCGTCGAATAGCGTTGCATGACCGCTAGCATCACTCCAGCCATGAACTTCGAAGAGGACAAACCCTTTTTGCCTGACAGCGTACCACCGCCAGCGGGCGGATACGCAACGGCTTCCGGCGGCCCCCATTTGAGGTTCAGAAAGGAAATCACGTCTTTTACCCGGTAAAAATAGTTTCGATGGTCCCCACCTTTCTTGGCTTTCCCCGCTGTCGCCGGGATGATCACGCAAGCTTGAACGGGGGCCAATCTTCCCCCTGAGTCAGAATAGTTGTTGCCTCAATCGAACACGTCGCCCCAATCCGGTGGTGGTGGGGCCTCTTCGGCTGGCGTTGCGTCAGCGTCCGCCGGTTTTGGCTGCTCCGAATCGGTGCCGGCATGCTGTTGTTCAGTCTCGGCAGCCGGCTCGTCGGCAACCGGTTTTTCACCCGCTTTGGGTAAGCCGTCCAGATAACTATCCAGCAAACTGCACAGATTTTCGTAAAAACTGCCCACCGTCTGCTGCTGCATTTGCTGCTCTATAAACCCATACAAAAACTGCTTTTCCGCCGCAATCAGATTTTCGCTGACAGCCTGCGCGGTTTGTTCGTCTAAGTGATGTTTACCGGCCAAGGCCAAGGCCAACCGGTCACCGCGCCGTTCCTGCCTGTCCTTAATGTCTTCCAGCAATTCTTCGATGCCGGCCAGCCGCCGGCGTTTATTCCGACGATTAACGACCAGCACGGCGATCAGGCCGGCCAACAACAACAGCGACAATTCTCCTAAGCCGATAAGCAGCAGAGATTGATTCATTTGCCCAACTCCGTAATGCTCTCGCGTACACCACGTTCGGCATCATGGAAAATTTGCAGCATCTTTTTACTGCTGTTTTCCAACTCTAAGGCAGTCTGATTGCCGCTAAACACACGGGTATATTCGGCGGACATTTCGTCGATGGTTTTCATCGCGTTATCCAGTTGCCGCACCAGTTGTTGGTTAATACGCTCCAAGCCTGCCAATTGATGCGCTTGCGGCGAATCCTGCCCCGCAGCAACCGGCGCAGCCGCGCCCCGATTCGCCAGCAAATTCTGATAAGGCTCGGTTAGGCGGCCGATACGTTGCTCGATCTCACTCAACAACACCAACTCGCGTTTCAGAAACAAGCGAATCACCCCTTCAAACACAGCGCGTTCAGACGCGTTGACTTCTTGCAACAATGGCTCGATCTCCGTTGTAGCCAATCCGCAGTTTTCTTCCAGAAATTGCTCCAGCCAGCGATTTTTGACGAAGGCCTGCTCTTCAAGCTCGGTAATGAAATGATCAATTTCGGCCATCTCCTTCCCTCGCCGGTTTCTCGAGATAAAAAACAGTACGACGACCAGCAGCGTCAAAAACCCCAACGCCTCCGCCGCCAATATCACTACCACGGAATCGAATGGATTCATGACAATCTCTCCAGTAACTGCTGATGTTTTTCTGCTTGGCTTTTTTTCAGGTAACGATAGGTAAAAAACCCACCAACACCCAGTATCAGATTGATGGTCAACAGGATGCCGCCAACCAATAACCAATTGGTTTCCGGGGCGTCCGGCGGCGGATGTTGCTCATGGTCAGTCTGCTCATGCTGCTCGGCATCGGTTTTCTGATCGGTTTTTTCATGATCGCCTGACTCGTGATGTGCATCAGTCTCCGCCGCCGGTGCGGCAACCTCGACTTTCTCGGCAGCAACGAACCAACTGTCATCGATAGTGAGCGGTTTGATCGCCGGCGTCAGCGGTTTACCGTCATGGTCTTTCGCCATCACGTTGAAATTGACATGCGTGGTGGTCTGCGGCGGCAAACCGGCCAAATCCAGCAACCAGACCCCGTCCTTATTTGTCAGTGCGCGGGTTTCCGGCTCGTGCCCGGTTTGATTAATCACCGCATTGATCACCAGTCCGGCGGGATCGATCAGTTTGGTATCCGGCAGCAGCTTTAAGCTAACCTGGCGCTGCGCAACATCCAAGTGCTTCTCGACGGTAATAGGCGTGGCAACCACTTCGATCTCGTGAATAATTTCGCGCTTGAAGGTCTTGCCGTCGGCGACGATTTTCAGCAGATGTTTACCCAAACTCAAATGCTCGACTTTATGCTGATAAAAACCGGGCTCGGCTGCCACAGCCTGCATTTTTGCCGGCGCTTGCTGATCTTGGATAATTTCCAGGGTCAACATGCCCAGAAAATCGGCGCGGTCGATCAGCTTATTTTTATCGGTGAAGTGCGCTTTGATTGGCAAGGCTTCATTCTCGCCCAGAAAATTGGGAATTTCGCTAAGTTGCAGTTTCAGGTCGGTGACGATCATGACTTGGTTATCGGGATCGACTTCCGCCACCAAGCGCCATTCGCCGATCAATGGCTGCTTGACGGTGATCAGGTCGTACGTCTGACTTTCCAGCCAGGACACATTGGCGACCATGCTTTGTTTACTGATGCTTTTACCGTCCGGCGCAACCAATTGCGTCGGCGCGGCATGCGGCTTTTTGAACACCAACACCGAAAATTCGTGGATGCCGCTATCGACCTTGAACTTATTGTCGGTTAGCGGCAAGGTTTCTTTCGGCGCGGCTTTTTGTGCCATCTTCAAAAACACTCGCTGTAACTGCTCGGCCGTTTGCGCGGTTTCCGCCCAGCCGCCGGTCTCGAACGCCAATTTTTCCAGCAACTCTTTGTCGGCCTGTGCCGATAGCGCAATGGTTTGCACGTTGATATTTTGCTGCTGGAGTTTGGGGATCCACTCGCTAAGAATCCGTTCGCGGGAATCCGCGCTTTGCATGATGTCCTTGGAAATATCCACAAAACCGTCGGTTAATAAAATCAGGTGTTTCTTACCGTTCCCGGTAAAACCTTGGCTAAGCACTGTCTGAATTGCGTCTTCGATATGGGTATACAAGCCGCGAGAATGAATATTGGCCGTAGCTTTGCTGGCCTGCTGTTTCCAGGCAGAACTGACGGCATCGGTCGCGGACAGCGGCGCGGTTTTTTCGGCGAACAGCCAGAACGCCGCCTTGGCACCGTCCGGCAGCAAATTGACCAACAACCGGCTGGCGTCTATGCGCAGATTTTCCGGATCGTTCTGTTTCATGCTGCCGGATACATCTATCAACACCTGAATTTCATCGGCGCCGGCAGCGGCAGGCGCGGGCTGGCAGTGCGCGGAATCGACACTTAATACCAACACGCAGAAAACCGAAAATACAATCGACTTGAACATAAGTCCGCCAACAAAAGTTTAGGCAATGGATAGCAAATATAGCCCAAGCATCTGACTGTTCTATTATTTTTTAAATCAGGCTGCGGCCGGCATTACACTTTATAATGTTTTCACTATTTCAACCAAAGGAGAACTTATGTCTATCAAACGAATGGTCGACCTGGA
>Ga0123398_1025936_pt1 | contig 15200 bp, 13 predicted proteins | sample T5LHNO3metaT_FD_89926 | JGI IMG/M metagenome (GOLD analysis project Ga0123398, IMG submission 89926) | Methane-oxidizing artificial microbial communities from Washington, USA to study methane cycling - T5-LHNO3 metaT (Metagenome... | ecosystem: Engineered > Modeled > Simulated communities...
CAGCCGTTCTCGTAGCGCCAGTGCGGCAGCTCCCTGGCGAGCCGCTCGACGACTTCGCTTTCCGTCAAGGCTTTTTCTTCCTTGCTCATTTCCGTTCCCCCGACAATTTCCCCCCGCGCGGCGCGGCGCCGCAACTTCTTTCACCCGAGGCAGATATAGCCTAAACGGGCGGGAAGTCTTGCTCGATCGACACAGGGAGCGTCATGTCGGCACAAGTGAGCGTCGCGGCGACGGCGCGGCTGCATCTCGGTTTTCTCGACATGAATGGCGGGCTCGGGCGCAAATTCGGCGGGCTCGGCCTGTCGCTCGACGGCCCGGCGACGCGGCTGACGCTCAGGAAAGCCGCGGAGAACGACGTCCACGGGCCGGAGGCGGCCCGGGCCATGCAACTGCTTGAGAAAGCGCAGGCCGCGCTCGCGCCGCGGGCGCGGCACGCGCTGACGATCCACGAGGCGATTCCGGCCCATTCGGGCTTCGGCTCGGGCACCCAGCTCGCCTTGGCGGTCGCCGCCGCCCTGCGCCGGCTGGAAGGGCTGGATCACGACGCCGCCGCCGACGCCGCCATCATGTCGCGCGGCGCCCGCTCGGGACTTGGCGCGGGGCTCTTCGTCACGGGCGGCGTCATTGTGGACGGCGGGCGCGGGCCGCTGACCCAAACCCCGCCGGTCCTCGCGCGGGCGGCGTTTCCGGAGGAATGGCGGGTGCTGCTCGTCGGCGATCCCGCCGATATGGGTCTTCACGGCGCCGACGAGCGCGAGGCTTTCGGCGCCTTGCCGCCCTCCAGCGCGGCGGAGAGCGGAGAGCTCTGCCGCCTCGTGCTGATGCAGGCGCTGCCCGCTCTGGCCGAGCGGAATTTCGCCGCCTTCGGCGCGGCCGTGGCGCGCATGCAGGAAATCGTCGGCGACTATTTCGCGCCCAGACAGGGCGGCCGGCGCTTCACGAGCGCCAGGGTGGAGGAGGCGGTCGCGCGGCTGACGCGCGAGGGCGCGACGGGGGGAGGGCAGACCTCATGGGGCCCCACGGGCTTCGCCTTCGCCGAAAGCGAGGCGGCGGCGCGGACCCTTGTCGCGCGCCTCGAGACCGAAGCGCGCGCCTCGGGGCTGGAGATTTCCATCCGAAAGGGACTGAACCGCGGCGCGAGGATCGACGCGGTCTATGCGGAAATCGCTTGAAGCGCGTCGCGTCGCGCTACCCCTCCGCCGGACAGGCGATCTCCTTCGTCACCGCGGCGGCGAAATGCTTCATCCCCGCATTGATGCGCAAGGGCTGGAGCTTCTGGCCCTTCGTCCAGACCTGATAGGTGACGATGCCGCGCGTGACGCTCAGCACCCTGTAGTTTTCCGACCCGCCGGTGGCGTAGCACTTTCCCGGCTGTATCGCTTCTTCGGTCATCGGCATGGCGAGGCTCCTTCGATGACGACGCGCGCCGCAAGCCCCATGCCACCAACCTATCTTCCGCGCGAGATTTCCTCGATCAGCCCTCGAAGCGGGCGGAAAACGAACCTCGCCTCATGGCGCCCCTCGGGAATGGCCACGGCGCGAAACAGCACATTGGCGCGCAAAATCTCCGCCGCCTCGCCGTCGAGCGTCGCGAACCACCACGGATGCCAGACGTCGTTGAGGATCAGCCAGCCGCCGCCGGGCGGCGCGTGGGCCTCGACCACGACTTCCGTGTTCGCGTAGGAAACGATCCGCGCCCGCGCCGCGTCGGCCCCGAGGTCCTTGCGCGTGTGGCAGAGGGGCGGCTCCTCCAGCAGCACCGTCTCGCGATAGTCCGCCTCCGGCCATTCGCCGGTCGCCACCATGCGCGCGAAATCGACATGCATGGCGCAAGTGGCGACCATCACGCGCGGATAGGCGCTCTTGTTCTCATAGATATGAACCTTGCCGATCCGGGTGAGCTCTTCGAGGTCGCCGGGCTTGTACCGCTTGTCGATCTCTTCGATCGGAACGCCCGTCGCCACATATCGCAGCCCCAGCATGTCGGAGAGCGGCGAGCGATAGGCGGGATAGAGTTTGGAAAATTCTCGCTGCTCGGGAAGCGCGAGATGGTCTCCCGCGCCGGTCGCGTCCTCGAAGATCTTCAGGCGGATCGGATTATAGCCGAGATCGTGATCGAGCCCGTGAACGAGCGTGGCGTTGGGCCAATGGAAGTCGATCGCGGCAAGCTCCACGCGGTCGCGCCGGTCCGGCGCGGCGTTCTCCTTCAGCCTCTCTTTCAGGAAGGCGATCACGGGATCCTTCGAATCGGGCCGCAACGCGTCGAATTGCTCGGGCGGCAGCGCTGTCGACTCATTGGGACCGTTATTGACGGCGAGATCGGCGGTCGTCAGCAGCGCGAGCGCGCCGAGCAGCGCGAGGCCACGCAGCTTGCGGGCGCCAGCCGCAACGACAAGCGCTGCGGCCGAAGCCGCGAAAGCCGCGCTGATGGCGAGCGGGCCGATCGCCTGAGCGAGATGATCCTTCATCGCCGCATAGGCGACGGCGAGCGCAAAAAGGCCGGCCATCGCGGCCGCAAGCCGCGCGCGGGGCTTCGCCGCGCCGCGCTCGATCAGGGTGAGGCCGTAGCCCGCGAGAATCGCCAGCGCGAAGCCGAACAGGAAGGTCGCGTCCGCCGGGCGCCGCCAGAGATCCACGCCGGGGATGTGATAGAAAAGCGCGAAAGCGGGCGTATAGCGGCCGAGCGCATAGAGCGCGAAAAAGACCAGGGCGGCGGCGAAGAAGCGCGCTTCCCTGTCCTCGAGGAAGCGGCGGCCCAGCGCGCCGAGGAAGGCGACGAGCGTGACCTCGCCCGCATAGACATCCGTCATGTTGCGCGCAAGGAAGAGATCCTTCTCGCCGACCGGCGGCCCCCAGAAGGCGGCGAGCGGCCCGTCCGTGCCGAACATGTTCGCCGAGAGGAGCGTGAAGAAGGAGGCCGGCGGCAGCGAGCCTTTATGGGCGCCGTCGAGGTCGATCTCCGGCCGGTTGGAATTGGCGGCGAGCTCCAGCGTGAAGGCGAGCGGGACGGCGATGATCGCCGCGCCGACGACGGCGCCCGCGAGCAGCGGCGCGATGGCCGTAACGGCGGGCGCGTCGTCCGTCGCGACGCGATAGAGCGCATAGGCCGCGAGCGTCAGCACGCCGAGGAAGGCGACCTGATCGCGCCCGAGAACGAGAAAGGCCGCGACCGCGCCGGCCGCCGCGCCATAGGCGGCCGATCGGCGATCGAGCGCGCGCGCCAGCAGCCACAGCGTCACCGGCAGCCAGGAAAGGCTCATCGCCTGCCCCGTATGCTGGATGCGCCAGGCCGCCGAGCCGCCAAAGGCGAAAGCCAGCGCCGCGATCAGCGCCCCCGCCGCACCCCAGCCGCGATCGCGGAAATAAGCCATCAGCGCAAGGCCGCCCATGGCGAGCATGGCGAAGACGATTCCATCCTCCAGCACGAAGGAGGGCTCGGGAACGAGCGCCGCGGCGAGAAGGAAGAAAGGCGCGAAGATCAGCGACTGAGGGTCCGCGATCTGCGGCATGCCGGCGAAGACGTTGGGCGTCCAGAAAGGCGATTGCCCCGAATGCAGCGCATGGGCGAGAAAGGCGAATTGCGGCAGGAAATGCGCCTTGGCGTCCCAGGGAATGGTGACGCGTCCCGAGAGCCAGGGGAAAGCGAGCGCGAGCGCGCAGACGAGGAAGAGAAGCGCGGCGAGCGCAAAGGGCTCGCGGGATTCGGCGGTGTGGGGGACGGTCGTCGACATGCGCGGCTTTTAGCGTCTCCGCCCCGCGACGCAAAATTAGGTAGTGTCTCAGTTTGAATTTCGGGATTGGGCGGAGGCGGTCATTCGTCGAAAGGAAGAATCAAGTTGAAAAGCGAGCGGCGCGCGCGGACGCCGATAATGATTTTGGGATTTCGTATCACGCCCCAGCAACCCCGCAACCAGAAAACTACGCGCTAATTCAATTCACTAAAGTATCAGACCAAGTTATAAGAGCCGTTCATAAAGGGAAAGGGAGAGCAGGGATGGAGAAAGGATCACGCCTTCACTGGCAAGACTTTCGAATGTGCGGTCATTCAGAACAAAGCCGGTAAGTTTCGTTCCAACGCCATCCCGGCCCCCAAGCCAAAAGCCGCCGGTGACCAGCCTCAACGGCCCGATATCGCAAGCGAAAGATCGGCGAAAGGTCTGGAAAACGACATCCGCCAACATCGCCTCCGTCATGGCCTCGGCAAATGGCGGCCCGAACCCGAGAACAATATCGAAATAAGTGTGAGTCCTATTTCTCTCATCGCGCCAATATAGATGAACAAAGGCGTCGGCGCATTCAGGATGCGTGAAAAGATGTTGACGAACGACCGCTTTTTCGACGGCGCCGCCTGCGGCGTCCAACCGGTCGAGCGCCTGTTTATGCGCCTGGTGAATTGCGCCCATATCGTTGGCCCAGAAGGCGTTGGGAATCTCTCGCCGGCCCCTCCCCTCCAACATGCAGACGGCCGCCCGCGCGGATAGCGAGAGATCCGAAATGGCGGACGCCGAGGGCGCCCAGCCTCCGGCGCTGATATGGCGAATCGTCGTTCGTTCGAGTTCGGCGAAATCGGGAGCCAAGCCCGACGCCCCAATCGCCATTCGTTCAAGAAGCGCCTTATAAGCACTTTCGAATGCGCGGAATTGCGTCGGCGTCAATTTGCCATAGGCAGGCGGCGTGGGCTTCGGCGAGAGCGCGATCCCCTGGGACTTGGCGACGGCCTCGACCAAATTGTCCTTGGTCGCCTCCGCTTGGCTGCTCAACCGCTCTTTACGCGCCGCGAACAAAGCGCTCAGTCGTTCGAACATGGCGTTGTGATCCTCACGGGACAACAGAACGCTAGCTCGAACAGGTTAATAGCCAAACCGACCGACGCTGCGCAGCGTTTCCAGTTTCCGCCGCATCGCCCCGCGACAATGTTCGCAGCGTCACCTCGACTTCGCAATACTGGCGATGCAATCCAGGGGCGTCATCACGGCTCTGGATTGCTCCGCTCCGCACAGCAATGACGGGCGCACGAACGAATCGAACCGAACCAGCGTCGATCAAATTTGCGCATTTTTCGCCGGATTGCTGGCGCCATGTTTGCGATGTGCGGACGGGGACGCACACGGATGGATTGCAACCGACATGGATATTTTTCGCGAAGCCGAAGGCGTCGATTTCGGAACCCTGCCGGGCCCGGTCGACACTTTGCTGCAACAGGGCGTCGTCGCTTATCGCAGCGACAGGCTGCGCGCCGACCGCCTCTTCCGGCAGGCGCTGGACCTCGCGCCGGAAGCGCTCGCCGCCTATTTCTGCCTCTATAAGATTCACACCTATATGGGAAATCTCGACGTCGCCCGGAAGGCGGCGCAGGACGGCCTGCGCGAGGCGGCGCGGCAGGCCGGCTGGCCGGGCGATCCCAGGCTCTGGCCCAAGGGCCAATCCCACGCCGACGGCCCGGCGCGTTTCGCGCTCTTCACGCTGAAGGCGTTGAGCTTCATCGAATTGAAGCGCGGCGACCGCGCGGCGGCGGATTCCCTGTTGCAGATCCTCGCCGGCGTCGATCCCGCCGGCAGCGTGGGCTGGCCGGTCATCGCCTCCCTCGCCGAAGGCGCGGCCTGACCGTGCGGGATTGTCGGAAAAGCGACGGGCGAAACGGGGCGCTTTCGTCTATATGAAGGCCTCGGCGCAGCCCCGCGCCGACAGTTCCGTCTGAAAAGGCCCACGCTTGAACGCCCCATCGGTCCGCGCCGGAACGGCGCCCGCCGACACGCCCGCCGCCCCGCTGCTGCGCGTCGTCAATCTGCGCAAATCCTATCCGACGCCGCAGGGTCCCCTGCCCGTGCTGCGCGGCGTCAATCTCTCGCTCGACGCCGGCGAGACATTGGCGCTGATGGGCGAGTCGGGCAGCGGCAAGAGCACGCTGCTGCATCTCGTCGGCGCCTTGGACGACGCCGACGGCGGCGAAATCCGTCTCGACGGCGTCGACATTGCGCGGCTTTCGGAAAACGCGCGCGCGGCGCTGCGGCGCGAGACGATCGGCGTCGTCTTCCAGCAGTTCAATCTCGTCGCGAGCCTCACCGTCGCGGAGAATCTCGCTTTCCAGGCGCGGCTCGCGGGGCGTTTCGAGCCCGACTGGCAAGCGCGCCTCACGCGGCGCCTGGGGCTCGAAGCGCTCGTCTCGCGCTATCCCGAGCAGCTTTCCGGCGGCCAGCAGCAGCGCGTCGCCGTGGGCCGCGCCCTCGCCGTGCGGCCGAAGCTCCTGCTCGCGGACGAGCCCACCGGCAATCTCGACGAGGCGGCCGGCGACGCCGTGATGGCGCTGACGCTGGAGCTCGTCGCCGAGAGCGGCTGCGCCTTTCTCATGGCGACGCATAGCGCGCGCCTCGCCGCGCGGCTCGGACGGCGGGAGACGCTCGTCGCCGGAGCGTTGGCGCCGTCATGAGGCAGACGCTTTTTGCGCTTTTCGCTTTGACGAGCCATTGGCGCCGGCGCCCGGCCAATTTCGCCACGCTCGTCATCGGCCTCGCCATCGCCACGGCGCTGTGGAGCGGCGTGCAGGCGCTCAACGCCCAGGCGCGCAAGAGCTATGACCGCGCGGCCGCCGTCTTCTCCGGCGGCGACGCGCAAAATCTCGTCGCGGCGCATGGCGGACTCTTTCGCCAGGAATTTTTCGTGCGTCTGCGTCGCGTGGGGATAAAGGTCTCGCCCGCGCTGGAAGGCGCCGCGCGCATCGGCGAGAGGAACGTTCGCCTCATCGGCGTCGAGCCGCTGACGCTTCCCGCCGCGACGACGCTCGCGCCCTTGCGCGAGAATGAGGAAGCGAAAAACATTCTTGCCGGCGAAGGCCGCAGCTTCGCCGCGCCGCAGACCCTGCGCGAGCTTGGCGTCGAACGAGGCGCGCGCCTGAAGACGGAGCGCGGCTTCGCGCTGCCGCCGGTCCATGCGATCGACGAAGCGCCGCCGGGCGCGATCATCGTCGACGTCGGCGTCGCGCAAAAAGCGCTCGACAAGCCGGGGCGCCTGTCGCGCCTCATCGTGTCGCGCGAAACGCGCATCGACGCGGCGACGCTTCACGGCATTGCCGGCGATGTGCTGCGCATTGTCGAGCCCGACGAGGAAAGCGACCTCTCGCGCCTCGCCGACAGCTTCCATCTCAATCTCACCGCCTTTGGCCTGCTCGCTTTTCTCGTCGGCTTCTTCATCGTCAACGCCTCCTTCGGCCTCGCCTTCGAGCAGCGGCTGCCTGCCTTGCGCACGCTGCGCGCGCTTGGCGTCTCGGCGCGCGCGCTCGCCGCCGCGCTCTTTTGCGAGTTGGTCGTCTTCACGCTCATCGCCGGAGGGCTGGGCGTCATCGGCGGCTATTTCATTGCGGCGGCGCTGCTGCCCGACGTCGCCGCAAGTCTCGAAGGACTCTATGGCGCGCAGCTTTCGGGCAGCCTCGCGCTCGATGCGCGCTGGTGGCTTTCAGGTTTCGCCATGGCGGGCGCCGGCGCGCTGCTCGCGGCGGGAAGCGGGCTCCTGAAGACGCTGCGCCTGCCCGTGCTCTCCGTCGCGCGGCCCATCGCCTGGCGCGACGCGCATCGGCGCTATCTGCGCCGGCAGGCCGTCCTCGCGGCGCTCGCGCTCATCGGCGCGGCGCTCGCCTGGCGCCTGGCGGAGGGGCTCGTCATGGGCTTCTTGGTCATCGCGCTCGCCTTGCTGGGCGCCGCGCTCTTCCTGCCGCTCGCGTTAGAGGCCGTGCTGCGCATGGGCGAGCGCCTCGCGCGACGCCCGCTCGGCCGCTGGTTCTTCGCCGACGGACAGCAGGAGATCGCCGGCCTGTCGCTGGCGCTGATGGCGCTGCTGCTGGCGCTCGCGACGAATATCGGCGTCGGCGGCATGGTGGAAGGCTTTCGGCAGACCTTTGTCGGCTGGCTCGACGAGCGGCTCGTCGCGGAAATCTATTACGAGGCCGCGACGCCCGCCGACGCGCGCGAGATAGAGGAATGGGCGAGGAGCCGCCCGGACGTCTCGGCCGTCCTTCCCGTATGGCGCGCCCGGACGCGGCTCTCCGATTGGCCGGTCGAGATCGTCGGCATGGTCCCGCACGAGACCTATTCCGCGCATTTCACCTTGCTCGAGGGCGGCGCCGACGCCTGGCGCGCGCTGCATGAGGAAGACGCCGCGCTCGTGAGCGAGCAGCTCGCGCGGCGCCTCAATGTGGGGCTCGGCTCCTTCATCGACATTCCGGCCTCGCAGGACATATTGCGCGCCAAAGTCGTCGGCGTTTTCCCCGATTACGGCAATCCGCGCGGCCAGTTGCGCCTCGACCACGCCCGCCTCGCGCAATATTTCCCGGATGCGCCGGGCGTGCATTATTCGCTGCGCGTCGCGACCGCCGACGTTCCGCGCGTCATGGAGGAGATGCAGGCGCGCTTCGGGCATAAAATCGCGCGGCTCATCGACAATGCCGGCGTGAAGAAACTCTCGAAAGACATTTTCGAGCGCACCTTCACCGTCACGGCGGCGCTCAACACGCTGACGCTCATCGTCTCGGCGATCGCGCTTTTCGCGAGCCTGCTCACGCTCAGCAATCTGCGCCTCGCGCATATCGCGCCGGTCTGGGCCATGGGCGTCGCGCGCCGCCGCCTCGCCGGGCTGGAGCTCCTGCGCGTCCTGCTCTTTTCCGTGGGCGCGGCGCTCCTCGCCATTCCGCTCGGACTCTTCATGACCTGGGGACTCGTCGCCATCGTCAATGTCGCCGCCTTCGGCTGGCGCCTGCCCCTGCATGTGTTTCCCGCGCAATGGGCGCAGGTCTTCGTCGTCGCGCTGGTCACGGCGCTTTTCGCCGCCGTCATTCCGGCGCTGCGTCTCGCCCGCAGCGCGCCCGCCGAATTGCTGAAGGTCTTCGCCGATGAAAGGTAAGGTCCTCGCGGCGCTCGCTCTGCTGCTGCCGGCTTTCGCGCAGGCCCAGGGCTTTGGCGGCCTCGGCGCGCAGGCGCCGGGATTCGAGACGCCCAAGCAGGGAACGCCCATCGTCTTTCCGAAGGACCATGGCGCGCATCCCTCCTTTCGCACCGAATGGTGGTATCTCACCGCCAATCTGCGCGGCGCCGACGGCGCGTCCTATGGCGTGCAATGGACGCTCTTCCGCCATGGCCTCGAAGCGGGAAAGGGCGAGGGCTGGGACGACCGCAATATCTGGATGGCCCACGCCGCGGCGACGAGCGCGAGCGAGCATCTCTTCGCGCAGACCCTGTCGCGCGGCGGCGTCGGACAGGCCGGCGCGGAAGCCGTCCCCTTCAGGGCCTGGATCGACGACTGGTCGTTCGAGGCGCTCGACCCCGATTTCACGCAAGCCCGCGTCGCCGCGCGCGACCCGCGCTTCTCATACGCGCTCGCGCTTACGCGCGAGGGGCCTTTCGTCCTGCAGGGCGAAGGCGGCTTCAGCCGCAAGGCGGAGACGGGACAGGCGTCGCATTATTACAGCCAGCCCTTCTTCTCGGTCGCGGGAACGCTGTCGCTGCATGGCCGCGAGGCGAAGGTCGCCGGCCGCGCCTGGATGGACCGCGAATGGAGCAGCCAGCCGCTCGCCCCCGACCAGAAAGGCTGGGACTGGTTCTCGCTGCATCTCGCGAGCGGCGAGAAGCTGATGCTCTTCCGCCTGCGCGGCGCGCGCGACTATTTTTCCGGAAACTGGATCGCGGCGGACGGCGCGACGCATCTCCTCGCCGGCGACGACATCGCGCTCGAACCGCTGGCCGAAACCGCGATCGGCGCGCACAAGACGCCGACGCGCTGGCGCGTGAGGGTGAAAAGCCGCGGATTCGACATAGAGACGACGCCACTCAATCCGCAGAGCTGGAACGGCGGGACGTCTTCTTCCTATTGGGAGGGACCGATTTCCTTTACGGGAACGCAGAGCGGCGAGGGCTATCTGGAGATGACGGGATATTGACGAACGGTTTCCGCCTAATCGCTTCGCGACAATGCTGGCGCCGTCAGAGCGTCTCCAGAAAGGTCTCGATCGTCTCGAAAAACGCCTCCGGCGCGTTGACGATCCTCGCCTCCGCCATCCGCGCCAGCGCCGCCGCGCGGCGGCGCGAGCCGGGCTCGGCGTAATCCCGGATCGCCTGCATCCAGCCGAGTCCATCGAGCGGATGAAGATAATCCGGCGCGTCGCCGCCGACTTCCCGGAAGACGTCGAGATCGGAGGCGATCACCGGCGCGCCCGCGACCAGCGCCTCCGCGACCGGCAGGCCGAAGCCCTCGCCGAAGGACGGCATGAGCAGCGCGCGGGCGCCCGCCATGAGCCGCCGCAGGCCCGGCGTCGAGAGCCCCGCCGCCTCGACCACATGGGCGGCGAGCGCCGGGCAGCGCGTCATCATGTCCACGACGTTCTCGTTGAGCCAGCCGCGCTTGCCGACGACGACGAGCTTGGGCGCCCGCCCCCTTTCGGCCAGCGCGCGCCAGACATTGAGCAGCAGGAGATGATTCTTGCGCGGCTCGATCGTGCCGCAGACCACGAAATAATCGAGGCCGGCAAGCTCCGGCGGCGACGCGGCCTCGGTCTCGAAGACGGGGGAAACCGGCAACCGCGCCACGCAGACCGGAATTTCCGCACGGCCGTTTTGCGCCGCGAAGGTCCGGAAACGCGTCTCCACGTCGCGCGCGCTGACGACGACGCCGGCGGCGAAGCGGCAGATGTTGCGGTTGCGGCGGGGATGCAGCGTCGCCTCGACGGGGCGAAAGAATTGCGGCTGATCCACGGGCAGCAGGTCGTAGACAAAGGCGACCGGCTTCACGTCGCGGCGGTCGTCGAGCCAGCGCACATACCAGGGGCGATCGAGCAGGAATTGCGTGCCGTTGAAGTAGATCGCGCCTTGCGGGACCTCGCCCAGCGGGCGGCCGAGATGGAGCGCCCAGTCGCGCAGCGCCCGCCAGTTTCTCGAAATCCGCTCGATTCCCGGCTTGCGCGCGAGCCGCGCCCGCGCCGCGCGCGCGCCGTCCGACGCCTTGAGGGCGGCGACGATGGACCAATAGACGGCGTCGTCGCCGGCGGCGGCGTCCTCGCGCCAATAGCTTTCGATGGCGCCGATCGCCTCCAGCGCCTTCGCCGTCTCGGCGAGGCGGGGACCGAGCGCCGTGCAGGACAGCGGGACGGCGCCCCGGCTCAGGAAATGACGGGCGAGCGCGAAATCGACGCGATCAATGCCGTTGGGAGAAGCGTTGAGGCCGCGCGTGACGAGGCGCGTGACGTCATAGACGATCGGAGGCAAGCCGCGGCCGGTCATCGGCACTGGAGCGCGCCTGTATAGCATTTCCAGGCTTCCAGCGCGTCGTTCGCCTCCCGGACCGCGCGTTCGCTCTCTTTTTCGAGGCAGGAGCGATATTTGAAGACGGATTTGATGAAAGCCTGCACGTCGCGCTCACAAGAATCGGGCGGATCGGCCGCGTCGATGCAGGCGGGGCGCAGCGGCGGAGCGCAGTAATTGAAGCCGCTCGGCGTCTCGCCCGCGACGCAGGGCGCCGGTAAGGAAGCAAAGAGAAGCGCGACGGCCGCCGCCGAGGCCCCAGGGCTAGAGCGCGCTGCGAAAAAGTGGGAGCCGGTTTTTCGCATGGAGCGCGCTCTAATTCCTGGAATCGATCACGTTATCTGGGCCGCATTCGGCTCATATTCGCGTCTGGCTCTTTCGGGACGCGTTGCGGAACCAATCGACGGCGTCCTGGATGGCGGCCCTTGCGGGCCTGGTTTCATATCCGAGTTCGCGCCGCGCCTTCCGGTCGTCGAAAAACATGCGCGTGCGGGACATTTTCAGGCTGTCGCAGTGTAAAAAGGGTTCATAGCCCATCAGGCGCGCGCCCCACTCATTGGCGTAGGCGAGCGGCATGAGCGGCCCCGCCGGCAGTTTGAACCGTGGCGCCGGATGACCCGTGAGCCGCGAAATTTCGGTCAGCAGATCGCACAAAGTCAAGTTTTCGCCGCCGAGAATGTAGCGCTCGCCGATTTCCCCGCGCTCCATGGCGGCCAGATGGCCGGCGGCGACATCGTCGACATGGACGATATTCAGCCCGGTTTCGACATAGGCCGGCATGCCCCCGCGGACGGCCTCCGAGACGATCCGGCCTGTCGGCGTCGGCTTGACGTCGCCCGGCCCCAGCGGGGCTGAGGGGCAGACGATGACGGCCGGCAGGCCGTCCTTTTCGATCATCGTCTCGACGAGGCGCTCGGAGAGGATCTTGCTCCGCTTATAGGCGCCGATGGCCCTTTCAGGGGAAAGACGGTCCATTTCCGTGCAGAGGCCGCCATTCGCCGCGGCGAGCGTGGCGACGCTGGACGTGTGTACGACGCGCTCCACGCCCGCGCGCAACGCCTCGCGCATGACGATCTCCGCGCCGCGGACATTCACGCGGAAAACAGGCTCCGGATCCGGCGCCCAAAGGCGGTAATGGGCGGCGAGGTGAAAGACCCGGCGCACGCCCTTCATTGCGGCGCGCACGCTCTCTTCATCCGTAACGTCGCCCTCGACCGTCTCGCAATCCGGCGGAATATTGTCGCGGGGACTCCTGCCGCGGACAAGCGTCCGGACGGAATGGCCCTTGGCGAGCAGCAGCCGCGCCACCGCGCCTCCGATAAAGCCGCTGGCGCCGGTAATCAGGACGAGATTTCTGCTGCTCATGACTCGCAAGCGCCGGAGACCGGATCGACTCGGCAGGGCGCTTCGAAGGCGCCGCAACCCGCGCGTCTGGCTGTTGTAGCTATTGTCGTTGGAAGTTGCGAGCGTCGCCTTGGAGGTCCGACAAAAATAAAGTGACCGCCCGCTTGGAAACAGGAAAGTCGAAGGCCAAACAAAAATTTATTGCGCAACCTGCTCCGCAAGATCCGTCTCGGCGAGGTCGAACAAAGCTTCCGGATGGGCGGCGCGCTCGACGGCCTTGGCCTTCTGGGCGGCGCGCTCCTCGCGCTGCAACCGGCTCAGATCGTTGCGGACGATCCAGACGAAACCAAAGAAGGTGCAGCCGGACAGGACGCCGACGACGACGTCGAGGCCGACGAAAGAGAAGATGCGGCCGCTGACAACGCCGGGGCCTATCCAGGCGGCAAGGAGCGCCCAGGATGCAACCAGAATGCGGAATTCCGTGGCGCCCATGCCGCCATAGGAGAGGCGATGCACGCTCTCCGTCACGACGCGCAGATAGGTGTAGGAACTCATCAGCAGATAGAGCGACAGAACCAGCAGCGCCGAGGGGATCGTGAAGAAGGGAGAGAAGCCCAGGCCGACGACGATCAGGGTCTGTGCGATGAGATCGGCCGAATGGTCGATGAAATAGCCGTAATGAGGACGCTCGATCTTGCGGTAGCGCGCCAGCGTTCCGTCGAGCGAGTCGCCGAACCAGTTGAGAAACAGGCCGAGGACGACGGCGATGACAAACCAGCTCGTCCACCAGCATGCAATGAAGCCGGCGGCGGTGAGCAGCGCCCCGGCGAGTCCGATGGACGTCAGGTGATCCGGCGCGATGAACGCGGGGATGCGCCTCACGAGGGATGCAAGCGCCGCCTGCTCGGCCGCTGCGAGCATACTGTCGTTAATTCTGACGTTGGCCACGACGCCCTCCTGGAACAACGTTTGTAAATCAAACCGACGATTCCGTCGGACAGCGACCTAAAATCACCAAGCTTTTGAGGCGCGAAACGCAACGATCAGCTTGAAACGCGACGCCTCATTGTCTCTCCTGCCGTACTTGCGGTCAAGGTATTTTGTCCCTGGCCGCCCGATATTTTTTTGCTCCGCAACACGCGCCCTTCTCAGCGCGCGATGCGCGAGACCGCGAAACCCTGAACCGCCGGCTGCGAAACCATCTGCACGAGTTGTACCACTTTCCCGATTTCCGCGAGAGGCGCGTTGGACACATAGATTATGTCCTTGTCCCGGATGGCGAAACGCCGCGCTGCGAAAAGAGCCGAAGGGTCCTTCATGTTCAAATGATAGACGACGGGAATATGCTGATATTGCATCAGGCTCGGCGAGACGTTGGGGAATTCCCGAACCAGCGTCGTCGGCTCGTATCGCAAGACGAAGAGACCGTCGGGATCCGCCCGCATGTCGTTCAGGCCGCCGGACTTGCCGATGGCCTCCTCCAGCGTGATGCCGCGCGCGTCGAAGGGGATTACCGCATTGTTCCCCGTCGCGCCGGCGACCGTGAAGGTCTGCGGGCGGCTTTCGACCGTGAGAATGTCGCCCGGCCGGACGAAGATGTTCTCGCTCGGATTGGTGAGCAGCGCCTGAAGGGGCGCCCGCGCCGTGCGATTGCCGCGCGTAATGCTGATGAAAGTCTCGTGGACGGGCGAACGGTAGCCGCCGGCCGCCGCGATGACGTCCAGAATCCGGTCGCCGCGCAGGGTGAGCGGCACACGGGCGCCGTTGGCGACCTCGCCGGTCACGGTGACCGTGTTGCTGACATTGTTGGTGACGTTCACGAGGGCCTGCGGCTCGATCGCCTTGCCGCGCAGCCGCTCGACGATCGCCGCCTCGACCTGCTGCTGTGTGCGGCCCGCGACCTGGATGCGGCCGGCATAGGGCACCGTGATCGAGCCGTCGCGGCCCACCGTCTGCACGGGAATAATGGACGAACGCGAGCCCGGATTGACGTTGTTGGCGTCGCTCGACGAGAAGAGACCGCCGGCGGCGGCCTCCCAGACTGTGATCTGCAGCGCGTCGCCGACGCCGATCGGCTGCGAGGCGGAAGGCCGGTAGTCGCCGAAAAAACCGCGCAGGGTCGGCGGCGCGCGGCGGGCGAGAATATCGAGCGACCGCGCGTTGATCTCGACCCAGGCGAACGGCTCCGTCCCCTCTGCGGGCGAATAGACGCTTTGCACCATGTCGTCGCGCGACGGGCCGCTGGCGGGCGTGATGCCGCAACCGGACAGCGCGCCGGCGGCCGACACGACGGCGAAACTCTTAAAGAGCCTAAAGAGAGTGAGGCACGAAGTTCTCAAATCCGCTCCAGACGCGCGGGCATCTCCGAACTGGAGAGTCCCAGACACTTAACAGACGGCGCCGAGGTCTTCCAACGACTCGATGGCAAGACGGAACCCGGCTCCGCACAATTGACTCTCGATGTGGCGGTTATGTCACAGGTAATTGTTAGGGTTGATTAACGCGCGGGTTAATTCGCGGGAGAAGGTTTTCTCGATCTTAACGCATGACGCAGCCCCCCGACGGCATCAAGATCAC
>Ga0123398_1012641_pt1 | contig 15170 bp, 15 predicted proteins | sample T5LHNO3metaT_FD_89926 | JGI IMG/M metagenome (GOLD analysis project Ga0123398, IMG submission 89926) | Methane-oxidizing artificial microbial communities from Washington, USA to study methane cycling - T5-LHNO3 metaT (Metagenome... | ecosystem: Engineered > Modeled > Simulated communities...
AAAAGGGTAGCTCCATTCGTCTACAACGGGCTAACGCCAAATTAAAAGCGGCGATAAAAGCTGCTAAAGCCGGCAACTTGCAAGAAGGTATTGCCGAGGTTGAACAAGGCATAGAAGAAATGAAATTGGCAAAGGTTAACGGACAGTAACAACTACGCTATCCGTTAAAAGCAGTTTTATGTTTTAGTACATCTACAAAGCCGGTCATCACCGGCTTTTTTTGTGGCTGGTGCTCAACGATATTGGTTCACCGTTTTGGCTTGGGGAGGCTTTGTCATGCCGATGAAGGGGAAGAAACTAAGCGGGGGAAGATGCGGATTGGTGCTACTATTCAACTGTTGGTCACAAACACGAAGACCCGCAACTTAAAGCAATATATGTAATGCCCATCTCGTTATGAATCCCGCCGACTTACGCCGCTATGCCGAGCAAAAGCTCGCCGCTCGTCCGCTGAAAAGCAAAAAATCGCCAAACGACGAACAGCGCTTGCTGCATGAGTTGCTGGTGCATCAGATTGAACTGGAAACAGTTATCGAAAATTTACGCCATACGCAAGACGAGTTGGCGGTATCACAGGCGCGTTATTTCGATTTATACGATTTGGCGCCGGTAGGCTATTTGACCGTCAGTGCGCATGACATCATCCTGGAAGCCAATCTTACCGCCACTCAATTACTGGGCGTGCCGCGCCATACTTTGCATTCCCAAGTCCTAAGCCGCTACATCGCCTTTGCCGACCAGGACATTTATTATCTGCACCGCAAAGCGCTAATGGAAAGCAAGCAAGCGCAGACCTGCGAACTTAATTTTGTAAAGGCGGACGGCGCCGACTTCTGCGTCAGACTGGAAATGAATCTGGCGATTGCCGCCGATGGCGAGCAGATTCTGCGGATTGTAATCAGCGACGTTAGTCGGGAAAAAACCAAAGACCAATTTTTACGCCAGGCGGCGGCCATGTTCGAAACCGCCCGCGAAGGCGTGATGGTTACCGATGCCGATATGCGGATTTTGGTGGTTAATCGGGCTTTTAGCGAATTAACCGGCTATTCGGCGGATGAAGTGTTAGGAAAAACGCCGAAAACCCTGAAGTCCGGCCGGCAGGACCAAGCCTTTTACGTGGATATGTGGGGGCAGATTAACGACAGCGGTTATTGGCAAGGCGAAATTTGGAATCGGCGCAAGGACGGCGAGATTTATCCGCAAATGCTCAGCATCAGCGCGGTACGCGACGAAAATAATCGGGTGACGCATTACGTTGGGGTGTTTTCCGATATTTCCCAGCTTAAGGATGCGGTCGCCCGCCTGGAGTTTTTGGCTCACCACGATCCTCTAACCAGTTTGCCTAATCGTTTGTTATTGTTTGCGCGCCTGGAACATTGCATAGGCTTGTCGCGCCGCGAACGGAAAGCGGCGGCCTTGTTGATGCTCGATCTGGATCGATTTAAAGACGTTAACGACAGCTTCGGCCATTTGGCCGGCGACGAGCTGCTGCAACAAGTGGCGGCAAAATTAAGCAGCCGGCTGCGCGGCATCGACACCGTGACCCGTCTGGGCGGCGACGAATTTGCCATATTGCTGGAAGATTTGGCGCATCCGCAGGATGCGGCGCTGGTAGCCGCCGAGATTATCGAATCGCTCAACGAACCGTGGCGTTTGTCCAACGGTTCCGAAGTGCGGGTTGGTGTCAGCATAGGCATCAGTTTACTGCCGGAACATGGCAACAGCTCCGAAGAGCTTTTGCAACACGCGGACGCGGCTTTATATCGCGCCAAAGCGGAAGGGCGCGGTAATTTTAAATATTTCTCGGAAGACCTGACCCAAGCGGCCTTGCGCCGTATCAATTTGGAGTCGTTATTGCGGCGGGCGCTGCGTCGTCAAGAATTACTGGTTTATTATCAACCGCAAGTAGACATCAGCACGGGCCGCATTATCGGCGCGGAAGCCTTGTTGCGCTGGCATCATGCGGAGGAGGGCGTGATACCGCCCAGCCAGTTCATCCCGGTGGCCGAGGAAATTGGCCTGATAGCCGAGATCGGCGAATGGGTGTTAAAGGAAGTGTGTAGGCAAGGTCGGCGTTGGCTGGATGCCGGGTTAGCGCCGATCAAGCTGGCGGTCAATCTGTCCCCGCATCAGCTGCGGCATGGCGACATAGCCGCCAGTATTGCTGCGATACTCAGCCAAACCGGCTTTCCGCCCGAGCTGTTAGAGTTGGAATTAACCGAGAGCGCGTTGATGGAGAGGGAGACGGAGGTGGTGTTGGTCCTCTGTAAGCTACAGGCCTTGGGTGTGCGGCTGGCCATCGACGATTTCGGCACCGGTTATTCTTCGCTGGCTTATCTCAAGCATTTTCCGTTGGACATTCTGAAAATCGATAAAACCTTTATCGACGACATTCCGCAGTTGGAAGACGATAAAGAAATCGCCTCGGCGATTATCGGCATGGGCCATACCTTGCGTTTGCAAGTGTTGGCGGAAGGCGTGGAAACCCAAGAACAACTGGATTTTCTGCAAGAACATGGCTGCGATTTTTATCAGGGCTATTTGAAAAGCCCGGCGCTGGCGGCGGCGGAGTTTTCTGCGTTGTTGCAGAGCCAACTTTGAGGTGTCCGTGATAGGGCCGAATTCATTCGATCTATAAAAGCGGTTAGTGCGAATTCTTCGCACCTGCAAGCTCGCCTTGTCACAAGGCCATTAATTCATCATCGGGGGGGGGGGGAGAAGCCTATCCGACTCGGCTCTCACCACCTGGTAGCATTCGCAAACCCGTGCTTCCAAACCCGGCCTATCCAGCACCGTTATTTTCCCTCTGCTGTAATGGATCAATCCCGCATGTTGCAGTTTCCCGGCGGCCTCGGTAACGCCTTCGCGCCGCACGCCCAGCATGTTGGCGATCAATTCCTGGGTCATGGTCAATTCGTTAGACGGCAGCCTGTCCATGCTTAACAACAACCAACGACAGAGCTGTTGATCCACCGAATGGTGCCGATTGCACACCGCGGTTTGCGCCATTTGCGTGATCAGCGCCTGGGTATAACGCAGCAGCAAATGCAGCATGCCTTCGTAGCGGTTGAATTCTTGCATCAACAGTTGCCCGCGCAAGCGAAACGCATGGCCGGCACTTTGCACCACGGCGCGGTTCGGCATGCTGCCGCCGCCCATGAACAATGCCACGCCGATGATACCGTCGTTGCCGACCACGGCGATTTCCGCCGATGCGCCGTTCTCCATCACATACAGCAAGGAGACGATACAGGTAGTGGGGAAGTAGACGTAACGCAGCTCGCCGCCCGATTCGTAAATTACTTCTCCCAACGGCATCTCCACGTGTTCCAGGTGCGGTAACAGTCGTTCGTATTCCGCTTCCGGTAACACTTTTAGCAAATGGTTGTATTGCGGGCTATCGAGATCGGTCATCTGCTGCCTAGGTAGTTATCGGACAAAATAGATTGGCTCCTGCAATCGGTGCTAGTGTAAACCTTAATTGTATTTAGAAATGAAATTCCTCTCTGTGCGCTAAGGAACAGAGCAATTGGGCTTTTTGTGCGCAGAGCGCAAACAGGCTTATGTGCGGTAACGTACAGACCGGAATTAACCAGGCTATTACCCTGTCTATTTACGAATCAGGCCAACGCAATATTTAACCTAAGCCTGCATCGCTCTTCACTTTACAGGGCCTCCATGACCATGTGTGCGACTCGCCGCAGCAACGTTCTTCAGTTGCGGCGGTTTTTTTTGAGCGGCTTTTTGCCAGATTGGATGCCGCGTGAAATGCCTACCTGCTCAGTGAAATCAGAGAACTAAATCATGCTAATAGAAAACTCGTCACTATCCGGTGCGGATGTCAGCCACGCGAATATGCCTGGCGGTGCTGAACCGGTAAATCCGGATGCCGGTATTGCATTAGCCAAGGCTGGCTTGCTGAGCTTACAAAACCCGGCCGGTTATTGGGTGTTCGAACTGGAAGCCGATTGCACCATCCCCGCCGAATACATTCTGATGATGCATTACATGGCGGAGATCGACACGGCCTTGCAAGTCAAAATCGCCAACTTCCTGCGCAGCCAGGCCGGCGCGGACGGCAGTTATCCGCTGTACAAAGACGGCCCTGGCGACCTTAGTTGTACTATCAAAGCCTATTACGCATTAAAAATGGCGGGCGACGGCATGGACGCGGTGCATATGGTCAAAGCGCGCGAGTGGATATTGATGCACGGCGGCGCGGCGAAGGCCAATGTGTTTACCCGCATCATGCTGGCAATGTTTCAACAAATCCCCTGGCGCGGTGTACCGTTTATTCCGGTGGAAATCATGCTGTTACCCAAATGGTTTCCGTTTCATATCGACAAAGTGTCGTATTGGTCGCGGACCGTGATGGTGCCGTTGTCGATTTTGTGTACCTATCAGGTCAAAGCCCGCAACCCGCACAAGATTGATATTGCCGAGTTGTTTCTAACGCCGGCAAACTTGGAAAACCATTATTTTTCCCATGTCAAAACGCCGCTAGGCAAAGCTATTTTAGTATTGGATCGAATTGGCCGACTGCTGGAGCCGTTGCTACCCGGCTTTATCCGCCGCAAGGCCACCGCCAAAGCCACGGATTGGTTCATGGCGCGGCTAAACGGCTACGATGGGCTGGGGGCGATATTTACCGCGATGGTCAATGCTTACGAGGCGATGGATTATCTGGGGATTCCGTCGGACAACGCCCAACGCCAAATCGCCAGAGCGGCCATCGATAAATTGTTGGTGGTGAAAGACGATACGGCTTATTGCCAGCCTTGCGTGTCGCCGATCTGGGATACCGGTTTGGCCGTGTTGGCTTTGCAGGAAGTCGATAGTCACGAGCGCGATCCGCGCAGTCTAAAAGCCACGCAAGCGGCCTTGCGCTGGCTGGCGAGCAAGCAATTGAGCGATGAGCCGGGCGACTGGCGTGTACAACGCCCGAACTTGGCAGGTGGCGGTTGGGCTTTTCAATTCGGCAATAGTTATTATCCGGATGTGGACGATACCGCCGTGGTGGCGTATGCGATGCAGCAAGCCGAGATGCCGGAATTTACCGAGAATATCCGGCGCGCCGCACACTGGATTAGCGGCATGCAATCGCGCAATGGCGGCTATGGGGCTTTCGATGCCGACAACGATCACTATTATTTAAACCAAATTCCGTTTGCCGACCATGGTGCGCTGTTAGACCCGCCAACTGCCGATGTGAGCGCGCGTTGTATCATGCTGTTGGGTAAACTGGACATGCCGCAGTATTGCCCTGTTATCGACCGCTGCGTCGCTTATTTACGTGCCGAGCAGGAGGTCGATGGTTCTTGGTTCGGGCGCTGGGGCACCAATTATATTTACGGCACCTGGTCGGTATTGCTGGGATTTGCCGCAGCCGGTATTCCTGCGGGCGACGCCAGCGTGCGTCGGGCCGTGACTTGGTTGAAATCCAAGCAACGCGCCGATGGCGGCTGGGGCGAGGGCAATATCGGCTATCACGACCCCAGGATTCGCGGCGAATTCGAATGCAGTACCGCATTTCATACCGCCTTGGCCGTCATGGCTTTGCTGGCCGCGGAGGAAACAGACTGCCTGGAAGTCAGCGACGGCGTGAACTATCTGCTGAGAAATCAACAGGCCGACGGCTTCTGGCACGACGACTGTTTTAACGCGCCGGGTTTTCCGAAGTTTTTTTATCTGAAATATCACGGTTACGACAAATTCTTTCCGTTGTGGGCTCTAGCCCGTTATCGCAACGCGCGGGCAAGCGGATAAAACCATTATGGCCTTTCCTCATGCAACCCGAACCAGCGCATTCGTCGCCGGCTTGTCGCTATCGGCACCGCTGACCTTGCTTGCCATCCTTAACACCAGCGGTTTACTGGGTGTTGGCATTGCCGACCCGCAAGTTGTGGCATTTTTTGTGATCTACGCGCTGCTGACTGGGTCGGTATTCGTGCTCGATGTGCGGAGTTTTGTACCCAAACAACTGAAAACCCGGATTCCCTTGGTCTATTTTCCAACCGATCAGGCAGGTATGGACTTTCTAATATCGGTATTCGGAAGAATACTAATTTGGGTAGCGGGTGTGGTGGCGGGCGTGGGTATGCTGGTGCCGCTCTGGTACTTCCTGCAGAAGCAATAAAATAAAGTTTCAAAGGTTTCGATTACTCTCGGCGACTCGAAATCCTCGCAAGTTGCCAAAAGTCTGTTCCCTCTCCTGATGGAGAGGAGATTTAAATCAGTAAAAGTAATCTGTTTTTATTCCCCTCGCCCCAGCCGGAGCTTGGTGTTGATACTGCACGCTGAATAGCTAATTAAGGCTTTGCCGCGAGTTTGGCTTTGTCGATTTTCGTGCGGGATTTCTTGGTGGATTTAGTCTCGATCTTGACTTGCGCAGTGCCGTCTTTTTTCATATCCAGCTTGTTCGCCGCACTGCTGGAAAGGTCTATTGCTCTATCTTCCTTGGCCGCCGGGCCTCTATCGTTGATGGTCACTTCTACTTTTTTACCGTTATCCAGATTGGTCACGGTGGCTTTGGTTCCCATGGGCAAACTCGGGTGCGCGGCGGTGAGTTTTTTCTGATCGAAAGTCTCGCCGCTGGCCGTCTCCTGGCCGTGGAAGCCGGGTCCATACCACGATGCTTCGCCGACTTCCTTATGCTTAGTTTCCTTGGGAACGCCTGCTTGATCCGGCGACTGCTGTGGAGCTTGCTCGTTGGAGCGATCCGAGCGACAACCGGAGCTAGCCCATAAACCAATCAGTAATGCGCCTATAAATCCCGAAATTCTACGATGCGTTGCCATGCCCATTCCCCTGCTGTTTTATAGGCAAAACATGCGCCGAATCGACCGGCAAGTCTGTGCGCTAACGTACCTAGTTTTGCGCCCAACCTGCGGGATCGATAGTGCACAAATCGATTTGCTGACACGGCCAAGCAAATTCCGCCTATGTGTCTTTCCGTACATATTCGTGTATCAGGCAAGCGCATAATTTGAAGCTAATGAAACAGCCTGTTTTTAGACACCGGAGGAGGAAGCGGGATATGAGCGCCCATGAATTGCGAGCACAAGCGCGCCGGTCGGTGCAAACGCGCCGTTTACGCGACAGAAGGCAGACTGACTATCCGTTTGGTTCACCGGAGTGGCTGGAAAATATCAAAAACGCTTATGTAGCTTGGCCGAAAGCCGACCGTCGCGACCATATGCGGCGCGCGGAGGACAGGCGTATGGCGGATAGACGACACACACAGGCGTCCGAACAGCAGCGCGCGGCCCAAAAATATTCCCGAGTCGTGTTAACCAGCGAAGAAAGACAGCTAATTCAAAGCTTGTATTTGCCTGATACCCATCAGTAGGATGGTGTGCGGTTTGGCGGACTGAAGTCGATTCAGGATTTGCCTATCTCCGTTATAGAGACCAGCAACACCGATGCATCACCCAGTTCTCGGTGTTGGCAATCAAGATGGGCGGTAAACCGCGTCCCATCGTGGCGCATCATCTCTAAATCCAGAGCCAGTCTCTCGGTTGTAACCAAATCCATCATGTTTCGGAACTGCAAAGACCAACGCTGCTGATCTTCGACGGCCACAAATGTCGAGAACCGCAGCTTGAGTGATGATCCATGCGGGATACCCAGTAATGCGGCGCCCGTCAGGTTAATTTCATCGATTTGTTCTGCAGAATCGATAACGAGATAGCCAATCGGGGCGAAGTCGTACAGATCCCGGTAGCGGTCTCGCGCTGTGGTCAAGGCGGTATCTATTCTTTGCAACTCGTCGAATTGCATTTCCAGTTCAATCTTGTGCACCAACAATTCGTGCAGCAGCATTTCCGCCGGTTTAGCCCTAAGCTGCTCGGGGAATAAGTTTGCCACCATGGCTTCGGCTGTCTTTCTCAGCGACTTACGCCGCTCGATTCCATCCCATTTTTGGTCCATGCCTTGGTTCTCCAGGTCGAGGGGCCGACCAATTGTGTAGGTAGTCACCAAAAAAGGATGGCTGCGGTTTGCGCCGAGCTTAGTCGATTGGTATGAATGACAACAGTGCATGACCGCTATCTGTTGCTTGGCAAAACTGTCGGGTCGAACCTGTCGATGAACCGGTCGGTTTGGCTTATGTACGCTAACGAACTGTGTTTCATCGCACAAAGGCGTCTAATTCCTTATAACGCTTTCCCAGCCCGCGACTCCGCTAATCCTACCACCCGATCCGGCCCGGGGCGCAAAAATTTCACAGGGCGAATCGCTAGCCAGCCGCAACGGCCTAGCCTGGAAAGCCGGTTAGCGATGCTATTCGATGTTTAACTCACAGGAAAAAATCATGAAAACAATTACATACCCCGGATCGTTAACGACGATCTATGGCGTAAGCCTGATCGCGGCGCTCTTTGCCGTCGGTTGCGCGAGCATTCCGGCACCGACCGAACAAATGGCGGTGTCCAAGGCGGCAGTGAACAGCGCCAATAGCGCCGGCGGCAACGAATTTGCACCGGTAGCTTTGCGAGCGGCCATGGAAAAAATGGACGCCGCCGAACGGGCGATGGCGCGCGAAGATTATCTAATGGCCAGACAGCAAGCCGAACAAGCCCAGGTTGATGCGCAACTTGCGGCCTCTACCGCTCGTGCTGCCAAGGCGCAAAAGGCTGCTAGCGAGCTGCAGGAAGGCAATCGCGTGTTACGCGAAGAACTCAATCGCGTAACCCAATAATTCACAATGGAGACCATTATGCATACCTATCGATATTTATCCCTAACCCTGCTTGCCGCTGCGGTTGCTGCCGGCTGTAGCTCGGTGCCCAATGCATCCTTGATCGATGCTCACAACAGTTATAACAACGCCCGTATCAATGCCGACGTCAGCACGCTGGCAGAGCTGGAAATGAAGCAGGCGTCGGATACCCTGAAAAAGGCCGACGACGCTTATGCAAAGGACGACGATGATGAAAGCGTCACCCATCTGGCCTATATCGCTAACCAACAAGTGGCCATCGCGCAGGTAACCGCCAAGCGTAAAACCGCGGAAAAGGCGGTCAACAGTGCCGAAGCCAAGCGCAACGAGGTGCGTCTCGATGCCCGAACCGCGGAAGCGGATGCCGCCAAACGCCAAGCGGCGGCGAGTCAACTGACCGTGGACCGGCAAGCAACGGAATTGGTCATCGCCGGTATCAATAGCGAGCGCGACGAGGCCTTGATTGCGCAACAGGAAATCTTGATTAACCAACTGAATGCGAAGAAAACCGCACGCGGTTTGGTGATTACCTTGGGCGACGTGTTGTTCCGCACTAATAAAGCCCAGTTACAAGCCGGCGGAATGCGCAATGTCGACAAAATAGGCGACTTCCTAAAGGAATATCCCGACTATAAGGTATTGGTCGAAGGCTATACCGACAGCAGGGGTAGCGACGAACATAATTTGGAACTCTCCGACCGCCGCGCTTATGCGGTGCGCACCGCTTTGGTGGACGCCGGTGTGAACAGTGACCGAGTCAGAACGCGTGGTTACGGCGAGGAATACCCGGTTGCCGGTAACGATACCGCATCCAGCCGGCAGTTGAATCGCCGAGTGGAAATTATCATGTCGGACGAGAAGGGCAATATTGCCGCGCGTTAGTGCTATTTAGACAATTCGTCATTACCGGGTACAGCTTTATGTCACTGGGCTCCCGCTTTCGCGGGAGCGACGATTTGCGAACTCACGCGATATACCCTTTACGTCCTCCAACCACGGAGCAAGGACCATGAAACTAATCCAATACGCACTGATTTTGCCTTGGCTTGTCTACAGCTTTTCCGCTAGTGCGGATTCATCGCCACTGCTTACCCAAACCCAAGGCGACGTGGTTTTTGTCAGCGGCGGGATAGGCGGCGATGAACGGGATGCGCTGCAAGCGGTGCGCTCAGATTACAATCTGAGCCTGCAATTTTCCATGCAAGGCTCCGGCGAGTATCTCAGCGACGTGGCCGTCAGGATTAGCGGCGCAAATAATCAGACCGTACTGGAAACGGTCGCCGATGGCCCGATATTGTTTGCTAAACTCAAACCCGGACGGTATCGAATTAGCGCCGAACATGAAGGACAAGAGATCCGCAAAAGTGTAACGATAGACAACAAACACCGGTCGCCACTGTTGTTTACTTGGCCCAATAACTAGAATCGTCAGCTAAGCGTGATTCCTACAAGAGCCCGCAATACATTCAATCGCAGAGTGTGCGGCCAAGTATTAACCCGGCCTTTAATATCGTCGCTCCCGCGCAGGCGGGAGTCCATTTGCACGCTGGATTCGCTTCGCGGTCGCTTTCGCGGGAATGACGGCCACAGGGAGCAAAAGCGCACAGCTACTAAGCCAGCTCTAGCGTAATATTTGAACCACACGATCATCGTGGACTTTACCCGTTCCTGCTAAGATTAATTCAGTTTCGCAGCACTGCGAAGCAATCGAATCTACCAGCTGCGACATTGAAATGTCCCAAATACACGGAGGAAATCCATGAAATGGCTAAATAACACCGAACGTTACGGCACGCTCTCAATGGCGCTGCACTGGATAATCGTATTGTTGTTTGTCGCGATTTACGCCAGCATCGAACTACGCGAACTGTTTCCCAAGGGCAGCGATCCGCGCGAGGCCATGAAAGCCTGGCATTTTATGCTGGGTCTAAGCCTATTGGTGTTGATTGGACCGCGCTTGCTGTTTATGTTTCAAGGGCGGTATCCGGCTATCCAACCCGAACCGCCGCGCTGGCAAAATCTGCTGGGTCGCAGCATGCATCTGACTCTGTACGCGCTGATGATAGTCATGCCCTTGTCGGGATGGTTGCTACTCAGCGCCGAAGCCAAACCAATTCCATTTTTTGGCTTACAACTGCCGGCGCTGATCGGCGAAAGTAAGAGCTTTGCCGAATTGATAGAGGGTTTTCACGAAACCGTCGGTACATTGGGTTATTTTCTGATCGGTTTGCACAGTGCCGCCGCGCTGTATCATCACTATATGCTGCGCGACAATACCCTGCGGCGGATGTTGCCGAAGTGCGGCGATTCCACCAAGGATTTGCCGGAATAACCGAGCCTGCCAAATCGAAAACGTTGTTGCCTAAACCCCGGCGTTCGAGCTATTTGCGGCATCGCTTTAGCTCTAAGCTCGGCGGTCCAAGTTATTTGTTTCATCGCTCAAGCTTTGAGCGTGGCTGTCTGAGTTATCTGCTCGATGGTTCTCGCGCCGAAGCTGGCCGTCGCAGCTATTTTCGGCATCGTTAGTGCTCAGAACCCGGATGGTCGAGAACAATGCCCGATGGTCCGGGCGCCGAACTAAACGCTTGGGGTTTAGAGCCTGACGATCCGACCTCCTGGCCCGGCAACACTTATAGAAAACGAGACCACTATGCGCCTTGATAAATTTATCCTTGAAAATCTTGAAGGTATCCTGCATGAGTGGGAAGAATTCGCCGCAAACTACCTGCCGGACGCGGACGGCATGAATAAGCGCGAATTGGGCGATCACCTCAGACAGATGCTGCTCACGATTGCCGCTGATCTGGCTCGTCCCCAGTCCGCGAAGGATCAAAGCCAAAAGGCAAAGGGTCAACAAATCTCCGATGGTTCCGTAACCGCGGCAACCACGCATGGATCGGAACGTTTAGCGGCAGGTTTCAGCCTCAATTCCACGGTCTCCGAATTTCGTGCCCTGCGTGCCAGTGTGACCAGACTCTGGATAAAGCAGGATTTCAAGCAGATTAATGCAGAAACCGACTTGGGAGATCTGATCCGCTTCAACGAAGCCATCGATCAAGCGATCACCGAGTCAGTGGTCGGTTACTCGACCGAAAAAGAATACGACTCCCGCATGTTCGAGACCATACTGGCGTGTGGTTCCGATCTAATCTTTAGCTTCGATCTTGACGGCAGGTTTGTGTATGCGAATAAACAACTGAAGGATTTATTCGGTCTGACGATGGAGGAAATGATAGGAAAAAATTGCTACGATCTGCACGTGCCGATTGCGGCAGAGCTACAGGCACAAGTTGAGCAGGTGATTCGTTCCAAAGGGTCCGTTAGCCGGGAAGCGCCTTATACAGCCAGCTCCGGAAAACCGGTCTGGCATGACTATGTATTTACACCGGTGTTCAACAAAGACGGTGAGGTAGAGTCAGTCGTCTGTATAGGACACGACGTCACCGAACGTAGAGCCTCGGAACATAATAACTGGACTAAGGCCAACTATGATGATTTGACCGGATTGCCCAATCGCAGCTTTTTCACCCATCGGCTGGAAGAATCCGTCAAACACTCCCACCGTTTTGGTTCGCCCATTGCACTGCTGTTTATTGATTTGGATTATTTCAAGGAAATCAACGATCAATTCGGCCATGAGGCTGGCGACAGTTTGTTAAAGCAAACAGCAGAACGCATTCACGCCTGTGTTCGGGAAAGCGATACCGCTGCGCGTATCGGGGGCGATGAATTTATCGTTATCTTGAAGAACTTACAAAATCCGGAGCACGTTCAAATCGTCGCCGAAAAAATTCGGCAACGGCTGGCCGAACCCTTCGATCTTGGCAACCATACCATTCAAATCTCGGCAAGTATCGGCGTGTCGCTCTCTCCGCAGGATACGACTTATGCCACCGAGTTGGTGAATCATGCGGATTCTGCAATGTATGCCTCGAAAAATAAGGGACGGAATCAGGTCAACTTTTTCTCACCGGATCAGACCCACCAAATGGGCTAATGGCGGATCGCAGGGTTGCTGTCGTGTAACAGCAATTGTTAGCTAAACGTGCTACTGCAAGACCTGTCCATCTTTGTTCAGGCGCTCTTTTTATTGAAGGCTCATGGCCTAAAGCGTAGGAAGCGTCGCAGTGGGGATAGTATCGGGATTCGTGATCACGCGGCGCTGCGGCAGGTAATCGAGCAGCAGATCCGTTTCCTTCTTGACCACGCTGTAGCACTCGCAACTCAGCGTTTCAAGTTTCGGCCGGTCGAGCACCTTGATTAACCCGCGCGAATAGGAAATCACCCCCCGCTGCTGCAAATTTAGCGCGGCCTGGGTGACGCTTTCGCGGCGCACACCGAGCATATTGCTGATGAAATCCTGTGTCATGGTTAAGTGGTTGTGAGACAGGCGATCCATGGAAAGCAGGAGCCAGCGGCAGAGCTGCTGGTCAATAGAATGTTGCCGGTTGCACACCGCGGTTTGCGAGATTTGCGTGATCAAGGCTTGCGTGTAGCGCAGCATCAGCATCAACAATTGGCCGTGGCGGTTGAATTCCTGTTTCACCTGTAGTCTGGGGAGCCGATAAGCAAAACCGGCACTCTGTACCATCGACCGGCTCGGTGTGCTCTCGCCGCCCAAAAACAAGGTGATGCCCAGCAAGCCCTCATTGCCCACCACGGAGATCGCGGTCGATGCCCCGTTTTCCATCATATATTGCAGCGACACTATAGAGTCTGTGGGAAAGTAAACGTGGCGCATGGGCCGCCTGGATTCATACAACAGTGCGCGCAATGGCAAGGGCACCAGTTCCAGGTAAGGAAACAAACGGCTTTGCACGTCCGGCGACAAGGCCGCGAGAAGATGATTGTGTTGCGGCTCAGGTTTGGCGGGCATTTAGACTCTTTTGGAGCTGAAAGGTTAACAGGCTGTTGAAATTCTATACAGAACCTTAATCAGTATACCTAATGCTACCTCCGCCAACTACAACTCATTGAAATACAAATATTAGCATTCGGCATAGTCAGCTTCTTGATATGTTAAAGCCCGTTGTATGGCCCAAGGAAGCGCTCACCATTGAAGTGGATCAGGTGCGACGGTGAATCAGCCACCGAAACCTCAGTCTCCCAAGCGATTTCACCTAGATACCGGCCCATGATTGCTCGGTTCGGGAAAGTGGTCAAATAGACTAGGCCGGCAGTGGCTCCGGCAAATAGCTCTGCGAGTTCTGCATGGCGTTTGCCATCGACCGGGCCGTGACTGGTTACGGATTCGACCAACAGTAGCCAATTTTTTGCGATGTAGTGCAGGACCACGTCAGGCATCTTGCCGTGTGAATCCACGTTGACATCAAGTCCGACTAGCAGGGCAGCGTTGAAGTAGCCCCACTTGTCGCCCGTGTCTCCGACATAGACCAAAACGCTCTCTGGCGCGAAGTCCTCAATGATGGCCCGAATCAGTTCGCTGTGTTGGCCGGGGCTAAGGGTAATTTGCCGGCCCGGTGCAATCTCCAGCGGAATACGGTTATGCTCGCGTTCCATGGCATATTTGGCTACCAGGGTTTCGCGTTCGGCCAGGTACGCGGCGAGATTGCCATGCCACGCCGGCGTGTTGAAGGTGCGAATTAGGGCTAGAGCGGTGGGTTCGATCTGATAGACCGCTTTCGGGCTATTCGCCGATCTGTCGGGTTTGTCTGGGTTATAAAGGACCACACCAGCATCGCAGAACTGGTGCATGGATTGGCGGCGGAATGTCTCGCGGGTGTTGGGTGCATAGTCTTTGGCATAGTATTCCTGAGCCCACTTCATGATTGGGGTAATGCCTAAAAGCGGATTCTCCGATTCGGTCCATGCCTTTCCCGGCGTGAGGTTCAGCAGGGCCAACAGGCACAGTGCGGAACGCTCGTTCTGTTGCGCTCTGGGCAGACCCAAGGAAATGATGATCTGCTGTGCTGCCTTGATGTAGTTGTTCTTGTTGTTCATACGGTCAGGGTTTCTAGCTTGTTGTCGATTTGGTCTTGTGTGAGCGTTTCTCGCTTCATAGCCCACTCGCCAAGCTCGATCAGGGAGATCCGGCTTGGGTACTTTAGCAACTTGAGGTCGGTGGCATTAACCTGCGTATGGCCGTTGAAGCGCCGGAAATACTCATCTACTGCCGTCGTATTCAGGAACACGGCCAGTCCACGGGCCAGCGATTCGGGCAGACCATGTTTGTCCTCGTGAAACAGGTTCATGTGGTTTTCAAAACCCAGCATGGAATGATTGCCAAAAGCCGCAGGATCAACCACGCTCGCCACCACACGTCGCTTTTCCTCCTTCGATGAGAAGCGACGCACCACGCAATAAAACCCCGCTGAAAATCTTGGAAACGGAGCGCCAGCGAAGTGAAGATTTTTAGTCCCCGATAGCCGTAGCGCCGGGCGGGTTTTCGCAGCGAAGCGGAGAAAACCTGCAAGGCATCGCGACACGGCGT
>Ga0123398_1073542_pt1 | contig 15090 bp, 14 predicted proteins | sample T5LHNO3metaT_FD_89926 | JGI IMG/M metagenome (GOLD analysis project Ga0123398, IMG submission 89926) | Methane-oxidizing artificial microbial communities from Washington, USA to study methane cycling - T5-LHNO3 metaT (Metagenome... | ecosystem: Engineered > Modeled > Simulated communities...
GATGAATGCACCAATCACGGTTGGAATCATGGTTAAGCCAAGCAAAGCATATGTGTTGCGCAACACTTTATTTTGCGTTGTGGATAAACTACCCTCGCGACCTAATACTTGCATATTGTCTGACATTACTTTTTTCCTTTGTTCATAAATTGCCAAATGGCAACACATTTAAGATAACGGCATTAGCAAAAAGTTTCAAGTGAATTTTTCGCGCATATGCCATTCAATATCAATGATATTGAAATACTAGGCAAAGAGATCGCCTTCTTTTTTCCCTACCATCGCTACGCGTTTTACCGCATCCACATACGCATTGCCTTCACGTAATTGCGTCATACTCTGTGGATGATGCGCACCATGCATACGCGCTAGGCGCGCGGTACTTTGGGCAGGCATTTTCCATGCTAAATTGTTCAATAGCTCATCAGCTAAATCTGGCTTATTGCACAACAGCACCATATCGCAACCTGCATTTAACGCAGCCAAGCTGCGGGTGGTGACATCGCCACCTACTGTCGCGCCTTCCATACTGAGGTCATCGCTGAATATCACGCCATTAAAGCCTAAACGCTCACGCAACACTTTTTGTAACCACTTGCTTGAAAAGCCAGCAGGCTTGTCGTCTACTTTAGGATAAATGACATGCGCAGGCATAATCGCAGCCAAGCCTTCATCAATCATTTGTCTAAATGGTTGCATATCATTTTGCGCAATTTGGTCAAACTCGCGCTCATCAATCGGAATGCTGACATGTGAATCAGCCACCACAAAGCCATGCCCCGGAAAATGTTTACCCACGGCCGCCATACCGCCTTTTTTAAGCCCTTGCATTAGGCTGAATGCCAGTTCATTAATGGCTTGCGGGTCACGATGAAAGGCTCGATTGCCAATCACCAGACTATCGCCATAATCCATGTCTAGCACGGGCGTAAAACTAAAATCGATGCCATGCGCACGCAACTCTGCTGCCAGTACAAAACCTGCTTCTGTCGCTAGTTCACGTGCTCTTTTAGGGCTCTCATCCCAAATGTGGCCAAACTCACGCATGGGTGGGATTTTGGTAAAGCCTTCTCTAAAGCGTTGCACTCGGCCACCTTCGTGATCCACTGCAATCAACAAAGGAGGCTGTCTTACTGCATGAATGCTAGCAGTCAGCGCTTTTAACTGCTCGCAACCCACAAAGTTACGTGCAAATAAAATCACACCGCCGACTAGTGGGTGCTGTAAACGACGAATGTCATCGGCAGTTAATGCTGTGCCGACTACATCTAACATGACGGGACCTAAACTCATTGGGGTTCTTCCAAAAAATAGTGCCAATTAATATCACTGGCATTTTAGCTTAAAGTGCCTGCTTCTTCGTTCTAAAATCACTGTTTTGAATCATGGCTGTCAGAATGTGTAGGAAACTTCTGATAGCAATTTAGGAAAAACGACCATATTTGGCCTGAAAAAAACCCGGTTTAATGATCACATCAATAAGAACAAAGGAACATGCAATGGGTCGTTACACAGTGTTTGGCTACTTGATGCAAGTCAAAGGCAAAACAAAAACGACTGTCGGCAAACTCGCTGGCAATCGTTTATGGGTGTTATCTGGGAAAAAAGATAGGGTTGCCGGCAAACTACAAGCAAAGTACAGCTTGAGCTTTGATGAAGCCAAAACCATTAAAGATTGGAATCTGTTTTAGACTTTTATTTCAGCCGATACAGCGATGTCACTTCTTTTGAACGTGCCGGATATAAAGGATCAGACTGATCGCTCGCTTTTGCATGTTTAGGCGCAATGCTAAGCTGCTCTACAATAGTCAGCCCAGCATCAGCGATCCATTGTTGCAAGGCGTCTGGCGCACGCAACCCTAAATGCTCTGCCAAATCGGACATCACTAACCAAGCTTCGCCATCTGCATTAAGGTGCGCTTTAACGCCTGCCAAATACGCTTTCAGCATGGCACTATTCGGATCATAAATAGCATGTTCTATAGGTGCATTGGCTTTCGCTGGAATCCATGGCGGATTACACACTATCAAATCGGCTTTTCCTTCTGGGAACATATCTGCCTGCTGAACACTGATATATTGCGCCAAGCCTAACTGTTGAATGTTCTCAGTGGCGCAGCGCAGCGCACGTTCACTATTATCGGTAGCAAGCACTTGTTTAATACCACGACTCACCAAAATGGCAGCAATCACGCCTGTACCTGTACCAATATCGAAAGCGACTGCTGGGTTATTGAGTGGTGCTTGATTAATCAATTCCAAATACTCACCACGTACGGGTGAATACACGCCATAGTGCGCATGCACGTTGGCTTGCAAGGCATCGATATACACCCCTTTTTTGCGCCACTCGTGTGCACCTATCATACCCAGTAACTCTCTTAAAGAAAGCAATAATGAGACTGGCGGTTTATCGCGCTTTTCATCCAGCACCAATGCGCCTAATACTGCTTCTTTTACATGAGGCGCACGATTTAAGTCGCACTTCACATGCTGCAACTCAATGAGTATTTTATTGGTGATGTTGGCCCGTTGAATTTGCCTAGCACGATGTTGGTGAAATGCCTCGGTCAGATTATCTGTCGGCTTAATCGGCTTGCGATCGACACGGCGTGTAATGGCTTGCAGTAATTGTTTTGCATTTTGAAAATCGCCACGGTACAGCAATGCAGTACCTTCGCAAGCTAGCTTATAGGCTTCATCGGCTTTGGTTTCATCATTGGCAATGACAATATGCTTAGGCACCGCCAAGTTTGCTTCTGATTGCCAGCTCGCTTGCTGCGTTTTATTTTTTTCTTGCCAAGTGGCGGTTTGAAACTGTGTCAATGAGTATCCTTAAAGTACATCTGGCTAAAAAGTATAACGAGCTGCATGGTTGAAACGAAACGCGTGAAACGTTGAGATCGAGAAAGTTAGGATTGTACAGCGAGACTGCACGCATGACATCAAGTAGTCACAACCCACCTTGTTATTTAGCGTGTTGTCTCTAGTGTAAACGGGTTGAAATCGGTGTCTTTATCGTAATAGTCTTCGCGCTCGGCCTTTTTAAGAAATGCCACAACCTGATACACCACGGGCGTAAATGCGACTTCCACCAATATTTTCGCAATGAGTTGCGCGCCTATCACCAAAGGAATTTTATCGTTGGGGATAATGCCCGTATTCCAAAACGCCAGCGGCACAAACATCACCGTATCAATCGCTTCACCAAAAATGGTACTGGTAATGGTGCGTTGCCATAAGTGTTTACCCGCGGCGATGATTTTCATTTTGGCCATGATGTAGCTATTGACGAACTCACCTACTGCAAATGCGACCAAGCCAGCCAGTGAGATACGCCAAGTACTACCTAGCACTACCTCATACTCATGTTGATTTTGCCAGAATGGCGCCGGCGGTAATGCCACAATCATCCAAGCCATTAAGCTGGCAAAGGCTAACCCTGCAAAACCGGCCCAGATCACACGTCGACTGGCTGCATAACCATAGACTTCAGTCAGAATATCGCCAAAAATAAACGAGATGGGGAAAAACAAAACGCCAGCACCAAATGTCAGCGTTCCCAATATTGGCGCGTCTATTTGTGTGACTTTGGCAGGGCCGATAAGATTAGAACATACCAACACGCAGACAAATGCTGCCATGATCAGGTCGTAATATTTGTACTGTTTACGCATAAATGATGGCCATAACAGAGAATATATAAAATAACGTTGATAGCTCAACCAAGCGTCTATTTAGCATTTTTCTTGCTGACTTCATCAACAATTGTTTGTGCCTCTTTAAGTTTAGTGTATTCGTTAAGCTCTTGCTGAATACTTCCTTTATTGTATAGCGATGGGTTTGGTGTATCAAAATTACCCCAGTATGCTGCAGGCTTCTGATCGATAGAATGGACAGTACCATCGCGCTTAAGCTGTTCTAATTTCAACTCTATCGCTTGCCGATCAGCTTCGTTAACTTGGGTTGGTTCAGATTGACTACAAGCTCTGACCACCTGGAGTAAGGCAAATATCAATAGCCAAATTAGCCAAGAATTCGTTTTAGAGTCCGTCTTTTTAGTTTTGGCGCTCTGTTGAACAGCTGTCTTACGACTTTGGTAATCTTGCCAAACAGTATGCATAGCATAGTACTCTTCATGCCAAAGTATGTGCTTGTGATCTACCCAACCGAACTCGCGAACCAGCACTTCTAAAGGCTCATCACAAAAATCATCGATTTTTTCCGCGACCTTATTAATCAAACAACGCTCAAAAAAGTGTTTTGAATCAAGAGCGATCAACCAATCATCTTTTAGTCGCTCATTTAACAGCTCGCGCGCTTTTGTTGCGGTAAATGTTTGTAGCAATTCGTCACACAGCGCGCCAGCCCTTTTATCAGCCTCCTGCCACAAATTAGCTTGCAAACGCTCTTGTGCTACCGTCAAAGGGTCTGTGCTGCGCTCCTCATGTAACTGAACAGGCGTTACTGAATCGTTTGCAATTTCCGACTCTTCTTGCTCAACCAAATAGTCTGCTGCCCAGCCATTTTCTATCGCTTGAATTGCTTGTTCATAAGCACCTCGAAGCACTTGAAAAGCCGCAGGATCATCTTCAGGATTGATAGTTTTTAGCTTAACTGCATAAGCACGTTTAATTGCTTTAACATCGCTGGTTGGCGCTATGCCTAATATAGTCCACATCGTGTTGAAATCGCCTTAGCTTATAGCACTGGCTTACCTTCTAAGCCATCTGCATACTGATTAATTTTCGTCCTTATATCTGCAATTTCTTTAGGATCTTGTTTTTCCAGCACCATTTCAAATGCATTTATCCACCCTGAAACGACTAATCTCGTATCACCCAGATGTTGCTCATAAAGCCTGTATAAACGTGATAACAAGGCTTTGTTTTCAACTTGCTCTCTAGGGCTTATTTTAAGATTCTGCAATCGCTCCAAGCTGACTTTCACATCGTCGTCAGTCATTGCTCCAGGAGTTTGCTGTATGACTAAATCATATCTTTTTTGTGTGGCAAGCTCAGTCACTTCAACTTCTAACAAGCCATTAATATCATAGGTAAAGCGCACCTCTAAAGATCGACTTTCATTTCTACTTCTCGCTTTGGCTAAAGGTATTTTTAGCTCGCCCAACGGCACATTCTCGCTCACTTGTCGGCTTTCACCTTGATACACTTTAAGCAATATCAATTTTTGATCTGGAGTGAGCGGCGAAATAGGCTGGGAGCGACTTGCTGGAATGACTGTATTGCGCTCAATAACAGGTAGGTACACGCCTTCAAGATACTGTCCAGAGGCCATCTGCTCTGTAGTCTCTACCCCCAATGTAAACGGACAAACATCCGTCATTACAACATCATCCAAGGCTGAATCTCGCATTTTTAGGCCTGCTTGCACAGCGGCACCCGAAGCAATTGCTTCGTCTGGGTCTATATCACGCCTTGGAAAACGCCCTAGCATTTTTGCAACCAACCGATGTACGATAGGCATACGCGTAGCACCACCGACTAGCACAATATCAGCTAAATCAGCCGCCCTTAACTTAGCATCTCGCAAAGCACGTTCTATGGGTTCTCTTAAGCGGCTCAGCAAAGGGCTGGCTAGCTCCTCAAACTGATTAGTATTGATTTGCCACACAATTTCTTTCGCTGCATCTTTATACACAAATGTGGCTTCATCCGCCAAGCTAAGCGCTCGCTTTACGCGCTCCGCTTCTGTACGCAACTTAGCATGTTGCTGTGCGCTGAGTTTTTCTGATATTAATCCTGCAGGTTTCCCAGCCTGGTCTATAAAAGCATTCACTAATAAGGTAACAAAATCCTCGCCACCTAGGTGATTATCGCCAGAGGTTGCTCGAACTTCCATCACGCCAGAGAACATCTCAAGTATAGAAACATCGAAAGTTCCGCCACCTAAATCAAACACTAAAAACTGACTCTCAGCCTCTTTATCATGCATACCGTAAGCTAAAGCAGCGGCTGTTGGCTCGTTTAACAAACGCTCTACCTTCAGGCCAGCTAACTCTCCTGCCAAACGGGTGGCTTTACGTTGGGTATCGTTAAAATACGCAGGTACGGTAATAATTGCCTCATCAACCTGCTCCCCCAAAAAGGCTTCTGCATCAGCTTTAAGCGTTTTTAAAATAACTGCTGAAAGCTCCTCAGAACGAAATTTCTTTTTACCCAACGTAATTTGCTTATGGGTACCCATATATCGCTTAAAAGCCGCAGTTGTCATATCAGGGTGAGTAATAAGTCTGTCTCGTGCGGCCAACCCTACTAACAAATCACCATGTTCATCAATACTCACACACGATGGTGTTAATACATGCCCTAGTGAGTTAGGAATTAACTGAGACTGCCCATCTTTCCAAACGGCTACAAGGCTATTAGTTGTACCTAGATCTATTGCTAAAATCATTCACTACTTTCCTTTTTTGTTTTTTTAAACGCTCTTCACATCCAGCTGATCGCGCAGATAATCCCCACCCAGATTAATCGCCAGAATCAGGCTCATCAAACTTAAACCGACAATCAAAACGTAATGAGGTGCCACTAGCATATAGCGCACGCCATCTCGCAACATGGCGCCCCATGAAGCACTCGGCGCTTGTATGCCCAACCCTAAAAAGGAAAGACTGGCTTCTGCAATCATGATACTGGCTAAGCTATAAGTCGCTTCTACCATTAACAAAGATGTTAATAATGGCAATATATGGCGCAACATCAAGCGGAATGGCGTGGCCCCTAAAGACTCTGCAGCTTGTACATGCTGCCGATTACGCAAGCTTAAGGTTTGACCACGGGCTAATCTAGCATAGCTGACCCACCCTGTGAGGCATAGCGCAAAAACCAAATTCAACATACCCGGCCCCAACACTGCAGCAAAAGCGATGGCCAGCAAGATGCCAGGAAACGCTAAAAACACATCGGTAATGTGCATGAGCAAACGGTCTACTTTGCCCCCATAAAAACCAGCCAACACACCCACACTGACACCAACCAACATATTCACCAGCGTGACTACAATGGCTACCAAGAACGAAACCTCGGCACCACGTAGCACGCGTGCCAATATGTCTCGCCCCAAATCATCACTGCCAAACCAGAAGTGTAACGATGGGGTAGCTAAAATATGCTGTAAATCGATCTCGTTGCCATGCACTTCTAATACGCGTGCTAGCAATACAGCACATGCCCAAAACACTAACACACTAATCGCAAATGTTTTGGCCATCATGCATGCCTCATCCTTGGATCAGCAAACCGATACAACACATCCGTCAGCAGATTAATCAATACATAACTAAGGGCAATGATAAGTACGCAAGCTTGCGTGATCGGATAATCACGTTTCTCTATACTCTCTACCAGCAACCTGCCAATGCCATCCCAGCTAAAAATCGTTTCCGTAATCACGGTGCCGGCTAGCAAGCTCCCCATTTGCAAACCCACAATGGTGATGATGGGCAATAGGGCAGCACGTAAAGCGTGTTTCACAATCACCGTGCGCTCACTAAGCCCTTTGGCACGCGCAGTGCGGATATAGTCCTCGTTGAGCACTTCTAACAAACTAGTACGGGTCATGCGGGTGAGGATTGCACTTAAGCCAAACCCTAATGTCAGCGCGGGCAACACAATGGAAGTTGAATGATCCATGCCACTCACCGGTAACCACCCTAGCCATACTGCCAAGAGCAACATGAGCAATGGCCCTAGCCAAAAGGCAGGCATGGCAGAAAAGCGTACGCTGATGATTGTCACAACAAAATCTTGCCAATGCCCTGCATGCAATGCTGCAAAAATTCCCATGGGAATGCCTATCAGCAAACCAAGCGCAAGTGCCACAAGTGCTAGCTTAATTGTTGCAGGATAGCGCGCTTGAATCAGCGTAGTAATCGGCGTTTTGGTATGAATAGATTGCCCAAGATCCCCTTGTGCGAGCTTCTTTAAATACGTACCAAATTGTATGACCAAGGGTTGTGTTAATCCTAACTCCTCACGCAAAGCAGCACTGTCGGCTGCCGTAGCAGACTCACCCAGCATCACTTCCACCGGATCGCCCGGTACCAAATGAATCAGCAAGAAGGTGAGCAACAACACACCAAACACGACAGAAAGTAAGCTTAAACAACGGCTAATCAATATTTGGCCCCGCATACATATTGCATAGACTACGCATTCTGAATGTCTACCGTAGTGCCTACTGGCACCTGCTCAAACAGTTGAATGATATCGGCATTACGCATGCGCACACAGCCATGCGAGCCGATGGTGCCTAACTGCGTACTGTCTGGCGTACCATGAATATAAATATAGCGTTGCATGGTATCGACATTGCCTAATCGGTTTTTGCCGATTTCCTGCCCGCTCAACCATAAAATGCGTGTCAATATCCAATCCCGGTTAGGAAATTCTGTCATCAGCTCAGGGGTGAAAATTTCACCGGTTGGGCGTCGTCCTATAAACACGGTATTGGCAGGTGCGTCAGCCCCAATCTTGGCACGGACAATATGCTTACCTAGCGGCGTGCATCCGCTGTCTTTTTCGCAGCCCACACCGTTGGCAGCAGTGGAAATTGCATACTCGGCCAACAATATAAAATTGTCATCAAACAAATAAAGTGTTTGTTTAGGAATGGAAATTTGGATGTGCATAGTTGCGTGTATTTTACGGTATTCTTATCCAAGGTATTCAATCAGCATATCTGGATACTAAAATTTTATACGGATATGATATATATCAACGTGATGTCAGATATCGCAGACTACACTTCAAGGCGTATGTTTTAATTCACTGCTGTTAAAAAGCTGGGGGAGTATATTGAGGCATTTTGAGTTTCATAAGTCGCATCGCATTGCTTGGTTGCGTGCCGCAGTGCTAGGCGCAAACGATGGCATTGTCTCTACCGCCAGTTTGATTATTGGCGTAGCAGCTGCGCAAGCAAGCCATTCCTCTATTTTACTGACTGGCATTGCTGGCTTGGTGGCGGGGGCTATGTCTATGGCCGCTGGAGAGTATGTGTCGGTCAGTTCACAAGCGGATACTGAATCTGCTGACTTGGCAAAAGAATCGCATGAACTCGCACATGAGCCGGAAAGTGAGCTAAAAGAACTCACCGGCATTTACATAGGGCGAGGATTAAATGCGGATTTAGCACATCAGGTGGCGTTGGCGCTGACTGCACACGATGCGCTTGGTGCCCATGCACGTGACGAACTTGGTATGTCTGATACAGTTGCAGCCAAACCGCTTGTGGCTGCAGCCGCGTCTGCGGGCACGTTCGCCGTCGGTGCAGCGCTACCGCTCATGGTAGCAGCATTGACCCCGCAACTTTATCTGATCAAAGCCGTCACCGGATTATCCTTGTTGTTCCTAGCCATACTGGGTGGTTTAGCCGCAAAAGCTGGCGGTGCAAAGCTCATCACTGGCGCAAGTAGAGTCGCGTTCTGGGGAGCGCTTGCCATGCTGATCACCGCCATGGTGGGCAAGCTATTTGGTGTGGCGCTTACTTAAGCAATTGAATAGTCGCCAGCCCGTCCCAATTACCATCCGATTGTGCAGCATAGTCACGCACCGGCGCTCGATACGCTGCAAACTGTCCTTCGTACCATAGTGGAATATAAGGCAGTTGCTGATGAATACGCTGTGTGACGGCAGGCCAGCTCTCTTTTAGCAGCAGCTGGTCTAACGTTACATCACTATACCGGCCACGATTAAACCCATGCGGTGGAGTCGCATTGCTCGCAAAGGCTTTGGCGTAGATTTCTGGCGTTTTAATACCCACCCACGTTAAGCCGTAGACCTGAAACTGCCCTTGCTTTATCTCTTCAAAAAAGGTGCCCCAATCTAAGCTGCGGATTTCCAAATCAATGCCTGCTGGCGCCATTTGCGCTTGTAATATGGTGGCAAAACGTACCCGTTGTGCATCGGTTGAGGTTTTGTATACCAGCTTGAGTGGCAACTGAATGCCTGCCTCACGCAACAACTGTTTTGCATACAAAGGGCGATATGCATACGGCGCTAACTGACGGTTACCGGCATAATGCTCGGGCGGTAAAATGGCCTCTGCTAAGCGCGTCTGGTCTACCATCACCTGCCGCACAATCGCTTGCCGATCAATCGCATGTGCCAGCGCTTGCCTCACTTTCAGTTGCTTAAGCACGGGGTCTTGCATATTCAGGCCTAGGTAAGAGAAGTTCGAGCCTACATGTGATTTCACCGTAATATCCGGTTTCGACTTTAAATAGCCCACCAGTTCCGGCGGCAAATCGCCTTGCAGCACATCCACCTCTGCGCGCAGCAACTTGAGCACGCGCACGGTTGGGTCTTTGACTTCTGTGAGTGTTATCTGCTGGCCATCTGCCACCCGTGCTAACGTTAAGGCGCTCTGCCAACGGACAAACTTGAGTGGACCGCTGCCAATGGGCGCATGGGCAAAATCATGGCCTTGCGCAATGCCTGTCGCCGGCAAAATACCAATAATGAGCTTCTCAATAAAGTGTGGGTCCGGCTGCTTCAAGTAAAAATGCAATACTTGGTTGGACACCACTGCTATGCGTGCAATATGTTCAAATTCGGCACGATGCGGCGCATCTGGCAAGGTGAGAAAACTAGCATAAGTGGCTTTCACATCATGCGCAGTGAGCAATTGGCCATCATGAAACGCAGATTGATGCTTAAGCGTAAATTGGTAATGCAGCGGGCTGAGTTGTTGCCAACTAGCAAGCGCAGGTACGGCTTTTGAGCTTGCATCAAACTCGACCAAGCGTTCATACAATAAGCGATTCACGCGCTCGGAAGCAGCATCTGTGGCATAACGCGGATCTAAATTCAACGGCGCTTGGGCAATAGCCATCCGTATCGTAGCTGGCGTACTTGCAGGCTGAGTAGGTGTGCACCCCAGCAGAACAAATGATAAGCTAAGTAAATAGGCGAAAAATTTCATCCACGCAATTTTACTTGATATTCATCTCACTCTAGTAAAGTCTATTACATCAACACCTTACAAGCGTATGTGTAAACACCATGCCTTAGAGAAACTCGTGCAGCTCGACTTCCATCTGTTTTGCGTATTCTTCTGATGCTTTGATGACATTGGCCAATAACTGATCTGCCTTCACTGGACCCATTGATTCGCAAATGGCCACATAGGAAAAGTTAATGATCTGCCGCATGGTCTCTAGGCTATAACTCAAAGGCAGCGCCGATGCACGCTTGTCTAACCAGTCTCTTAAAAAGGCTTTTCTTAATGCATCTAAATTCAGCTTATCCAATTGATTCAGTATGGCTAAACGCACACTCAGTACCTCTTTTTCGGCCAGCGCGCCCAATAAGTGACGGAACAAATGCACAAATACGGTAGTGACATCATCGCAACCGTGTACCGCTAGCGGCATGCTGGCCACTTGATGCTCGGCAATATCAAAGGGATCTGGCAGCAAGTCTCGCTCTGGCATATCTAGCGCTTTAAAAATGGAGCTCAAGATATGCGTACGCTGTGAGCGCAGATCTTTATCTTGGCAACATTCTGATAAAAACTCAGTGAATGCAAACTTGGGCTTATCGGAATATTTGACTTGCCACAAATGCATCGCCGCTAGCAGTGCGGCATCATCAAAATATGGCCGCATGCCCGTATAGATGGCTCTGCGCCTCGTTTTTAAATCCATAGCGTATACCTGTATGTCATTGTATTTACCGCTAACACTATCATCACAGTTTCTCTAGCGATTTAAGATTATCTGAAGAATAGGCCGTGGCATGACTAAACTCGGGATAGCCAATCTCGCCATGTTCAGTAATATCCAAACCGCGCTGCTCATGCATCGCACTCACGCGTAATCCTGCTGTTTTTGAAATCAACCAGTACATGCTAAATGCTGTCACAAACACCCACAAAAATGCAGCTGTGATGCCGATGACTTGCACCATGATTTGATGCGGGTTATACATGTTGCCGATTAAGAATAGACCAGCGGCCAAAGTACCCCAAGCTCCGCAAAATCCATGCACCGCCACTGCGCCCACCACGTCGTCTAAGCGCATGCGTTCTAATAGCATTACCCCTAACACAGACAACACGCCGCCAATTGCGCCGGTGAGCACAGCATAGGGAAGCGCCATACTGGCACAACCGGCAGTTATCGACACCAAGCCTGCAATACTGCCATTGACGGCGTTTGTCATCAGCGCAGGTTTGCGCATTAAATAACTAATGAGCAATGCCCCTACTGCACCCGCTGCACCTGCCATGTGCGTGTTCAATAAAATATGCCCAAGATTTGTGCCTGCCGTGAGGGTACTGCCCCCGTTAAAACCAAACCAGCCAAACCACAACAAAAAGCCACCAATGGTGACATATCCCAAGTTATGTCCCGGCAAATCCCGCACTTCTCCGTTGGCACCAAAGCGTCCTAAGCGTGGGCCAAGCAACATAATCGCAGCCAATGCACACCAACCACCCACAGAATGCACAACAGTGGAGCCTGCAAAATCAATGAATCCCATTTGTTTTAACCAGCCATGATCATTCCATGCCCAGCCGCCATAAATGGGGTAGATCAGCGCGGACATACCGCATGTGCCAATCAAATACGCCACATAATTAGTACGCTCTGCCATGGCACCACTTACAATCGTAGCGGCCGTAGCGGCAAACATTATCTGAAAAAACAATAAGTTAAAGTCCCAATCGGGTGCTCTGGCCAAACCAAATAAATCTGTGCCAACCCAACCTGTGGGGCTGCTGCCAAACATCAGACCATACCCCACCAGCCAAAATAGTAATGAGCCTACACACAAATCCATGTAGTTTTTCATCATCACATTCACCGTATTTTTTGCGCGCGCCATACCGGATTCCAGCAACGCAAATCCGGCCTGCATCAAAAACACCATGGCCCCTGCAATCACCACCCATAGGGTATGAATCACTTTGGCATCCACGGTTTCAGCAACGCTCATCAGGGGAAACAACACACAAACCGCACTTAGCATCAGGGCTAATTTTTTAGATAATGGCATAGGCTCTTCTCAAGATGTATTCATGATTGAAATATCAATCTGCTACAGCAATAAGCGCGCCAACTATCAGCGCACTAGCCACATGGGCGGCCATATGACAAACCAAAACAGTTCACGTATGATGGCTTTGCAATTTTCTATGACAACAAGAGAGGAAGAAGCATATGAACGGAATCATCCAGTTAATAGGTAGAGTGATGTTGGCATTGATTTTTATACTCGCCGGCGTCGGCAAGATTTCAGACCCGGCAGGCACCGCCGGTTATATGCAAGCCATGGGCGTGCCAACCGTGCTGTTATGGCCGACTATCGCGCTGGAACTGCTGGGCGGCTTGGCGATTGCTATTGGCTTTAAAACCAAATACGCAGCGTTTGCGTTAGCTGGATTCTCGGTAATCGCTGCCGTTATTTTCCACAGCAATTTCGGCGATCAAATACAAACCGTCTTGTTCTTGAAAAATATTGCCATGGCGGGTGGCTTGCTACTGCTAGCAGTGAGCGGAAAAACAGCCTACAGTATAGATAAATAACGATACGTTAAGCTCGCTGGCAGCAAGCAAAAGGCGATGCACCTGCATCGCCTTTTTTACACCCCGCTTGTATTAAGCATCGTTGAGCGTAAACAGCGCAATAGACTCCACATGTGCAGTGTGGGGGAACATATTGATAACCCCTGCCGCAGCCAAGGTATAACCCTTTTCATTGACTAGCACACCTGCATCGCGTGCCAGTGTGGCCGGATTACATGACACATAGACAATACGCTTAGGTGCATTGTCAGCCGTGATTGCTTTGACCAACTCAAACGCACCATCGCGCGGTGGATCCACCAGCCATTTATCAAAACGGCCTAGCTCGGTCAAACTAGCTTCGGTCATTTTGAATAAATCAGCCACGCCAAACTTCACATGTTTAATTTGATTTAACTGTGCACTCTCGTTAGCACGCTCAACCAAATTAGCCAACCCTTCCAAGCCCAATACCTGTGCACCACTACGCGCAATGGGCAAGGTAAAATTGCCAATACCACAGAAGAAATCTGCGATTTTTTCATCGGCCTGTGGTGATAACAACTGCACAGCGCGACGTATCATCACTTGGTTGATTTGCGGGTTGACCTGCGTAAATTCGTTAGGCTTAAACGGATAAGTCAGGCCAAACTCTGGCAGACTATATTGCAGCTGTGCACCAAAGCCATTGCTTGCATGCGCCTCTAATTGAGTCGCATTAGGATAAAATGGCATGATGGTGTCCGGGCCTTTGGTTTGCGTCCAAATCTGCACTTGGTGCGTGTCCGCAAATGCCTTTAGCAGTTGCTCATCTTCACTGGTTAAGCCAGCCATAATGCGGAAAATCAGCACAATGACGGGATGACTGTCTACGGCTTCACCCACCGCCAACTCAATTTGTGGCAATTTATCGCGTAAGCTCAATTGCAAAATCATCTCTTGCAAGGGTTGAATCAATGCCGACACTTCCGGCACCAGCACTTCACAGCTATTCATGTCCGACACAAAGCGCGTGGCTTTTTCATTAAAGCCCACCAGCACGCGTTGTTTTTTCTCTACGTATTTCACACTCAAACGCGCTTTGTGACGATAACCCCAAGTGGGACCATACAACGGAGGCAGCATATTGACTGGTTTTACCTTGCCAATATGTTTGAAGTCATTCTCTAACAAGCGCTGCTTGGCGGCCACTTGCGCGGCAAAATCCAGATGCTGCAATTTACAGCCGCCGCATATCCCAAAGTGCCGACATTGCGGCTTGACACGCTGGTTACTTTGCTTAAACACTTGCACCACATTGGCCACTTCAAACGTGTGTTTTACGTGGTGGGATTGATAGCTGACATGCTCTTGCGGCAAAGCGCCATCAATAAAAATAGTTTTGCCATCCACATGCGCTACACCACGTCCTTCCTGATCGAGCGATTCGATAAATGCAGTTTGGATAGGTTGGGGCGTGGCAGACTGACGGGATTGATTACGGTTTCTTCTCATAGCCGCTATTTTAGCCGATGCGCGCGCAGAATAGACACTCTCATATTGATTAAACCTGTTAAAGC
>Ga0123398_1034465_pt1 | contig 15033 bp, 9 predicted proteins | sample T5LHNO3metaT_FD_89926 | JGI IMG/M metagenome (GOLD analysis project Ga0123398, IMG submission 89926) | Methane-oxidizing artificial microbial communities from Washington, USA to study methane cycling - T5-LHNO3 metaT (Metagenome... | ecosystem: Engineered > Modeled > Simulated communities...
GGACAAAGCAGCGCTATTGGGTATTAGTAATCAGCAGGTGGCCAGCAGTCTGAAGTTGGCGGTAGAAGGTGGCGTAGCCGGCACTTTGCATATCGCCAGCGAACGCCAGCCCTTGCTGATCACACTGCAATACCCCAGAGCGGCGCGTTCTTCCGAGGCTGATTTGTTAAACCTATCGGTGAAGTCTGCAAAAGGCGATTTGATCCGCTTAAGCGAGATCGGGCGGTTCAGCCACGAGCTAGCGGATCAAACCATCTACCATAAAAACTTGCGCCAGGTGTCGTATGTGCTAGCTGAAATGGCCGGCCGCAGTCCGGTGGAAGCGGTGTGGGATCTGCAAGACGCCTTGGAACAGCAACCGCTACCAGCCGGATACAGCGCGGAAATGGCCGGGGAGGGCGAATGGAAAATCACCGTCGATGTATTCCGCGACTTGGGCTTAGCGTTCGCGGCGGCGATGGTGATGATTTATATCCTACTGGTCGGGCAGACCGGTTCTTTGGGTGTGCCGCTGATCATGATGATCGCTATTCCCCTGACGGTAATCGGCATCATGCCGGGTTTCTGGTTTATCAACCTGTTTGCGGCGGATGTGGGCCAATATGCCGATCCGGTGTATTTCACCGCCACGGCCATGATCGGCATGATCGCCTTGGCGGGTATCGTGGTGCGCAACTCCATCATCCTGATTGATTTTATCGAGAACATCTATCGCGGCAATCCGGATATTAGTTTGGCCGATGCCATCATCGAAGCCGGCGCCACCCGGTTGAACCCGATCTTTTTGACGGCGGCTTCGGCAGTGTTGGGCTCGGTGATGATCGTCCTCGATCCCATCTTTTCGGGCCTGGCCTGGAGCTTTATCTTCGGGATTATCGCCTCGACCTTGTTTTCTTTGGTGGTGATTCCCTTGGTGTATTTCTTGATCAACCGCGACATGCCCAAGCAAGTGCCAGTGGAAGACTAGCGTCTTAGCGCCCGCGATGGCAATTCAGCGGGCGCGGTAACTAGCGTTTTTGTATACTCGTTACCCATCCCTTAGCGTTGAGGCCTCCTTTATGAAACAATCAAACCGCGTTTGCTACTTACTTTCTGTGTTGGGATTATTGACGTGTGTGTCGCCACTGCTGCAAGCCGACGGGACCGCCAGCACATTCTCGCGCGAATTGTTAATGACCAAGCCGATAACTTTACCCAGCAAAGACGTCGAGAGCCATGTACTGCGGGTGCGCTTCCCCAAGGGGTATAAAACCCCCTTGCATACCCACGAAGGGCCCGGCCCAAGATATGTGGTGATGGGAAAACTGAAGGTTGTGGATGACGGCCAGACCAAAGTCTATAGCCAAGGCGAAGTGTTCTGGGAAACCGGCGCGGAAATGACCGTGGAAAATGTCGGTAAAGGCGAGGCGGAAATTATTATATTCGAGCTTGCGGCGGCTAAGTCGGCTAAGCATTGAGGCCTTAAGGAACCTCTGAAAAAAAACATTTTGAGAGGCAGTCACTGTCAAAGTGAGTCAAAAATTTCAATATTCGACCGTTTTATTATCAAAAAAGTGGTTTTTCATCGCAAACCCGCCCGTTTTCGGGCTTATTTTCAAATTTCGGACGCAATCAGGCTCCGGCGTTCATAAGCGTCACCGCGCAGCACATTGGCTATCGCCGTCAGGAAGGCCAAACACGCCGCATTTTTAGCCAAACCGCGATAACGTTCGCGAGCGTCCAACACCGACATGATCACGGATGACGTGTGAATCGCCTGGTGGTACTCTAAGTTAACTGTTATTTGGATGTAAGCCATGATCATAGATTATCGAAATATCATCACACTGGAACCAGGCAAACGCGGCGGGAAGCCCTGTGTCCGGGGGCTGCGGATTACCGTTTACGATGTCTTGTCTTGGTTAGCCGATGGCATGTCCGAGGATGAAATATTGGAGGATTATCCGGAACTGGAAACCAGCGACATTCGTGCCTGCTTGGCTTTTGCCGCAGATCGTGAGCGTAATGTATCCGCCATTGTTTGATGAAACTGTTATTAGACGAAAATCTATCCCGTCGGGCGGTGGAGTTTTTGCTGGATGCCTTTCCAGAAACGACACAAATAGCGTTGTTGGGTATGGAAAACGCCGATGATTTAACCGTTTGGCGTTACGCAAAGTCCAACGGCTTTGTCATTGTCACCAAAGACGCGGACTTTTTTGAGCTTTCGAATTTACTTGGTCAACCACCAAAAATTATCTGGCTAAAAACCGACAATCAATCCAAAGCGGCAACCATTAACTGCTTATTAGCCAATCAGAACGCTATACAAGCGGCATTGGTTGACGAAGACAAAGCCTGTATCGAAATTTATCGATAACAGCGAAATTCATATATCGCAAAGGGCGGTAGGCTGGGCAGAGCAACACGAAGCCCTGCAAATGTTTTGAAACGCTAGAGCTGATTCGTTGCAACGGTTCATTGGGTGAGAAAACTCATCAGCGAAATATTCAAAATCAATTTCCCTGCACCCCAAAATTCAACAAACCCTCGGCAAAATATCGTCCAGATTCAACACGTCCGTATCCGTTAATTCAATCAAATTGAAATTGTGCTTCTGATAAATGGCGAGTTTTTCCTGTTTTCGGGCTTGGTATTTGGCGTCGTTTTCGTAGCCTGGAAACACACGTGGATTGACTTTGCAGGCCAAAGATCGCCCGAAATTACCGTTTGAGTTAATGCGTACCAGCCTGGGCTTCGACCAGCCCAAATCACATACCAATGATAAGAACCCGGTTCAGTAAAAGCATAAATGAGCCTGAACAGCAGGGAAGCGGATGACGTATCTAAGACCTTAGCCCAATAGACAAAACTTAGGACTTACGTACACTTGACAAGCTTTGGAATGCGAAACTTTGTATCAACTTTTATAGACTATGGCGCTGCAGATTTTGGAAACCGATAGATTAATCTTGGTTGCTGACCGGGAGGTCTCGTCCTTTAAAGGTATCAATCGGGTCAGAGAGTGTCTGCAAGCCAACGTGGAATATGTTGCCAGTCGGGATGAGTTGGCTGGCTGGATCGTAGACAATAAGGCGAATTTAACCAGCAAAAATATTGCCTTTGTGATGGTGTTTGACCCGGACGTGGTCGAAATATCGCCGTCCGGTTCCGAGTTGGGCTTATTACTGGAATACCCGCGGATTTGCATTACCCGCTCAAGCGATCTCTCAACGACCTTGCGTTCGATAAAAACCGGTTTGTTTGATTTTATTGAAAAGCCTTTCAGTCTGGAGCAGATCCGGAAATGCCTTGAACTGGCGTTTTTTGAATATGAGTTCGCGACCACTATCAACAATCAATTCCGTAATCTGACCAAACGCGAAATTGAAACCTGCGAGTTGGTGGTACTGGGTCACACCAACAAGGAAATATCCGAAAAACTGGATATTTCCGTAAAAACCGTCAAAGTGCATCGTGCTAATTTGATGCGCAAAACCAACGCCAAAACGGTTACGGATCTTCTGAGGTTGCACGATACCTTCAAGTCAAATACTCGCCAAGGACCGACTGATTTGGTTACTATCCCGCCGCTAAAAATATTGAACACCCAACAAAGCAACAAGCGTGAGAAACGCCAAAAATCCCCGGCTTAGCCCCCATTGCTACCCAACAAACCCTTTTCGGCCAGCAATAACCGCAAGGCATAGCCAAATTTGAGACGCTCGTGACTGAATTTACAATTTTTCCAACGGTTGGGTCGATTGCGCAAAAACAACTTTTGCGCGCGACGTTAAATATGACTATTCGTTCGGTCTCGCAGTTGATAGACCAGCATAACGTCAGCAGCGTGGTGCTGGAGATCGGCGACGAATATTTTGTATTTTCCGTTGAAGACTTGCTGCGGCATCTGCACGCGGGCGGCAGCAGTGATGCCACCTTGGCTGAATTGACATTACGCAAGATGACCTGCGTTTTCGAAAATGAACGTATTCTGACCGCATTCGAAATCCTTGAAAACAATGGCGACCGGTATCTAGGTGTCGTGGATTCCGCGGAGAGCCTGGTCGGGATATTGACCGATACCGACATTTTATCGGCGGTCGATCCTACCGTTCTGGTGCAAAAGAAAACCATCGGCGAGTTGGTGACCAGAATAGAGCCTGTCACTTTTACCGCAGACTGGATTTTGGACGATGTGCTGAACCATCTGCAAAAAATGGAGGACTCCATCATTGTGGTCGAAGCCAAAATACCGATTGGCATCATTACCACCAAGGATATTTTTAAACTGATTTCCGCTGCGGATACCACCGACAGACCGCTCCTGGAGTACATGACGAGTCCGGTCATTACCACCCAGGTCAGTTCAACTATTCAAGACGCGCTCGCGCAGTTAAAAACCTGTCACATCAAACGCTCCATCGTGGTGAATCAGGAAAACCAGTTGGTAGGCGTCGTTACGCAGAGTGAACTGGTGGGATTTGCCTATGGCACCTGGATTGATTTAATCAAACATCATGCCGGTGAACTCAAAGAGCTGGTGGCTATTCTGGACGCCAAGGCCAAGGGCTTTGAAAAATCCTCGTTGACCGATCCCCTCACCGGACTTGGCAATAGACGGATGCTGGATAAAAGGCTGGCAGATGAAATCGGCCGCATGCGGCGTTACGATGCCCCGGCGTTTTCGCTGTTGCTATTGGACATCGATTTCTTCAAACACATTAACGATACACGCGGCCACTTGATCGGCGACGAAATCTTGAAAGCCATCAGTTTGAAACTGATGAGCGTGGTCAGATGCAGCGACGATGCCATTCGTTGGGGCGGGGAAGAATTTGCGATTTTGCTGCCGCATACACTTCTTCAGGATGCCGTCGAGTTTGCAAATCGCTTGCGTACCACGATAGAAGACCATTCCTTCGTCGAGCAGATACAAGTCACTATCAGCATAGGCGTCGGACAGTTTTCCATTACCGAGCACGAAAGCCAATTCCTTGATCGCGTCGACAAGGCGCTATACCTTGCCAAGCATCAAGGCCGCAATCGGGTGGTTGCCGATACCTCGTCTGGTCCGACCCAACATCTTGTCATGCCGATATGAAACGCATAGATAGCTAAGACTGTATTGCGGCTAATTCGCAAGGTCTCGATGGTCCGGTCAAAAGCGGCGATAATAGACGCACGCCCCCTAAACTATTTGAGCCTACATGCCCGCAGCAGGTCACGCCCACACCCTAGATAACGGCATAGCCGTCATCCACTCCAATCAACTGGAAGAGCTTCGCGATGTGGTTGAGTACTGGCTCAGACAGCATCCCTTGCAACCCTTGGAAAACGAGATTTTTCTGGTGCAGAGCAACGGCATGGGGCATTGGTTGAAGCAAAGTCTGGCGCAAAATTCCGCGCTGGGCATTGCCGCTGCGATGAAAATGCAATTGCCGTCCTTGTTTATCTGGAGTGTTTACCGAGCCGTATTGGGCGAGCAGATTCCCACCGAGCAACCCTTAGCCAAAGACCCGCTGATCTGGCGTTTATATCGACTGTTGCCGGGCTTGTTGCAACAACCCGGCTTCGAAACCCTCGCCAGTTTTTTGACTGACGACAGCCATTGCCGCAAACGACACCAACTTGCCGAACAACTGGCGGACCTGTTCGATCAATATCAAGTGTATCGCTCCGATTGGGTGTCGGATTGGGCGGCGGGGCAGGATGTGTTGCGCAACGGCCATGGTGAAAGCAAACCGTTACCCAGCGCGCAACTTTGGCAAGCCGCTTTGTGGCGGGCCGTGCTTGAAGATTTGGGCGAAGAGTCCTCGCCGTTCGCCAGTAGGGCAGCGGTGCATGCCCAGTTCATGGCTAGAATCGACACATTGACTGTCCGGCCTGCCGGCCTGCCGCGCCGCGTCGTGTTATTCGGTCTGTCTTCCCTACCGCAGCAATCGCTGGAAGTGCTGGCTAAATTGGGGCGGTTTTGTCAGATCGTGTTGTTTGTGCATAACCCGTGTCAGCACTATTGGGCCGACATCATCGAAGACAAGGAACTGCTGAAAGCCGAGCGCCGCCGTCAGACGTATAAATCGGGGATGAGCGCGGCATTAAGCGATGCGGAACTGCATCTACAGGCGCCGCCTTTACTGGCCGCCTGGGGTAAACAGGGCCGGGATTATATTCGTTTGCTGGATCATTTCGATGAAACCCAAGCCTATGCCAACTGGCATTGGCCCGATAGTAAAATCGACATGTTCAAGGACTACGGCGAAGCGGGGCAACGGAGTTTGCTGCAACATCTGCAACAGTCGATACTGGATATGGAGCCCTTGCCCGAGCAGCCGGTTTTACTGGCTAGCGCCGATACGTCTATCCAATTTCATATCGCCCATAGTCCGCAACGTGAAGTCGAAATTCTGCACGATCAACTGTTGGCGCGCTTCGATAGTGCGCAGCAAAATGGCAAGCCTTTATATCCGCGCAACATCATTGTCATGGTGCCGGACATCAATACCTATGCGCCGCATATCCACGCGGTGTTTGGGCAAATTCAAAGCGACGATCCACGTTATATTCCCTACAGTCTGGCCGATCAGCAACAGCGTGGGCAAAATCCGCTGCTGCTTGCGGTGGAAGCCTTGCTGAATTTACCGGAATCGCGGTTTGCGGTCAGCGAATTTCTAGGCTTGCTCGAACTGCCGGCCTTGCGATCGCGGTTTAAGATTGACGAAACCGCTATACCTAAACTGCATCAGTGGATCGAAGAATCCGGCATCCGCTGGGGCTTGAACGCCCGGCAGCGCACGGAACGGGTGAGTATGCCCGCAAACTTGCAGGCCAATACCTGGCAGTTCGGGCTGAGGCGCATGTTGTTGGGATATGCGGTTGGCGCCGGTGCCGCATTCGATGAGATTCAACCTTACGAAGAAATCGGCGGCCTGGATGCGCAATGGCTGGGCGGTCTGGCGTTTCTGTTGGAAACGTTGGAAAAATACGCTGAGCTGTTAAGGAAGGAACATGCGCCAAGTAGATGGCAGCAAATATTATCCGAGCTGCTGAGCGACTTTTTTCAGGCAAGCGACGAACGCGAACGAAAAACCCTGGATACCCTGACAAGTTCATTGGCCAATTGGTCCAGGTATTGCGAACAAGCCGGTTTAAACAGTGCGGATTTATTGCCCATTCATGTGGTATGCGAGGCCTGGCTGGCTGGCGTCGACGAACCGTCCTTGCATCAACGCTTTCTCAGCGGCCGGGTAAATTTCTGTACCTTGATGCCGATGCGCGCCATTCCGTTTCGGTTGATTTGTCTGTTGGGCATGAACGACGGCGACTATCCGCGCAATCAACAGGCCCGCAGTTTCGATTTGATGAGCCAGCGCGGGCAATACCGCCCCGGCGACCGCTCGCGCCGGCAAGACGATCAATACCTGTTCCTGGAAGCGTTGCTGTCGGCGCGCGAACAGCTGTATATCAGCTGGGTAGGGCGCAGTATCCGCGATAACAGCGAGCGGCCGCCTTCTGTGCTGATTAGTCAATTACGCGATGTACTGGCGCAGGGCTGGGCGCTTGCCGATAAGCCCGCGTTGTTGGAGAAAGTTACCCTCGCGCATCCCTTGCAACCGTTTAGCGCAGCCTATGTGCAAAAACACCGCGATCCCAGTCTATTTACCTATGCGAGGGAATGGTTTGTACCAGCCGCCGCTCAGCCGCTTAACGGGCAAATCGTCTCCAGCTCGGATGATAAAACCTACGCTTTGAGCCTGGAATCACTTGCGCGGTTTTTGCGCGCGCCGGTGAAAAGTTTTTGTAATCAAACCCTCAAATTTGGCTTTGATAGCCTGGCAGTTACCAGCGAAGACTGCGAGCCGTTTGGAGTCGATAATCTACAAGCCTATTTATTCAGCGATGAATTACTGCAAGATTTAACCGCAGAGCATCCGGACGACTTGGAAGAATACCTAAGCAGGCAGCAGGCCGTGATGACGCAGAAAGGCCAATTGCCCTTGGGTGGTTTTGCCCAGGCGAGTTTCGCCGCCTTAGCCGAGCCGGTCAAAACGGCTTGGGAGCGATATCGTGAGTTGGTTTCGGCATGGTCAGAGGTTTTAGAACCGCATGTGTTGCAACTTGCGCCGTTTGCATTGGCCGGCGACGTGACGGTGCAACTGACCGGCGATCTCAGTCAACTGCGCCAGCGCAACCAGCAAGCCGGTCTGTTGCATTTGACGGCGCAAACACTTTTGAATAAGGACAAATCCATCAAGTATCCGAATTTATTTTTGCAGTGGCTGCAGCATTTGGCGGCTTGCGCCGCTAGTTTGCCGGTAAACACCTTAGTTGTCGGTGCCGATACGGTGCTTGAAATGCCCGTTGTCGAGCAAGACGACGCTTACCGGCAGTTGCGAGACTTGGTTGCCGCTTATCACGACGGCATGCAAGCGCCGTTGCCGGTGGCTTGCCGCAGCGCATTTTGTTGGCTTGCCGCCTCGCCGGAAACTGCGCGGGAAAAAGCCCAAACCAGATATGAGGGCGACGACTGGAATGCCGGTGAAGTTGATTACGACGCTTATCTGGCGCGCTTCTTTCCAAACTTTGCCAGTTTGACTGAGTTTGACGCGGATAAGGGCTTTGCCTATTGGGCGGATAGCCTGTATCGGCCGATGTTGGCGCATATCCGCGAATTACCAGCGGCAGGGGAGGCGTCGGTATGACCACTGCTGTCCCACTCAACCCCCTCGCATTTCCGTTATCGGGTACGCGGCTGATCGAAGCCAGCGCCGGCACCGGTAAGACTTACACCATCGCAGCCTTATATGTGCGCTTAATTCTGGGACACCATCCTGATAGCGTCGAACCCAGCCGGTATCTATTGCCGCCGGATATTTTGGTGGTGACCTTCACCGAGGCCGCCACCAAGGAACTGCGGGAACGGATACGCGAGCGCTTGAGCCAGGCCGCACGGTTTTTTCGTCAGCAATTGCCGACGAAGGATAACTTCTTACAAGACATCCGCGCCGCTTATCCCGAAGCAGACTGGCCGGCCTGTGCCCGCCGCTTGGAGTTGGCGGCCAACTGGATGGACGAGGCGGCGGTTTATACCATCCACAGTTGGTGTAACCGCATGTTGCAACAACATGCTTTTGATAGCGGCAGTTTGTTTCGGCAGGAGGTCAATACCGACGACACCGAATTGTTGAATGAAGTGGTGCGGGATTATTGGCGCAGTTTCTATTACGACATGTCCAACGATGCCGATTTTGCTAGCCTGTATACGTTGTTCAAGCATCCGGACGAATTACTGCTGGCGGTGCGTTCGCTGCTGAGCAACGCCGAGCCGATACCGTCTAGCTTGGCCGACGGTCAGCCCATCAAGGCCTTGATTGCCGCAGTGGCGTCCATTCGGCAGACTGAACTACAGGCTTTAAAAGCGCCTTGGCTAAGTTGGCTGCCGGAAGTGCGCGACCTATTGGAGGCGGCTATCGAAAGCAAAGTGCTGCCGGCAAAAAATTACAATTCTACTAACCGCCGCAACTGGCTGGACAAAATCGAGGCATGGAGTTTGGATCCTTTGCAAGACACGCTGGACATCGGCAAGGGTTTTGAGAATCTGTCGCCGGCCGGCATGGCGCAATTAGCCAACCCCGGGCAAATCCCGCCGGATCATCCGGGTTTCGCGGCGATTGGTCGCTTGCCCGCGCAACTGGCGGCACTGCCGAGTTTAAAAGTCGAGCTGATCAAACACGCCGTGCACTGGATAAGGCAGCGTTACGATTTTGAAAAACAGCGCATCGCCAGGATGACCTTCGACGACATGCTGATTCGTTTGGATAACGCGCTGCAAGGCCGCAATCGCGACAGGCTAGCGCAGGTGATTCGCGAGCAGTATCCGATTGCTTTGATCGACGAGTTTCAGGATACCGACCCGCTGCAATACCGGATTTTTTCCACGCTCTACGCCACGCCAGCCGGCGGAGATTTTGCGTGTTTGATGATCGGCGACCCGAAACAAGCTATCTACTCGTTCCGCGGCGCGGATATTTACACTTATCTTAAAGCTCACCGCGACACCCAAGGCCGGCATTACACCCTGGGCACCAATTACCGTTCCACCCAGGCTTTAGTCGATGCGGTGAATCAGGTGTTTTTGCAAGCCGATCAGCAAGAACGGGGCGCATTCCGCTTTAAAACAGCACAAGATAATCCGTTACCTTTTCTGCCGGTCAAGGCCCAAGGCCGCAATGAAACCTGGGTTATCGATAATCAAGCTGCTCCGGCGCTGACCCTGTGGCATTGGGATAGTGAGGACGCAGTCGGCATGCCGGCTTATCGGGAAACACTGGCGGAGGTGACTGCCAGCCAGATTGTCAAATTGTTGAACGCGGCTGATGCGGGGCAGACCGGGTTTAGCTCGACATCCGGCATGCAGGCTTTGCAGCCTGGGGACATCGCCATCCTCGTTCGCAGCGGCACCGAAGCAACGGCGATACGCAACGCCTTGGCGCGCCGACGCTTGCGCAGTGTCTATCTGTCCGAACGCGATTCCATCTTTGCCAGCGGCGAAGCGGTCGACATGTTGCTTTGGTTAAATGCCCTGGCTGAGCCGCGTAATGAGCGCAAAGTGCGTGCGGCCTTAAGTTCGGCGACCTTCGCTTGGTCTTACCAAGCGCTGCACGCACTGGCCTTGGACGAACCCGGCTGGGAATTGCATCTGGAACGCTTTCTGACGTATCAACAACGCTGGCAACGCGACGGCATTTTGCCCGCGCTGCGGCAATTGATTAACGATTACGGCTTACACGCCCGCCTGGTTGACGACAGCGAAGGCGAACGCTCCATCACCAATCTGCTGCATCTGGCCGAATTGTTACAACGCGCCAGCACGCAGTTGGAAGGCGAGCAAGCCCTGATCAGGTATTTGGCTGAGGCGATAGAGGCGGGCGGTAGCCAAGCCGGCGATGACGGTATCATCAGGCTGGAGAGCGATGCCAATCTGATTAAAGTCGTCACGATTCATAAATCCAAGGGCCTGGAATATCCGCTGGTGTTTTTGCCGTTTATTTGCAGCTTTCGGGAAGTCGGCGGCCGCTTCAATGCCTATTATCGTTATCACGACGAAAACCAAGATTTACAAATCGACTTGCATAAACAAGAACGCATTAAAGCCATCAGCGACGAAGAGCGGTTGCAGGAAGATTTGCGTTTGCTGTATGTAGCAATGACCCGAGCTCGGCATGCTTGTTGGTTGGGTATTGCGCCGGTCAAATCCGGCAGTACCAAGGATTGCCAGTTGGAAAAATCGGCCATGGGCGCCTTGCTTAACTGGCAGGCCAAAATGCCCATCAGCGCCTTAGCGGAGCAATTAATTGAACTGAAAGGCAGCTGTGGCGCGATTTCGATAACGCCCTTACCGGAAATTGACGACGCGCGCTATAGCCCGGTCTTGGTTGAAAGGGGTGGCTTTGATGCGCGCGTGCCGCTCGGCAAAATATCCAGTAATTGGTGGATAGCCAGTTATAGCGCTTTGCACATCGCGGATCGCCTGACGCCTGCGGAAGATTCGTTTCAGCCCTTGCCGGAGTTTGAAACCGCCCACGACGATAAGCAAAACGACGAAGCCGAAATTGCTGCTGCGCTCAGTAAGCCATTGTCCGGTGTCCACGCTTTGCCCAGAGGCGCCGGTCCCGGCGTGTTGATTCACGATCTGCTGGAGGAGTGCGCGCAACGCGGTTTTGCCAGCGTCTCGGCAAATCCAGCCTTAAGACAAGAATTGATTCAAAAACGATTTGTCGGAGGCGAATGGGAGAACAAACATGCCGTCATCGGTTCCGCCTTGTCGCACTGGTTGAACATGCCCTTGCTGGAGGACGCCAATGTTAGTTTGGCTGCGTTAGAAGCTAATGCCTATCAAGCCGAGCTGGAATTTCTGCTGGGCGCCGATACCGTGGACACTGAGGAACTGGATCGCTTAGTCAGCCGCCACACCTTCGGCGGACAAGCCCGCCCGGGCTTACTGCCCGGCCAAGTAAACGGGCTGTTAAAAGGTTTTATCGACTTGGTGTTCGTGCATGATCAGCAGTACTACGTGGTCGATTATAAATTCAACAGTTTGGGTGCCGACGATGCGGCGTATACGCAGGAAGCCCTGACTGCGGCGATGTTAGCTAAACGTTACGATCTGCAATGCAGCTTGTATTTATTGGCCTTGCATCGTTTGCTGAAAGTCAGGCTGGGCAATGTTTACGACTACGAGACGCACATCGGTGGGGGGCTGTATTTGTTTTTAAGAGGCGCGCAAGGGCCAAGGGTAGGGTGTGTTTTCGATAAACCACCCAGGGCCTTGATCGAGCGCTTGGATGCCTTGTTTGGAGCATCATCATGATCCGGCAAGCGGCGGTAATAGACAGCATGCAACACTGGGTAGCGAAAGGCTGGTTGAGTCATTTGAATCGGGCCTTCGTCGGTTTTTTGCTGGATCTCGATCCGGCGGCGTCTGACCCGATGCTATGGGCAGGGGCCTTGGTCAGCCATCAGCTGGATAGAGGCGAAGTGTATTTGGACTTGGCAAAACTCTGTGAGCAGCCGGGGATGACGCTGGCTATCCCGGCCGATGACGCTTGGGCCATTGAGCGGGACACGGCGGCGGCCGAGTTGGCGCGCTTAAAAGTGTATAGTCTTGAAGTCTGGCAAGCGGCGTTATCGCAATCAAGACTCGTGTCATCAGGGGAAGGCGATACACCGTTGGTTTTAGCGGGCAATCGGCTGTATTTGCGGCGTTACTGGCGCTATGAACAAATACTGCAATCCCGCGTCGCGCAGCTCTTGCAACCGGTGCGGGACCAGCTGCCGGCGTCCTTGGCGGAACGCTTGCAAACGCTGTTTCCCGCGAGCTTGGAAAGCCCGGATTGGCAAAAAATTGCTTGCATCTTGGCGTTGCGGGCGCGCTTTGCCATTATCACCGGCGGGCCGGGTACCGGGAAAACCACCACCCTGACCAAATTGTTGGCCTTGTTGATTGAACTGGCGCAACAGGAGAGCGAGAAACCCAAAAATCTGAATATTTTACTGGCGGCGCCGACCGGGAAAGCGGCGGCCAGGGTTAGCGAGTCGATTGCTAAAGCACTCGACAAATTGGCTATCGACGACAATATCAAACAAGCTATTCCCCGAAAGGCCAGCACCTTGCACCGTTTACTGGGCAGCCGGCATGATTCGCGGCGCTTTTTGCATAATCGCCACCATCCTATCGTCGCCGACATCGTGATTGTCGATGAGGCGTCGATGATAGATCTGGAAATGATGGCGTCGCTGTTGGAAGCCTTACCGACAAACACTCAATTGATCTTATTGGGCGACAAGGATCAATTGGCATCCGTCGAGGCCGGTTCGGTGATGGGAGATTTATGTCGCGGTGCCGAACACGCCGCTTATGATGCGGAAACGCTAGCTTGGATTGGCGCTTATGCCAGCGAATCGCTCAAACCTGCGGCAGCGCCCGGTTCTGCCATCAATCAACAAACCGTCATGTTGCGGCACAGTCATCGTTTCGATGCACATAGCGGCATCGGCCAACTGGCTAAAGCCGTGAATCAGGGCGATGCTTTGCAGGCTCAGGCCATCTTAGCTGACACGGCACAGTACCCGGATTTGTTACCCGAACCACATGCAGAATATATCGCCTTACGGCAACACCCGAGCCCGGACGCCGCCAGTAGTTTGTTAAGAAAGCTGGTGATTAATAGCGGGGACGCAGCCCGCCGAGGTTATGGCTATTATTTGGCGCAAATCAGTAATGGCCGGCCGGACAGTGCGGAGCGGTACGACGAATGGGCCATGCAAGTGTTGACCGCCTTCGATGCGTTTCAAGTGTTGTCGGCATTGCGGAAAGGACCGTGGGGCGTGGAAGGCCTAAATCAGCGCATTGAAGAATGGTTGTTTGCCAAAGCCAAGCAGGCGCTGTGGTACGAAGGCCGGCCGGTGATGATCACCCGCAATGACTACAACCTGGGCTTAATGAACGGCGATATTGGCATTGCGCTGCGAGACAGTAACGGCAAACTTAAAGTGGCATTTCCCAGTGCCGACAACAGTAACGAGCCGTCGGCCAATCTGAAAATACGCTGGATCTCGCCAATGCGCCTGCCGGACGTGGAAACCGCTTTCGCCATCACCGTGCATAAGTCGCAAGGCTCTGAGTTTAATCACGTGGCCTTGGTCATGCCGGAAAACATCAGTCCGGTGCTCACCCGCGAATTAATTTACACCGGCATCACCCGCGCCAAGGAGCATTTTAGCTTGCTGGAAAGCAGTGACGGGGTGTTTGCTAAAGCTATATTGACTTGCCGTAAATAGCGGTAAAGCAACAACCTATGTTGGTGGTTTTTTTGGGGTAATAGTTTGGGCCATGGATTCAGAGAGACTTATGCCACTGCCGAATGATGGTTTTTGGAAATGGGGAATTGTTGAAACCGACCCAAAACAGACCTTAAATGTGTTCGATTCTACGACCGCTTTACTGATAGCAATACGGTGTCTAAGTGGGATTTCGTTGTAAAAAACCAATCAATTCTTTTTTAAATTGTTCAAACTCATTTTGTTTTCTTTCATTTATAAAATCAAAAATTTGAGTATTTGTCATAATTGCCGAACGTTGATAACTTTGATGTGTAAAATCTTCGTATAGCCTTTTTATTCTTTCTTTCTCTTTTGTGCCTTGATATGTTTCGGTAATTTTTGGCAAGCCATCTCTTTCAGTTTGTCTATAATGCTTTGAGAATTGTTTTTCAACACTATCAAATGGAATAAAAAAAACATTTTTATTGTTTTTACATTCTTCCTTTTTATCACCATCAAGGATGGTAATTACATTTTCTGGGGATGAAAAAAAGCTAGCCGTTTCATTGCGCTTCATTAAATCAATAACATTGCTAGCGCCGCCAATATAAATTATTTTATAGGTAAAAAATGGTGCTACTTCTAGCTGGCTAATTAAGTGAGAAAGATACTGCTCTAACACCTTATCCTCCACTAGAATATATTTATCCCATCGTCCATGGAAACAAAAAA
>Ga0123398_1049070_pt1 | contig 15000 bp, 16 predicted proteins | sample T5LHNO3metaT_FD_89926 | JGI IMG/M metagenome (GOLD analysis project Ga0123398, IMG submission 89926) | Methane-oxidizing artificial microbial communities from Washington, USA to study methane cycling - T5-LHNO3 metaT (Metagenome... | ecosystem: Engineered > Modeled > Simulated communities...
AAAATTTGCAGAAGCTAAAGGCCCGATTGAGCCTGCCAGCAAAGATGACTTCCAATTTAATCAAGCCATGAACGTATTGAAAGGCTTACCAGTACAAAAAGCCCCAGAGCCGGCAAAAGTGAGCGACACCAAAAAATAACCGGCTCACTCAATGATTACACCGGACTGATATCCGGCTGGACTGAACAATGCCCTGCATGTTTTTCACTTAACAAGTAGAAACCTGCGGGGCTTTGTTTTACTATGGTAGCAAGCTTTATTTTGTAAGTAGACATGACCTTATCTATCCAACACACCATTCAGGAAGCCGATCGATGTGTCGCCTGCGGACTGTGTTTGCCACACTGCCCCACATATTTTAAAACCGGCTCAGAAGCAGACTCACCACGCGGACGCATTCAACTCATCAGTGCCGTTGCCAAAGAAATCATCCCCAACAATGCACGCTTTAAAGCGCATATCAACGCATGCTTAAGTTGCCGTAACTGTGAAACAGCATGCCCCAATGGCGTACGTTATGGTGCACTGATTGATAGTACACGCAGCATTACCCAACAGCCGAATACACTCGCGAATTGGTTATACTGGTTGACGCAAAAGCCATTCGCTTTGCGCCTTAGTAGCCAACTATTACGAATAGTGCAACGTATTGGCGGTTTAGCGATATTGAGTAAACTGAATGTAAATATTTCACACAAAATTGCATTGCTGCCGCCACTGACACACACACAAACTTGGCAAGCTTTTTACCCCGCAACGCAGACCAAACGTGGTGCTGTGAATTTGTTCTTAGGTTGCATCACCAATGCTTTTGATGCCGAAACCCTAAGGGCGAGCATTCATGTACTCACACGCCTTGGGTATGACGTACACATTCCACCAGCACAAAGCTGTTGTGGGGGCATTGCGCGCCAACAAGGGGAGAGTACAACTGCAGAGCAATTGATCGCCAATAACGTGGATGCTTTTGAGAATGGTCTACCTGTACTCACGACAGCCAGCGGATGTGGGGCTGGCTTAAAAGATTACACACAGCTACCTGTGCAAGACATCAGTGACTTTTTGACGCAATGCGATTGGAATGACGTCGCGTTAAGCCCCTTACCCGTCCATGTTGCATTACATGAGCCATGTACCTTACGCAATGTCATGAAATCCGGAAAATCCGTAGCCACATTGCTGCATCGCATACCGCAGATTCAAGTGTCTGCGATGAAAGGCAATATGCAGTGCTGTGGCGGCGCTGGCACTTACATGCTACAACAACCGGAAATGGCGCAAGCGCTGTTGGCAGACAAAATGGTGGCGCTAGAGGGGGATATTTACGATTATTTAGCGACCTCGAATATTGGCTGTGCCATGCAACTAGGTTCGGGTATTCGACAACAAGCGATGCCGATTAAAATCCTGCATCCCGTTGTGCTGATTGCAAAACAGATGGGGTTTAAATCCGAATTAGATTAAACTACGCATATGATGATAGATCGATTGATTACTACATTTGACACTGGATTGCGTACGCTCTTTGCGCAACCAGTTGCCTCACGTGCCAGACCAGATGGCAATACCGAAGAAGCACCACTTTCAACTGCAGAAAAAAATCAAGCTGCGGCGCTAATGCGCATTAATCATGTAGGCGAAGTGTGTGCACAGGCGCTGTACAGCGGCCAAGCCTTTGTATCGCGTGACGCCACCATCGTCAATGCGTTAAAGCAAGCGGCAACCGAAGAAACCGACCATTTGGCTTGGTGTGAAGGTCGCATTCATGAACTGGGCGGACGCAAAAGCTTGTTAAATCCGTTGTGGTATGTGGGCAGTTTTGGCTTGGGTACAGTAGCAGGATTATTAGGTGACCGTTGGAATTTGGGGTTTTTGGCAGAAACCGAAAAACAAGTGGAAGCACATTTGGCAAGCCACTTGGAGGTACTATCACCCGCAGACCACAAAACGCGAAAAATCGTAGCACAAATGCAAGCTGACGAACGCGAGCATGCAGATACTGCGCATCAATTGGGCGGCGTGGCACTGCCGATTCCTGTACAGTTTGGTATGAAATTCGCCTCTAAAATCATGACCAAGACTGCTTACTATGTTTAATTTTATTTCTACAAGATTTAGGTAAACCATGCAAAAATTTAGCGACATTCTATTAACGCTTGACAGTGCCGACCATGTGCAGCGCATTGAGTTATTTGACGAAAATAACGAGCCGGCGGGCGTCATTGAGAACAAGCCTGGTAGCCTAGGCTCACTCAAGGTCTATCACCATCTTTACAAGATGTACGGGGCAATTACGCTAGATGCTGCGGTAGAGGGATTGTCATTGTATGCAGAACACACCGAGGATGCGGAAAACTGTCCGGGTAAACACCCCAATGTAGACCGCTTATTAAATATTCTAGAAAACGAAGCACCACTGACTGTCAAAATCACAGACAATCCATCCAACTAAACGATCCCTATTGTATCAAGCTGCGCATGATAGGCGGATGATAAATCAACTCAAGTAAGTGCCCTACGCTATCCAAGCAATAAAAACCACGGGAACCATCCCGGTGCGTTTTGGGCGCTTCAGTAATACGTACTTGGTGCGATAAAAAATAGGCGTGCCAAGTATCGACGGCTTCAGGACTATCTAGCACAAACCCAATATGATCTAAGCGCTGTTGCGCTTGCGGGGTGTAATCCACACGGTGCAACGCAAATACATCCCCTTGGTTGGTCAGATACACATTGTCTGGGTCTGGATGCCACTCAATGTGCATCCCCATTATGCGTGTATAGAAATCAATGGCTGATTCCATATCTTGCACAAACAAGGCGACATGGCGAATACCCACCATCCCGGATGGTCTATGCATTATGCGCCCTGTTGAGTCGTTGGTTGAATAACGAAGTCATGTGTAATGTCCACACTTTTGCTCAGCATAATGGACGCTGAGCAATATTTCTCGGCAGATAGTTTAACTGCACGCTCCACTTGGGATTCATTCAAGCCATCGCCCGTGATCACAAAGTGCACATGTATTTTGGTGAACACTTTGGGAATCTCCGCTGCACGTTCAGCTTGAATTTCCGCCACACAATCCACAATGGGCTGTCTTGCTTTTTTTAGAATGGCGACTACATCGAATGAGGTGCAAGCGCCCATCCCAATCAGCAACATTTCCATGGGACGCATGCCGATATTACGGCCACCATTCTCTGGCGCGCCATCCAATACCACCGCGTGACCAGTTTCGGATTCACCGACAAAACTCACGCCTTCCACCCATTTGATTCTTACTTTCATGATTGAACCCTAAATCTATTGATGACTGTCTCCAGCCGCAAAACCATCAATTTCTAAGCCAGGTAAGACACGATATCGAAAAAGCCTGCGCGGCATACATGTAGTATGTAAGCAGGATTTTTCGACCTAGCAACGCCATATGGCAACGCAATGCTCTAAGCAAGCAATTCGCAAAGCGGGTGCTCGCAAAGTGTTGACTTTATTTAACGTCGAGCAGTTCCACATCAAATACTAAAGTAGCATTCGGCGGAATCACTCCACCCGCACCACGTGCACCATAGCCCATTTCTGGTGGAATGATAAGCGTACGCTTACCACCAATCTTCATGCCGGCAAAGCCTTCATCCCAGCCCTGAATCACTTGTCCGCCACCTAAAAAGAAATTGAACGGCTCTTTTCTATCGACACTGCTATCAAATTTCTTACCTTTTTTGTCTTCTGCAGCTGGGTCATATAACCAGCCGGTGTAATGCACAGTCACGTTGAAGCCAACTTCAGCTTCACGGCCAGTGCCCACTTGTGTATCAATTTTCTGTAATTCTGTAATTTGCGTTGTCATCGCTGGTTTTCCTTCTTGAGTGTTATTGGTGGGAGCTGTCTCTGCTTGACAGCCAGAGACAACAAGGGCTGCACATAAGCTTAAGAACCATCTACTTTGAATGCGTTTCATACGAGAGTTCACTTGAATAATAAGCAATCCAATATGATACTTGAAATTCGGAATTGACTGATAATTCACAATAAAAAAGGGAACTATCTTAGCTCCCTTTTTTACCATCTGTAGGTTCTATCTACTCAAACGTCGTCTCATTACACTCAGAAAAGCCAAGCCACAAGCAAGCGCCCAAACTGGTCTAGGTAAGCCTTGGTCTTGCATACTGGCTGTAGCCAAATAAGCATTGGCGTCAGTACGCACATCCATCATTTTTACAGCAAGCGCTACTTGATAATAATCATTGCCGACATTGTCACTGCTAGACACTTGAATACTTGCCGGGCGTGGCTTTGACGCGTTTACAAACCCATCGATTGCCGCATGGGCGGTGAATGCAAGTAGTAAACCGCAAAGAAGTACGATACGAAGAAACACATTGTTAAACATAGCTCCTCCCGAATAATCAGATTATTTGGCGTCAACACTATATTTATTTTTGATTATTGTTATGCTGATTTAGATTCGATTAACCTTTAACGCATAAACCAATTTAGGACTTTATTGACCACGCCACAATAGCCCGTGTGGGTCAATTTTGACGTATGAGACTGGCATGTTTTTTAATGCTGATAGACCCATGTGATCAATGCATCTTGGGCGGCTCTCGCTTGACCGGATTTTGCATCATTCACCAGCATCACCATGACATACCGGCGCTGATCTTGGCCCAGTATGTAGCCCGCAATTGCACTGACACCATTAATAGAGCCTGTTTTAAGGTGTGCTTTTGCTTGCACATCAGAAGCTTGCATTCTAGTTTTTACTGTACCATCCAAACCCAGAATGGGTAACGAGGCCATCAGTTCGGGCATGACAGGGCGATGAAACGCACGCACCAACATACCGCCTAACTGTCCTGCACTCACGCGTTCTAGTCTTGACAAGCCAGAGCCGTTTTCCACCACCAATGCGCCCATCGGCATATTCAGCTTTACCATCTGTTGCTTGATGACTTCAGCGCCGTGTTGCTCTGTAGCCAAGGTTGCATCATCCACCGCCGCCAAAGTGAGCAATAATTGCCGAGCCATTAAGTTATTGCTCCATTTGTTGATGTCTTGCACTTGCTCACCCAAAGGCGCTGACCAGTGATCAAGCATTTTGACTGCACGTTCTGGGATTGGGCAGATGTTAAGCTTTCCACCAAAGACACCGCCCAACTCTTTCCACAAAGTCTTAAATGTATACAGCGCATACTCTTCATCATTGAACAAACTCAGCTCCAAATAACGAGACTCGCAACTTGTAGCGTAGCTACCTGTGATATACACATTGACACGGCTTTTTTCCGGCACCACTTTGTAGTCGATATTGCTACGCCAATCGCCACACTCGCCCGCACGTAACGTCAGATGTTGCTCAACATTGACTTGCGGCAATGGAAACTCTTGATGAACATAGACCTGATTGTCCAACACCTGAAATTGCAAGCTAGTTTTACGGCCATTCACCAAGAATGCGCTAGGCGGAGCGTTGTAGGCACGCCATATCTCATCATCGAAAGCTATGTTGTTTGCTTGTGGAGTAAAGTAGGTTTTATCAATGACCAAATCGCCAGTAACCTTGCGAATCCCTAGCTGTTGTAATTGCATCAGCAATTGCCAAAAATGGTGGGGTTGAAAATCAGGATCGCCATAGCCTTTGATGACCAAGTCCCCATACAACACCCCCTGCTTCACCTCACCATCACGATACACTTCTGTTTTCCAGCGATACGCAGGCGTGAGTTTTTCTAAAGCAGCATAAGTCGTGACCAGCTTCATCACGCTCGCAGGGTTCATCGGCTTATCTGCATTCAGGCTGAGTACCGGCATATTAGCATCGACAGCTTGTACATAAACAGCCACATTTTCTTGTGGAATACCTGCATGTTTTAATGCGTCGGATACCGCGGTTGGCAATGCTGCATAGGCCAATACATGCAGCAAGCTGAGGACGAAAAATAGGGTTAAACGTTTCATAAAGCTTGTTGCACTACCAATGCGGTCTGCGTCACCATCCAATCAATGTCATCTGCGGAGATCACATAGGGCGGCATAAAGTAAACGGTGTTACCGATAGGCCTTAACAACAAACCATGGGCTAATCCGCCTGCGTAACAATCCCGTGAGAACTGTGGGTTATGTGTTTGCACATCAAACGCATGCATCATACCTTGATGACGTAGATATTGAATAGGCAAGTGAGTAAGTGCTTGCATTTTCGCTTGTATCGCCTGTGAAGTGGCCTGACTTTTGAGCAACACCTGCTCTTGCTCAAAAATAGCCAAAGTTGCGAGCGCAGCACTACAGGCTAAGGGGTTGCCAGTATAACTATGGCTATGCAGAAACCCTTTTACCGTGCGGTCATCATAAAAAGCTTGATAGATATGATCCTGAGTGAGCACTACAGATAATGGCAAATAGCCTCCAGTAATGCCTTTAGATAAGCATACGAAATCTGCAATATCACTCACCTGATGCGCGGCTTGCTCACAGGCAAACATCGTTCCGGTACGCCCAAAGCCCACCGCAATTTCGTCTGCAATTAAATGCACATGGTACTGCGTGCAAATTTCCCTAGCACGTTGTAAATACACGGGGTGATACATGCCCATGCCAGCAGCGCATTGCACGATTGGTTCTATGATAAATGCCGCCAATTCCTCATGGTGTGCGGCCACATAGGTTTCCAATGCATCAGCACAACGCAACGCAAACTGCTCGGCACTCTCCCCAACTTCGGCCAACCTAAAATCCGGGCTAGGCATTTGTGACGATTGCATGAGCAAAGGCGCATACGTGTCTTTAAAAATCGCCACATCGGTCACGCCCAGCGCACCTAATGTTTCACCGTGATAACTGTTTTGCAGGCTGATAAACTTGGTTTTACTAGACTTACTACTGTTGCGCCAATAGTGAAAACTCATCTTGAGCGCAATCTCTGTAGCGCTCGCACCATCACTGGCATAAAACGCATGGCCTAAACCTGTGAGCTTGGCCAGCTGTTCAGACAGCGCAACCACCGGCTCATGCGTAAAACCAGCCAACATCACATGCTCTAACGTATCCAGTTGCTGCTTAATAGCGGCTTTGATGGTGGGATGATTATGTCCAAACAAATTGACCCACCAAGAACTGACTGCATCTAAGTAGCGCTTGCCCTCTGTATCGTATAACCAAACCCCTTCTCCACGCGCGATGGGTATAAGCGGATATTGCTCATGATGTTTCATTTGCGTACAGGGGTGCCACACTGCTTGTAAGCTACGCGCAATTAAAGATTGGTTTTCACTCATGCGCAAATTGTACGATGTTTTCACACGTACATTCATGCAAAATGTCGTGCAAAACAGTACTTTGGTCTAAAATGCTGTTTTTAAATATTTTTTTGTTCCACATGCTAAAAACGCGTCGCCACTTAGAACTACTTGCCCCTGCCAAAAATGCAGAGTTCGGTATTGAAGCCATCAACCATGGCGCCGATGCTGTCTATATTGGCGGCCCAGCGTTTGGTGCGCGCGCAAAAGCACCCAATACGGTGGCCGATATTGCGCGATTAGTAAAACATGCGCATCACTATCATGCAGAAGTGTTTGTCGCGCTGAACACGATTTTTCACGATAACGAATTAGAAGGCGTACGTCAGTTGGTGCATCAGCTTTATGATGCAGAAGTGGACGCGCTGATTGTGCAAGACATGGGCTTATTGGAAATGGATTTACCACCTATCCAACTCCACGCCAGCACGCAAACGGATATCCGCACGGTAGAAAAAGCTCAATTTTTAGATCAAGTCGGCTTTAGTCAAATTGTGTTGGCGCGCGAGCTAGATATTCCTACCATCAAAAAAATTGCAGCAGCCACCACTTGCAACTTGGAATACTTTATCCACGGCGCATTGTGCGTGGCATTCAGCGGGCAATGTTTTATCAGCCATGCACATACTGGACGTAGTGCCAATCGCGGCGAATGCTCACAGGAATGCCGCTTGCCATACACACTAGAGGACCAAAAAGGTCGTATCTTGGGCAAAGATAAACACTTTCTATCCATGAAAGACAACGACCAAAGCGCCAATCTGCGCGCCCTGATTGATGCAGGCGTGAGCTCTTTCAAAATTGAAGGCCGTTATAAAGATTTACCCTATGTTAAAAATGCTACCGCACACTACCGCCAGCTATTGGATGAAATCCTAGATCATTATCCTGAGTATCAAAAATCCTCAGCGGGCAATACCACTTATACCTTTACCCCGCAACCAGAAAAGACGTTTAACCGTAGCGCCACCGACTACTTTGCCAATGGCCGTCAGGCCGATATTGGTGCATTTGATACGCCAAAATTTTCGGGTGAAGTACTAGGTAAAGTCACTAAAGTAGGCAAAGACTTTATTGAAATATCCACCGACGTTGAGTTACATAACGGTGATGGCGTATGCTTTTTTGATGTGCATAAAGAGTTGGTGGGGTTGCGAGTCAACACGGTGGAAGACAAGCGTATTTTTCCAAATGAAATGCCAGTCGATATCCGTAACAACACCTTGATGTATAGAAATCGCGACCACGCGTTTATGCGTTTACTCGAAAAAGATTCTGCCGTACGCAAAATTGAAGTGAGCATGACTGTTTATGAAACGCGCGATGGCTTTGCGCTCACCGTCACGGATGCACAGGGCTTGAGTGCAACAGCGCAAATTACGGCGGAAAAACAAGCAGCTAACGACACTGCAAAAGCAGAAACAAGCGTACGTGAGAACCTAGGCAAGCTCGGCAACACTGACTTTATAGCCAAAGAAATACATTTGGAGCTTGCACAAGCTTGGTTTATCCCTGCTTCAACTATAAACAATCTTCGCCGTGAAGCCATTGAACAGCTGATTCAGACACGTGCATTAAGTTATCAGCGCCCGTTGCGTCGCCCAGCCAATGAGCCGCTTGCAATCTACCCAGAGGACAACCTGACTTACTTAGCCAATGTCTATAACCAGCAAGCACGTAATTTTTATCACAAGCACGGCGTAAAAATTATCGCCAAAGCGTACGAAGCCAATGAAGAATTAGGCGAAGTGCCAGTGATGATCACCAAACACTGCTTACGTTTTAGCCACGGGCTTTGCCCGAAAGAGGCCAAAGGCGTGATTGGTGTACAAGGCACCGTCACGGCAGAACCCATGACGTTGATTAGTGGCAACGATCGTTACACTCTGAAGTTTGATTGCAAACCGTGCGAGATGCACGTGATGGGTCAGATTAGAAAACCTATTTTAAAACTGGGCCCACCGCAAGCTATCAATTTCTTCCCCAAAGGCGCATACACGCCCAGTTAAACTTATCTCATTTAAGTTTAACCGTGACCTACTCTCCTAGAGAGATACCCACACCCAATATAGTTTGGCTATGGTTATAATCTAACAAGCTAGCACCGTAGCCGCTAGAAGCCATCAGATGCAACTTGAGGTAAGGGTTGTTCATCACTTGCCGCTGTAAATCCAATTGCGCAAATCCTTTATTGTCGCTGCGTAAATTATTTCGTAGCAATAGCGTCGCTGCGTTTTTACGCTTACGGTCTTCCCAGCGAATACTCATATCACCATAACCCATGTACTTTTCAATGTCTGGGTTATCGTCTTCTGATTCAGGAATGCGCCACCACGGGCGCACCATTAACGAGAGGCTATCGCTCAGCTCCCAACCGCTTTCCAAATAAAAGCGATTCCAACTTCTAGACGTTGGGTTTGAACGTCCGTTGGATTGGTGCACCAAGCCAACATTGAGCATCCTGGGAATATAGTGTTTCTTTTCGCCATCCACTTCGTTATCGATACCCAATGACAACACAATCTCCGGCTCATACACATTCTCACGTAGAGGCCTTGAAGCTGCAGAATCAAATACCTGCCAATTAGATTGCTGGGTATAAGCTGCCCAGATACGGGAGCTGGTGACATAAGGCAGCTCACGCACGATGGGAATGTTGTTCATCATCTCCGTTTTTAAGCTGATTTGAAACCGCAAGTCTTTATCATCCAAATGCCGATCTTCTGTATTGATATAGCTTGGGGATTGCGGTGTATCGTTCGTATTATTCGTTTTGGTCACCAACAAATAATTGGATTTATACGTTTCAAAATCGCTGATGCTCCAATCGCCCTGAGATGTTAACCGCCACTTTCTCTCTAAATAACTAAGCGTACTGGGTTTTTCAATGGCAATAGGCGGTGCTGTTTTCGCAATGGCGTTGGGTGCATCCCCATCCCCTTCAGTAACAGTGTTGGTTGGCGTGGTTTCTGCTACAAACTCTATTGGTGTACTGATGCTATCAAAACAAGCTAAGCGCTTTTTTGATTCAAATTCAGAGGGATATAATTTTTTGCAATTGATTAGTGCTTGCTCAACCGTGACGGGCGTTTGTGCAAACAATAGCGCTGGCCAACAAAGCATTACTACAGCCCATGCTTGAGCCGTTTTATTTTTAATTCCTTGCATGATGACCATCCCTATTCGACAAAAGTACTACCAGTATGATAGTTGAGAATGTATCACCACGCGCCTACACGCACTATCAGTGCTTATCCTACAAAGGGATTTAACTTTATGCTTTTTTCACAAACTCAGATTTCAATTTCATCGCACCAAACCCATCAATTTTGCAATCAATGTCATGGTCACCATCTACCAAGCGGATATTTTTGACTTTGGTCCCCACCTTCACCACAGATGAAGAGCCTTTGACTTTCAAATCTTTAATCACGGTGATGCTATCGCCATCTTGCAGCACATTGCCATTGGCATCGCGCACTACTTTTGTAGTGTCTTCGCTATCAGCACGCGCAGCTTTGCTCCACTCGTGCGCACACTCGGGGCAAATATACTGGTCACCATCTTCATAGGTGTATTCGGATTGGCATTGCGGGCAATTGGGGAGTGGTGACATGCAGACTTTCTTGACGAATGGTCAGAGGCAATAAAAACCCTATATGTTACAGGGTTAATGTAACCACGTCATCTGCGCGCTACGGCGCAGGATTCATCATGGTCAGATGAATCTGTTCGATTTCTGCCAGCACATCTGCGTTTAGTTTCACAAAATAAGACGATACATTTTCTGCCAACTGCGTCATGCTGGTAGCGCCAATCACAGTACTGCCAACAAACCAGCGGTGATAGACAAAGCTCAGCGCAAGCTGAGTAGGTGACAAACCATACGCACGGGCAAGCGCCGTGTAACGTTTGCTGGCTTCGGGCACACCTGGTTTTTTGTAACGTTGGGCATAGCCCAAAAATTGCGTTACACGGCCCACCGCTTGTGGATCATCCACATACTTACCTGTGAGATGACCGAATGCAAGTGGTGAGTACGCCATGAGGCTGATGCCCTCACGGTACAGCACTTCTGTCATGCCAAATTCCATACCGCGATTCATCAAGTTATAGCAGTTTTGCAGCGCGGCTACTCTTGGTAGATTACGTTCTTTGGCAATGCGTAAAAACTCCATCAATCCCCACGGCTGCTCATTGCTCAAGCCAATCGCACGGATTTTCCCCTCTTTAATCAGCTCATCTAGCGCTTCTAACTGCGCTTGCATGCTGACCCAAGCGATTGGGTTACCGTCTTTGTCTAATTCTGCCAGGGGGTCAAACTGATATTGGCCAAACATCGGCACATTGCGCTCGGGCCAATGCAAATAATATAGATCCAGATAATCGGTTTGCAGCCGTTGCAAACTATCGTGTACGGCAGCGCGAATATTGTCTCTATCCAGCCCAGTAGGACCGCCACGTATCCAATGCATGCCGCGTCTGGGCCCGGCAATTTTACTCGCTAAAATAAAGCTATCCCGCGGCTTGGTCTTAATCCAATGGCCGAGAATGGTTTCGGTACACGTCACCGTCTCAGCGCGCGGCGGCACCGGATACATCTCTGCCGTATCGATAAAATTGATTCCTTGGCTAAGCGCATAATCGAGCTGATCATTCGCATCGGCCTGCGTGTTTTGGTCACCATAGGTCATGGTGCCTAAACATACTTTAGACACGCGAATATCCGTGTTTCCGAGTAAGGTGTAGTCCATTAATGTAATACCTGTTTTTGATCGGTTGAAATGATGGCGATGGATGCAGTTGCACTGGCCGATGCGCTCAACGTCCACCCTGCTTCTTTTGTACTGAGTTGCAGCATATTGCATATTGCCACAACGGTTTCGCTGGTGAGATTCAAACGCAGATTCACCCCATCAACGCTTTGCATTTCCAAGGCTTGCGTGTTGAGATGTGTTGAAGCATCTGCCTGCAGTAACTGTACCTCTTTAATTAACGTACCACCCGCTTGCAATGCCTCTTTTCTGGGCTGGTACGCAGTTTCAAAATCGAGCTTTTGCAAGGTTTCTACTGCTTTGACTTCTTGCTTAAATTGTTGCACTGCCTGTTGCGGCGCTATATTTGCTGAGGATGCTTGACTGACAACCGCAGCAGGCAAATGCGATTCCGCGCTTAACAGCTGCCAAATCATGCGTGCAACACGTTGCGTTAACCATAATAAGATTTCAGTCTGGTCACTTAAACCCACTTTCAGCAGCAAGCGATCTTGCTCCTGCGAATAGCTCAAATTTAACTGCTGTACCGCAATCTCTGCGCCTGGGGATTGTTCACTTGGTTCTATCGACAAAATAATGTTCCAACCTCAAAAAAGAAGGCTGATTTTTTAAGTTTTACACTTGAATTTATAAAAATCATCCCAAAATTAGCAATCAAGGTAGGTGAGTGCTAAAATCACGCACCGTAATTACTAACGCATTTTTAAACTATTGTTTTTAAACTTTTGATAGTTTAAGCATACACCAAGGAGAAAACTAATGAAAATTCGTCCACTACATGACCGTGTGATTGTTAAACGTTCTGAAGAAGTACGTACAACGGCTTCTGGCATTGTGATTCCAGACAGCGCAACAGAAAAACCTGATCAAGGCATTGTACAAGCAGTAGGCAATGGCAAACGCGACGACAGCGGCAAATTGAATGCCTTAGACGTTAAAGTTGGCGACAAAGTGTTATTTGGTAAATACGCTGGCCAAACTGTAAAAGTGGATGGCGAAGAATTATTGGTGATGCGCGAAGAAGACATCATGGCGATTGTTGAATAATTTCAACGGAAATTTAAGGTTGAATAATCAAATTTAAAACATCTATTGATCAAATATAGTATTCAGGAGAATTTAACATGGCAGCAAAAGACGTAAGATTCGGCGATGACGTTCGTCAAAAAATGGTAAATGGCGTAAACGTATTAGCCAATGCAGTACGCGTAACACTAGGCCCTAAAGGCCGTAACGTAGTGTTAGAGCGCTCTTTCGGCGCACCAACCATCACTAAAGATGGCGTTTCAGTAGCGAAAGAAATCGAATTAAAAGACAAATTCGAAAACATGGGCGCACAAATGGTAAAAGAAGTGGCTTCTAAAACCAATGACATCGCAGGTGACGGTACAACCACTGCAACCGTACTAGCACAAGCCATCATCCGTGAAGGCATGAAATCTGTAGCCGCCGGCATGAACCCAATGGACTTAAAACGTGGCATCGACAAAGCCGTTGAAGCAGCCGTTGCTGATTTAAAAGCACAATCAAAACCATGTACGACCAGCAAGGAAATTGCACAAGTAGGTTCAATTTCAGCAAACTCAGATACATCAGTAGGTCAAATCATTGCAGACGCAATGGACAAAGTAGGTAAAGAAGGCGTGATTACCGTAGAAGACGGTTCAGGCTTAACCAACGAACTAGACGTAGTTGAAGGTATGCAATTCGACCGTGGCTACTTATCTCCATACTTCATCAACAACCAAGAGCGTCAAATCGCTTTAATGGACAATCCATTTGTGTTGTTGCATGACAAAAAAATCTCAAACATCCGTGATTTATTACCAGCATTAGAGCAAGTGGCTAAAGCAGGTCGTCCATTGTTAATCATTGCAGAAGATGTAGATGGCGAAGCATTGGCAACATTGGTGGTGAACAACATCCGCGGCATCTTGAAAACTGTTGCTGTTAAAGCACCTGGTTTTGGTGACCGTCGTAAAGCCATGTTAGAAGATATTGCTATCTTGACTGGCGGCACTGTGATTGCTGAAGAAGTTGGCTTGAAACTTGAAAACGTAACGCTTGAAATGTTAGGCCAAGCAAAACGTATTGAAGTGGGCAAAGAAAACACCATCATCATTGATGGCCACGGCGTTGAAGCAAACATCAAAGCACGCATTACACAAATCAAAACACAAATCGAAGAAGCTTCAAGCGACTACGACCGTGAAAAACTACAAGAGCGCGTAGCTAAATTAGCTGGCGGTGTTGCAGTGATTAAAGTGGGTGCTACCACTGAAATCGAAATGAAAGAGAAAAAAGCACGCGTAGAAGATGCATTACACGCAACACGTGCAGCAGTTGAAGAAGGCATTGTGGCTGGCGGTGGCGTTGCATTGATCCGTGCACGTGATGCAATCAGCAAAGTAAAAGGCGATAACTTAGATCAAGAAGCAGGCATTAAAATTGTATTGCGCGCGGTAGAAGAACCATTACGTCAAATCACTGCTAATGCTGGTGTTGAGCCATCTGTAGTAGTCAACAACGTAGCGGCTGGTAAAGGCAACTATGGCTACAACGCTGCTAACGAAACTTACGGCGATATGATTGAAATGGGTATTCTTGACCCAACTAAAGTCACCCGTTCTGCATTGCAAAATGCAGGTTCAGTGGCTGGCTTAATGTTGACTACTGATTGTATGGTAGCTGAATTACCGAAAGATGACGCACCAGCAATGCCGGATATGGGCGGTATGGGTGGCATGGGCGGTATGATGTAATTTCATTTCTCACTGCATCAGTGATGCATTGAAGTTGAAATGCCCTAACAAGCGTTCCGGTTGGCCGCGCCGTCGCGTCATCCTCCGGTCAATCTTGGGGCGAAGACTTTTCGCGATGGCGTTTGGAACAGGAGATCTCCATGGTTGATCCAATTTATCAG
>Ga0123398_1047053_pt1 | contig 14992 bp, 13 predicted proteins | sample T5LHNO3metaT_FD_89926 | JGI IMG/M metagenome (GOLD analysis project Ga0123398, IMG submission 89926) | Methane-oxidizing artificial microbial communities from Washington, USA to study methane cycling - T5-LHNO3 metaT (Metagenome... | ecosystem: Engineered > Modeled > Simulated communities...
CAGCCCCCTTTGGAATTATTTACCCAGCCCTATTTATCACGGGTTAATCATCAATCAACCCGTTACGCCTGGGGTCAATAAAAAGTGACCTGAGGGTAGTTTTTCTTGGTACGTGTAAGGGCTGGCCTTGTTTTCTTCAACCCAGCGCTTTTCCGCTATCGATTCGAAGGGCGGAGGCAATTCGCCCTGTAGTGACCAAAGATCAAATGGGGTTTCGTCAATCGAAATTTCCCAATCGAAACCGCGTTCTTTAACAAAGGGTGCAATGACTTCGTCAAGCGTTCGCATCCACCATTCTCGTATGATGGGACCCGGTAGCGTTCGAGCGATTTGGTCGACCTTGAAGCGAATAAACTTGTCATTCCGCACACCACCGACGAAACAATTGCCTTTAATCACTCCTTCGAAAATGACTACCGCGTAAAATCTTGGGATTGGTACAGCCGCATATATGTTTACGATGCGTTCAGCCAGCTCTTGTTTGTCGTCCGCGCTGAAGGCTGCGCTGGGATGATAGACTTTCCACAAAGGCATGATGATTCTCCTGTATTTGAAATTAAGTTTTGGCGATCTTACTGACCACCTTGTTTTTCTGAATTGGCGTTCCGGCAAAACCCGACGCTGATCGCCAATGTTTTGCTAGCGCCATCTCTTCGCCCATCGTCTCAACATCATGATTGGCAAATGCGTTTGCCAAATACCGCCCGGCAATATCAGACGCTTACTGCACGATAGAGCGCGAGGCGACGCCGCAGCCACGTTAACTTGCAAGTTCCTTGGGGGGAAACTGATGCAGGTTCCTTGGGTAGAAACTAAACGTCGGCGGCTGCGTCGGGGATAAATCTATGCCTGAGAAGGCAAACGGTAAAATGCTTTCTATTCATGCGCCTATGAAAATATTTGATGCCAAACACCCCAGGTATTTTCGATAACATAACCCGCGTTTACATTTTGGAATCCCAGCCATGGCCAACTTAAAAACGTTTGATATGAATCTATTGATCGCCTTCGATCTGCTGATGAAGGAACGCAATGTGTCGCGGGCGGCGGAAAAAATGTTTATTAGCCAATCGGCGATGAGCCACGTACTACAGCGTTTGCGGCAACAATTGGAAGACCCGTTGTTGGTAAAAACTCCGGCGGGCATGACGCCGACGCTGCGGGCCCTGTCTTTGGTGGAACCCGTGGCGGCGGTACTTAAAGAGGTGGAAAGTTTGATTCGCGCGCCGGCGCCGTTCGATCCCGCCACTTGCCGGCGCGCCTTTAATATTGCGGCGACGGATTACGTGGAAGCCTTGTTGTTGCCCATACTGGCGCCGCGTATTGCCAGACAAGCACCGGGCGTGGATATCCACTTCAAACGCACCAGCAGCCGTTTTCCTTTCAATGCACTGGAGCAAGGCGATATAGACCTGATACTGGGTTTTGACGTGATGCTGAATGCGCCCAAGCATCTAAATTCCGAACGCTTGTTCGACGATTTCATGGTCTGCATGGCTCGCATTGGTCACCCCCGGGTCACTGCGGCATTAGCGCTGGAAGACTATATAGATCTGCCGCATATTCTGGTATCCAGAACCGGGGCCAGCACGGGGCAAGTAGACGCCTGGTTAGCGGAACACGGTCGCGAGCGGCGTGTGGCGCTGACTGTGTCGCATTTTCTGTCCGCGTTGTTGATCGTGGCGCAAACGGATATGGTCATGGCTTTTCCTAAACGCACTGCCGAGCAATTCGCCCGGAACTTGCCGCTACAATTGGTGCCCTTGCCGTTAGATTTGCCGCATTACGACACGGTCATGGTCTGGCATCCGCTACAAGACCAGGATCTTGCCAATCGTTGGCTACGCGATGAAATTCGCGCCGCTTGCGCCGCGCTGGACCATCATTCGCCAAACTTCGGTTCGCCCAGCTCGGGAAAATAGCGAGTCTGGATGTGCCGGCAATAATCGACTAACGAAGATTGCGTTAAGGCATAGTCCTTAACCGGCGAGCTGACTGGACAGGCCAATAGATTGATCAATACGCCGAAGGCCGAGGCATCGATACTGCTGGGCCGGTTTCCCAACAAAAACGTCTTGCCGTCAAGCGCGGCGGAAAGAGCCGCCACATCGTGCTTGCCCAATTCGAAAATGTCGGCGGCGGCTAGCCGGCCAATCCCATGGCCGCGTATCTGTCCGCGAATCCGCAGCCTATAGATCGCGGCTACCATGTCCGCCATGGGTTGCGGCAGGCCTTGGAAGATCGCCTGCTTATTGATTTGCCAGTTCTCCGCTCCGTATTGCCAACGGCTATACATGCATACCCAATACAAATGTTCTTCCAATAAGCGTTGCCAAGCCAGGGCCAGGGCGTTTTGCTCGGCTGACAGATGCGCATCCAGGCTATCGCCATAATGTTGTTGCAGATAGCGGATAATCATCCGGCTATCGGCAAGTTTATAGCCGTTGTCTTCTATGAAAGGTAGCTTGCCCAAGGGCGCATAAAGCGGCAGGGTTTCGGCGATTCGATATTCGATGCCGACCATGCGCAGATACGTTTCCAGCTTTACGCAAAACTGGCCCGGATTGGGAATGCTCCAGGCTCTGGGAAATTGATACAACGTAATCATGCGGAACTTTGTTTATGCCTCTCTAAAAATCGGCGACATGTCTCTTAGAAATGTTAGACATAGCCAGCCAATACTGAAAAATCGGCCAAAAATTAGCCATTTTCCGGCAGCACAAAGCGTATCGGCCGAGAACCGATCTTTGCGCCCGTGACCTCGTCGATGGCCACCGGTTTAATTTCCTGCCCGGTTTCGGCGTCCTCGATATATACCAGCTTGCCGCCGCTACGGTATTGGCGACCCCAGGCGCCTATCATGATCAGCACCGGCAGGAAATCGCGGCCGGCGGCGGTCAACACATACTCCTCACGCGGCGGCCGCTCCGAATACAGCCGTTTTTCCAACATGCCTTCCTCCGTCAGCGTCGCCAAGCGCCGGGTCAGCATCGTCGGTGCGATGCCGAGACTTTTCCGAAATTGATCGAATCGGGTTAAACCGAAATGGGCGTCTCGTAGGATTAATAAGCTCCATTCATCGCCGAGGAAAGTCAGGCAACGCGCGATTGGACACGGCTCATCACAAATATTTTTATCGTTCATACGTTTTTAGTAGTGACTTGGTTTCATTTTGATAGTAACATTGCTTTCAAAATGATAGTAACACTTAGTCGGCAGACTATCCACCCCACAAGGAGATTTGATATGAGCAATAAAGACATTGGCGTAGCCCTGATCACTGGCGCATCGTCGGGCATTGGGCTGGTAACCGCCAAGGCCCTGCAACAAGCAGGTTATCGAGTATTTGGAACCAGCCGCAAAGCGCTTGCCAGCGCTGACGGCATCACGATGTTGACCTGCGACGTCACCGACGAAGCGTCGGTAAGCAACATGGTCGCCGAGGTCATGAAGCAGGCCGGACGCATCGATCTGCTGGTCAACAATGCCGGTGTCGGCCTACTCGGCGGCGCGGAAGAGTCCTCCACCGCGCAGGCTCAGGCTTTGTTTGACGTGAATGTGTTCGGCATAACCCGCGTCACTAATGCCGTGTTGCCGACCATGCGCAGGCAGGGGAAAGGCCGCATCATCAATATCAGCTCGGTATTGGGTCTGATTCCGTCTCCCTACAACGCTCTGTATGCCGCCACGAAGCATGCGGTCGAAGGTTACTCCGAATCGCTAGACCACGAACTGCGCACCTTCGGCATCCGGGTGGTGCTGGTTGAACCGGCGTTTACCCGCACCGCATTCGAAGCAAGCTTAACCAAGCCCGATCAACCGCTTGCCGTCTATGACTCTGTGCGTAGCGACATGGCGGCACTGATGCATAAAGGGGTGAATGCGGGCGATGCGCCGGACGTAGTGGCCAGTACGATATTAAAAGCCGCGACTGACGCACTACCCAGAAGACGTTACACCGCCGGAAAACAGGCAAGCCAAGTGCGTTTCCTGCGTCGTTTCCTCCCGGAAGCCTTGGTAGACAAGAGCTTACGCAAGTTTAACCAACTGCCGATAGTCTGAATAACGGAAGGATAAGGACATGATTCATCGTTCAAACAATGCCAAGTCGACTGTACCCGCCACGGTCCTGCATATCGGAGAAGGGACGGTAGCTATATGAATTTTCTGATCAAAACCGATGTTGAGCGCAATGGCCTTGACCAGTTGCGGGCGCTGATGGTCTCGGGGCATAAGCCAGGGATACTGGTGTCGCTGGATTTTGAGCTGGTGGAAGTCGACTTGGGCAAAGCCGTGTTTGCCGGCAAGCCCGGCGAACATGCTTATAACCCTCTGGGCACCGTTCACGGCGGCTATGCGGCCACATTGCTGGATTCCGCCTGCGCCTGTGCCGTCCATTCCAGACTAACCGAGAGACAGGCCTACACCACCTTGGAGTTGAAGGTTTCCTATCACAAGGCCATGACCAAGAACACGGGCTTAGTCAGAGCGGAAGGCAGGGTTTTGTCGTTAGGGAGGCGGGCTGCTTTTGCGGAGGCACGTCTCATTGATACTGAAGACCGACTCTATGCCTCGGCCACATCGACATTATTGATCTTCGGGCGAAGAGGCTAAGTGATGACCATTTCTTTTCCGAACAATTACAGCGCCATTTCGGCGCGGCTATTGATGCCAGTTGGCCGCCGAGATACTGATAGCAAACAGCATCGAATGATTATTTCGAATAGTACCGAACCTTTTGTCGAAGGAGGAAGCAACATGCCGAAACCCAACATCCCGTTAATGCCCACCCGCCGTGACCGGCTTCAGTTCCGATGCACAGCCAATGCCCGGTTGTTGGCCGTGTTGTTGCTGCCACTGACGATTAGCGTCGGATGCAGCGATCAGGACAAACCAGCGCCAGCGGTTGCCCGCCCGGTGAAAGTGTTTCGGATCGAGGACCATGCCGTTGCAGATGCTAGAAGCTTTGCCGGCGAAGTTAGAGCAAGAATCGAGACGCCGTTATCCTTCCGGGTGGGCGGTAAACTGCTGGAGCGCAAAGTTGATGTTGGCGACTCGGTACGTAAAGGCCAACTGCTGGCCATACTGGACGGCAACGATTACCACCTTGCCGTGCAAGGTCTAAAGGCTCAACTGGCTGCCGCGCAGGCCGACAGCACTTTCTTGCGGGACGATCTGGTGAGATACCGCGAATTGCTGACCCAGCAAGTCATCAGTCCGCCGGAGTTCGAGCGGCACGAAACCGCGTATACCACGGCGCGGGAGCGGGCGGCGGCGCTGGAAACGCAATTGGCCGAGGCGAACAACCAGCTGAGCTATACCGAATTGCATGCCGACCGCGACGGTGTGGTCACGGCCTTGGCTGTCGAGGCCGGGCAGGTGTTGGCTGTCGGCCAGGCAGTGGTGACACTGGCCCAGCTGGAAGAAAAGGAAATCCATTTCGACGTGCCCGAGCATCGCCTGACGGAAATCCAACGCCAACAAGAAGTTAATGTTTCGTTGTGGGCCGACGAAGATAGGCTACTCAAGGCTAAAATCCGCGAAATCGCCTCGTCCGCCGACCCGGTCAGCCGCACCTATCGCATCAAGGCCACCTTGCTGGAAGACCCGGACGCCGCGCAATTGGGCATGACGGCGACCGTTCATGTCGCGGCGAACACTGCTTCCCGCATCGCTGTCCCGCTTTCCGCCGTCTATACCCCGCAAAATCAGCCGGATCATCCTTTAGTCTGGTTGGTCGACGAGCAGGCGGCCACCGTCAAATCAGCGCCGGTGCGGCTGGGAGAAACATTGGCCGGCGAACGCATTGCCGTCGAGGGCCTCGCCGCCGGCCAATTGCTGGTCAGCGCAGGCGTGCAACGTCTGGCCGAGGGGCAAGCTGTTCGGTTGCCGGATCAACAGGGGCTGCCTAAGGGGCGCGGTAGCGAGGGGCAGCTATGAAATCATTCAACCTCAGCGAATGGGTGCTCAAGCATCGTTCTTTCACCGGCTTTATGCTGGCATTGGTGGTGCTCGGTGGGCTATTCGCTTATTTCAAGCTGGGTCAGCAGGAAGATCCGCCGTTCACGTTTCGAATCATGGTGGTTAAAACCCTCTACCCCGGCGCCACTGCGCTGGAAGTCGAGCAACAGTTGACCGACAGGCTGGAAAAGAAAATTCAGGAGCTGCCCAATCTGGATTATCTGCGCAGTTACTCCAAACCCGGCGAATCGGTGATTTTCGTCACCCCTCGAGAGGATACGCCGCCCAAGGACATTCCCGAGCTTTGGTATCAGGTGCGCAAGAAGGTCGACGACATTCGCATGACCTTGCCGCCCGGCAGCATAGGGCCGTTTTTCAACGACGAATTCGGCGATACCTACAGCCTGATCTACGCATTCTCCGGCGAGGGTTTTAGTTATGCCGATCTGAAACAGGCGGCCGATTCGGTCCGGCAACAGCTGTTGCGGGTCAAGGCTGTTGAGAAGGTTGATCTGATCGGCGTACAGGACGAAAAGATTTTCGTCGAATTTTCGGACAAAAAGCTGGCCGAACTGGGCCTGGATACGGCGGCGGTTGCCCAGGCCTTGCAGGCGCAGAACGGCATGGCACCGGCCGGCACGGTATTTTCCGCGCAGCGCAACCTGCCGATACGCCTGACCGGCTCGTTCGACTCGGAAGATAGCGTCGCCAATATGGCGGTGCGCATCGCTGATCGCACCTTCAAGGTCAAGGATTTCGCCAAGGTGACGCGAGGCTATGTCGATCCTGCCGAGTTCAAGATGCGTTTCAACGGCAAACCGGCCCTTGGCCTAGGCGTGACGATGAACAAACAAGGCAACGTTATAGCCCTGGGAAAAAACCTGGAAGACGCGCTGGCCGTCATCAGAAACGAGTTGCCGTTGGGCATGGACGTAGAACCGGTAGCCAATCAAGCGCACGTCGTTAAAAACCAGATGGCGGAATTCGGCCAAACCTTCTTCGAAGCCCTGGCCACCGTGTTGGTGGTCAGCTTCTTGAGCCTGGGTTGGCGCACCGGGTCCGTGGTGGCGCTGACCGTGCCGCTGGTGCTGGCCGCCACCTTGCTGGTCATGCTGCTGTGCGGCATCGATCTGCAACGTATTTCCTTGGGGGCTTTGATTCTGGCGTTGGGCCTGTTGGTGGACGACGCGATGATTGCCGTGGAGATGATGGCCCGCAAGCTGGAAGAAGGTTGGGACCGGATGCGCGCCGCGACCTATGCCTATACTGCCACGGCCTTTCCGATGCTGACCGGCACCTTGATCACCATCGCCGGTTTCCTCCCGGTGGGTTTGGCGCAATCCTCGGCCGGCGAATATACCGTGGCGATTTTTCAGGTGGTCGGCATTTCGCTGATACTGTCGTGGATAGGCGCGGTGGTGTTCACTCCGTATTTGGGATTTTTGATTCTTAAGGTGCATGCCAACGGCGACCAAGCGGCCCACGACTTGTTCGACACGCCGTTCTACAACCGCTTGCGGCGTTGGGTGGATGCCTGCGTGGCGCACCGTAAGAAAGTGATTGTCGCCACGCTGGCCTTGTTCGGTCTCGGTGTAGTGGCTTTAACCCATGTCCCCGAGCAGTTTTTCCCGTTGTCCAACCGCCCGGAAGTCATCGTCAATCTGTGGCTGCCGGAGGGCAGTGCCTTCGAGCAAACTGAAGCCGCCGCCAAGCGCATGGAAGCGCTATTAGCCAAGGACGAGGACGTGGAACACGTCGCCAGCTATGTCGGCAGCGGCACGCCGAGATTTTTCATGTTGATCGTGCAGCAATTGGCAAACACTAATCTGGCCGAATTGGTGGTGATGACCAAGGATAACGTGGCCCGCGAACGGGTGATGCAGCGCGTCCGGCAGATTCTTGAGACGGATTTTCCGAATGTCAGAGGCCGGGTGAAGCGTCTCAATGTCGGGCCGCCGATGGATTATCCCTTGGCGTTCAGGGTGCTCGGCGAAAACCCCAACATCGTACGCGACATTGCCGAGCGGGTGGCCGAAGTCGTGCGTAACCATCCCGGCACCGTGGATGTCAACGACGACTGGCATGACCGCGTGCCGTCGTTCCGCCTGGCATTGGATCAGGACAAGGCACGCGCGCTCGGCGTTTCGACGGCCAGTCTGTCGCAAGCCTTGCAGGCGCATTACGCCGGCATCCCGGTCGGGCAATTGCGCGAGCAGGATAAATTGATCGACATCGTCTGGCGAGCCAGCCCCGAACTGCGCACCGCCGCCGACGAATTGCCGGATGTCGCGGTTCGCACCGCTAATGGCAAGTCGGTATCGCTGTCGCAGTTCGTCAAGTTCGAAACCGTGTTCGAGGACGGCGTGCGTTGGCGGCGCAACCGCTTCCCGGCCATTTCGGTGCGCGCCGACGTGGCCGACGGCAAGATGGCCCCGGACGTGGCGGCGGAAATCGTCCCGAAATTTAAATCCATACAGGATAGCCTGCCGGCCGGTTATTTCATCGAAACCGGCGGCTCCAAGGAAGATGCGGTGACCGCGCAGAAGTCGATTCTGATCTGGATTCCGCTGGTGCTGATCGTCACGCTGATCTTGTTGATGATGCAGTTGCAGAATCTGTCCAGGACTTTCATGGTGTTCAGCACCGCGCCGCTGGGCGTGATCGGCGCGGCCTTCGCCTTGCTGTTGTTCCGGGCGCCGTTCGGCTTCGTGGCCTTGCTCGGCATCCTGGCGCTGGCCGGCATGATCATGCGCAACTCGGTGATCTTGGTGGATCAAATCGATCAGGACGAACAATCAGGACTCGACACCTGGTCGGCCATCGTCGAATCGACGGTGCGGCGTTTCCGGCCGATCATGCTGACCGCAGCGGCGGCCATCCTGGCGATGATACCGCTGTCGCGCAACGATTTCTTCGGCCCGCAGGCCATCGCGATCATGGGCGGGCTGACGGTGGCGACCGCGCTGACGGTGTTCTTCCTGCCGGCGTTGTATGCGGCTTGGTTCAGGGTGGAGCGTACCGACGCAAAAACTCCCTCTCCCGCCGGGAGAGGGTTGGGGTGAGGGGATAAGGCTTTGTTTTATATGCCCTCATCCTAACCTTCTCCCAAGGGGAGAAGGAATAAACCCCGCTTTTACGATAATCCTCGCGGGTACCGCGCGATGCGACCACGGAGTTTTACAATGAATAATCGATATTTAACACCACTGACCATACTGTCCCTGGCTAGTCTAATCGCCTGTACGCCGACCCGCGTCGGGGACCAGGTAGCGCTCAACAGCCCGGCAACATGGCAACACGCGCCCAATGCCCAAACCGCCGAAACGGCGGACCTGAAGACTTGGTGGCAAGGATTCAACGACCCCTTGCTGAACGAGTTGATAGACAAAGCCTTGGCCGCCAACCACGATCTGAAGATCGCCTCCGCTCGCGTCCGCGAAGCCAACGCGATGGTCACCGTCGCCGAAGCCGCGCTGTATCCCAGCCTCGATTTCTCGCTGTTCGGCGGTCGGGAAAAACGCATCGACCGCATCGTCGGCGTACCGAGCGAGCAAGGTATCAAATTGATTACACCTACCGCCGATGCGGTCAGCGGCGGCTTGGCGGCGCGCTGGGAAATCGACTTGTTCGGCAGTCGGCATTTGGAAGCGGAAGCCGCCGCCGCACAAGCCAAAGGCAGCCAGGAAGGCTTGCATGCGGCGCAAGTCGGTCTGCTGGCCCAGGTGGCGACCCACTATCTGGAGCTGCGCGGCGTGCAGCAACGTACCGGCATTCTGCAAAAAAACATAGCCTTGCAACGCGAACGATTGAGGACTTTACAGGTATTTCTTAAAGCCGGACTGGCTAACGAGGCAGACCTTGCCCGCCAGCAATCGCTCTTACAGGGCACCGAAGCGACGCTGCCACAACTGGCCAACGCCGAGCAAAACCTGATCCATCGTTTGGGCGTGTTATTGGGCGAGCCGCCGGAAAGCCTAGGAAACCGTTTGGCGGCTGTTGGCCCGTTACCGAAACAAGCGCCGGTCCTGCCAAATCTGCTGCCGGCCGATATACTCGCGCAACGTCCCGATTTACGCCTGGCACAAACCGAAGTCAGTGCGGCAGCAGCCAGCCTGGGTTCGGCGCAGGCCGATCTCTATCCCAAGCTGGTGCTGTCGGCCAGCGGCGGTGTCGGCGCGCTGGCGGTCGGCGGTTTTCCGAGTCTGGCCGATAGCGTTTATGCGCTGGGCTCTGGCCTTTCGGCGCCGATCTTCAACGCCGGACGCATCCGCGCCCATATCACCGCCGCAGATGCGCGGCTGGAGCAAGTCGCGGCCAATTACGAGAAGACTTTTTTGTTGGCTTTGGAGGATGTGGAAAACGCCTTCGTCGCCCATCGTGCCGCGACCGATAGCTTCGGCCGATTGACTGAAGCGGAAGCCTCGGCGGAAAAAGCTTACCGGCTGGTCGATGCGTTGTATAGTCGCGGAGCGGGGAATTATCTGGCCGTTCTGGATGCCCAACGCGGTAAGCTCGCCGCCGGCGACGAACGCGCCAAAGCCGAAACCGCGGTCGGTGTAGCGATGGTGTCGCTGTACCGAGCTTTTGGGGGTGGTTGGACGGTCGATTCATCGGTGGGCGGATCGACAAGGTCTCGATAGCTAGCCGTTACCAGTAATAGCAATATCAACGAAAGTCATCTCAAGATCATATATACAGGAAAACCACATGACGAAACCTTATCGGCAACCCTTAAACTCGAACTGTCCATGAATGCCGACCCCATTATTTCCATACGCGGCGTAAACAAGACCTATGCCGGCGGTTTTCAAGCCCTGAAAAACATCAACCTGGACATAAAACGCGGTGAGATATTTGCTTTGCTCGGCGCCAATGGCGCTGGCAAAACCACGTTGATCGGCGTCATCTGCGGCATCGTCAACGCCAGTGCCGGCAGCATCATCGCCGACGGCCACGACACCGTGCGGGACTACCGCGCCGTGCGCGCCGCCATCGGCCTGGTGCCTCAGGAACTGCACACCGACGCCTTCGAGTCGGTGTGGGCCACGGTTAATTTCAGCCGCGGACTGTTTGGCAAGCCGCCCAACCATGCTTATGTGGAAAAAGTGCTGCGCGATTTATCGTTGTGGGACAAGCGCGATGCGAAAATCATGTCGCTGTCGGGCGGTATGAAACGCCGCGTGCTGATCGCCAAGGCTCTGGCGCATGAGCCGACGATATTGTTTTTGGATGAGCCTAGCGCCGGCGTCGATGTGGAGTTGCGGCACGACATGTGGCGCATGGTGCGCGAACTGCGCGCCAATGGCACTACCATCATTTTAACTACCCACTACATCGAAGAAGCCGAAGATATGGCGGACCGCATCGGCGTCATCAATAAGGGCGAACTGATCGTCGTGGAAGACAAAGCCGTACTGATGCGTAAGCTTGGCAAGAAACAACTCACGCTGACTTTGCGCCAGCCCATGACCGAGATCCCGGTTGAGCTTGACGCCTGGGCGTTAACGCTGACAGAAGACGGCCAACGCTTAGTCTATAGCTTCGACACTCAGGAAGAAGAGACCGGTATTGCCGAACTGCTGCGCCGGCTAAGCGAGCACGGTATCGATTTCAAAGACCTTAGCTCCAGCGAAAGCTCGCTGGAAGACATTTTCGTCAGCCTGGTCCACCAATCACAAGGGACGCAATCATGAACATCTACGGCATCCGCGCCATTTACCGCTTCGAAATGGCCCGCACCTTTCGTACGCTGGCGCAAAGCATCGCCGCGCCGGTGTTGACCACCTCGCTGTACTTCATCGTCTTCGGCAAAGCCATTGGCTCGCGGATGGGCGACATCGACAGCGTTAGCTACGGGGCCTTCATCATTCCCGGCCTCGTGATGCTGAATCTGCTCAACGAAAGCATCTCCAACGCCTCGTTCGGCATTTACATGCCCAAATGGGCGGGTACGATATACGAGTTGCTGTCGGCACCGGTGTCCTGGATCGAAGTGCTGTTGGGTTACGTAGGGGCGGCGGCGACCAAGTCGGTGCTGTTGGGTCTGCTGATTTTGGGCACAGCCCGCCTATTCGTGCCCTACGAGATAGCTCATCCGCTGTGGATGATCGGCTTTTTGCTGCTGACGGCCGTGACTTTCAGTCTGTTCGGTTTCATTATCGGCCTGTGGGCCGACAGTTTTCAGAAGCTGCAGGTGGTGCCGATGTTGGTTGTGACTCCGCTAACTTTCTTGGGCGGCGCGTTTTACTCGATCAATATGCTGCCGCCCTTGTGGCAGAACGTCACCTTGTTCAATCCGGTGGTGTATTTGATCAGCGGCTTTCGTTGGAGCTTTTATGGCATGGCCGATGTGGATGTGGCGATGAGCATAGGCATGACGTTTGGTTTTCTGACCGTTTGTTTGATTTTTGTCTGGTGGGTATTTAAAACCGGGTACAAGATCAGAAATTAAGTCTGAAGCAACCTAGACGGTGCTTCATCACTCCATCAAAGAATAGCTTGTTAGGGTACGCAGCCGCGTACCCTTTGACTGATCAGATTACGCTCAATATTTCTTCGATCAACGCCGGGCCTTTATAGATCAAGCCGCTGTAGATTTGCACCAGGCTGGCGCCGACTGCGAGCTTTTCCTGGGCGTCTGCGCTACTGAGAATGCCGCCGGCCGCGATAATCGGCAGTTTGCCGTTCAATTCCGCCGCCAAGCCTTTCACTACCCGAGTCGAACTGTCTTTAACCGGTGCGCCGCTCAAGCCGCCGGCTTCGTTGGCGTGGATATGGCCCTGGATTTTATCGCGGGCGATGGTGGTGTTGGTGGCAATCACCCCGTCCATGGCAAATTCCACCAGCAATGCCGCGATGTGGCTAATTTCCTCATCGCTTAAATCCGGCGCGATTTTCACCGCGATGGGTGTGTATTTGCCCAGCGCCGTCTGAAGTTTCAGTTGTTCTTCCTTCAAAGCGTTTAACAATTGCTTGATCTCGTCACCTTGCTGCAATTGGCGCAAATTCTTGGTGTTGGGCGAGGAAATGTTGATGGTGATATAGCTCGCCGCCGCGTAGCTTTTCCTTAGACCGATCAAATAATCTTCAGTGGCGTTTTCCAATGGCGTATCGGCGTTCTTGCCGATATTAATTCCCAAAATGCCGCGATACTGGCAGGTGCCGACTTGTTCCAGCAAATGTTCGATACCCAGATTGTTAAAGCCCATCCGGTTAATGATGGCTTGATGTTCTGGTAGGCGGAATAGGCGTGGCTTGGGGTTGCCGGGTTGCGGGCGCGGGGTGACGGTGCCGATTTCGATAAAGCCAAAACCCAGCTCGGCCAAGGCGTCGATATAGTCACCGTTTTTATCCAGGCCCGCCGCCAGTCCTAGCGGGTTTTTAAAGTCCAAGCCCATCACCTTAACCGGCTTTCCGCTGGATCTTGGTCTGCTCAAAGCCGACAAGCCGGTTTGCTTGGCCAGCTTCAGTAAATCCAGCGTCACATGATGCGCTGTTTCCGGGTCTAAGGAAAAAAGTAACGGGCGTAAAATAGGGTATAGATTCATGGCGCGCTTGCTCGAGTTAGCGAATACGGTGTCGGGTCTATTTCGGTGGGGCGATGCAGAATCAGGTCGGCCAACAATTTTGCGGATGCCGGGCCCATCACTAAACCATTTCTGAAGTGGCCGGCGTTGATGCTGAGGTTATCAATGTCGGGATGCTGTCCAATAGTGGGTATGCCTTGCGGACTGCCGGGGCGCAAGCCTGCCCAATGATGGCAAACCGGATAGTTTTTCAAGGTCGGCAGCAATTCGGTGGCGAATTGGTAAAGCTGTTGTTTGGCGTCTTCGGTGGTGATCTTATTAAAGCCGGCTTGCTCCACGGTGCTGCCCGCCAGGATTTTCCCATCTCGGCGGGGGATCAAATATTGATCGCCGTCCAACACCATGTAAGGCAAGGTGGTTGGTGTGGCGTCGAACAGCAGCATTTGGCCTCTGACCGGCTTGATGTGCAAGTCTATCGGCCAATCCGGCAATAAATCCCGCATCAAATCGGTGGTCCAGGCGCCGGCGCTAACGATCAGGTGCTGAGCGGTGTAGCTACCGTTGCTGGTTTCAATGCTCTCAACTTGGCGGTTGGCGATGCCGATCTTGCGAACTTCGGTGCTATCCAGAAATTTCACGCCTGATTGTATTAGGTAAGCGAGGAGCGATTTTAATAATCTGGGATTGCGGGCTTGGGCAATTCCCGGCAGCCACAGCGCTTGGTCGAGATCGCTGGTAAACGGCTCGGTCAATTCTGTTGCTGCCGGCTGGTAGTCGATGTGGTACTGCTCGCACCACTGTATAGCTTGTTCGTAGTCCGGGTTTTTGCAGATCAGCATGCCGCAGGCATACCATTCCGGATCGATACCGGTAGCGGCGAGCAGTTCCTGGCTTAAGGCAGGGTATTTTTTTAAGCTATTGACGGCTAATTCGGAGATCGCTGCGGCTTGGCGCCAGGGATAAATCGGCAGCAAAATGCCGCCGCCGGCCCATGAGGATTCCAGAGCCGGTTTGGATTTGTCGAGGATCGTCACGTCGCGGCCGGCAAGGCGCAGTTCTCGTGCGGCTAATAGGCCGCTGATACCGCCGCCGATGATCAGAATATCCAGGTGTTTGGTCATGCAAATGCTGAGGAAAACGGGTGTAAGAAGGCTTTTTTAAGGTAACACGAAGCCGGCGTATTTAGATAGGGTTTGCCGATTGTCGATGGGTGTGTAAAAAAGCAAATGGCTGTTGTTAGTTTTTGACAAACATGGATTATAGTTTACAAAGTATTCGTATCTTATTGATATAAAACAATGTTTTTGATGAAAAAAAATAGACTTAAAACTTGTAAGGCTAGTGTTTTGCTGCTATTATTGCCCACGTGAAGAAATCCTGTGTTGCTATAAAGCCAATTCAGTCTTAACAATAACTACCCTTGGGGGGAACAACAATGAGTTTTACTAAAACCAAATTAGCGCTGGGCGTTGCCGCGGCGACTTTGACAATGGCTGGAGCATTCA
>Ga0123398_1001526_pt1 | contig 14970 bp, 9 predicted proteins | sample T5LHNO3metaT_FD_89926 | JGI IMG/M metagenome (GOLD analysis project Ga0123398, IMG submission 89926) | Methane-oxidizing artificial microbial communities from Washington, USA to study methane cycling - T5-LHNO3 metaT (Metagenome... | ecosystem: Engineered > Modeled > Simulated communities...
AAAAAAAGAAAAAGCGGGCGAACTGGTCAAACTGGAAAAGCTCAACGTAGCCGGCAAAGGCGCTTACGAATTGGAACTGCGCGACAGCAACCGCCAGGAATGGGAGTTCATGTGCGATGCCGACAGCGGCAAGCTGACCGAAAAAGAATCTGAAGTGGCCGATCCGAATAGCCTGGCATTCAAAAAGAATGTCAAAGTCACCGAGGAAGATGCCGCAACGATTGCGCTAAAAGCCAACCCGGGCAAGATTGAGGAAGTCGAATACGAAGTCGAGGAAAACGGCGGCTCATCTTATGAATTCGACATCGTCAACGACAAAGGCTTAGAAACCAAAGTCGAAATCGACGCCGCCAGCGGAAAAATTATCGAAACCGCTACCGAGGAATGGGAAATCGGCGAGGAAGTTGACGAAAAACGTTAAGCGCCAATCCTGCCGTTCCAACAAAAACCTTGTCGAGGGGCTCTCGCAAAAAGAGTCCCTGCGGCAACCAGCCGACCCGCCAAGTTAGCTGTTGATATCAAAACCTATCGCCTGCCGATGTTTCTCCCAGGTGTTATCCAGCAATAGGAAATAACCGAATAGCTGGTATTGGTATTCCGCCGGATCGGTAGCTGAGTGAAACGGCACCAGCAAAGCGGTGGAATATATCAGCTGGCCCAGGAACAAACCCTCCGCAAGCTCCACCAATTCATCCAGACACGTACCGATTGGCGCCGGACCGCCGATTAGCGGATAGCGGTAGTGAAACTGGAATACTTTCTTGGCTTTATCCGGTCCGTTGTTCATCGGCAAAATCGATTCCCGATCATCTACACCCAAAAAGCTATAGCCCTGCCTGACGAACGGCGACGGTCCGGCATCGGTGATCTGTTGTATGGATGGCAGCGGCGGATGGTAATTCATATCCAATACTCTGAACAACGCATCGGTGGGTAGGATGCGCGAATCCTGGATGTTATTGCCAAATACCCAATGTTCGGCAGCTTCCCGTTCCCAGAAGGACTTGTCGGCTTTAGACATGCCTTGGTCCCAACTGCCGCTGCTCAAATGCTCGGCGTAAACACCCGGCTCTGGCCAATAATGCTCACGATTTTTTTCAACTAAGGCGTAATGCGGAAAGCTGGCCGGATGGGCTTTTAGCTCGGCTACCCGCTCCGGATAGCGCTGCGCCAGGTCGTCGCTCTCGTCCAGCAGCATGCTCAACTTACGGCCGCTGATCCGTTCGAAAGATTTACCTGCCCAAGGAAATATAAAGCGGCCGATGTTGGCCCATACCGCGTTCAGCAAATTAGGCGCGCGCGGATCGTTTTGCAGCCTATCGGCCAGCGCGGCCGGAATCATGCTGTGTTCCTGCAAAGAGCGAGCGATGTTGGCGATAAAGCTGTCGCCAAAGCCCCAATGCAAATTCAGCGTGGCGCCGTGGTAATAATCAAAGCCGCTGCAAGGATCGCTTTGCCCGTACCAAGCGCGCGCTTCGGGCGCATCGAAGCGGGTGTTGTAGCCCAGGCCCTGGCCTTGAAACACGCCATCGGCAATACGTGGCGCAACGCCGCAACGAAACAGACGATTCAACACCTCAAAATGCCGCAGGTGATCGTCGAAACCGCTGGCCGCGGAAATCTTGCCTTGCTGGCGTTGCAACATTTGCAAAATTGATTCGCCTGGCTGTAGCAACTCCCGCACATCGCCATCGTCAGTTTTTGGCGACGCTTCCAGGCAAAGTGTGGTGAATTTACGCTGCAATTCGGGATCGTCGCGCCAGCCGCTCGTCCATTCCACGCCGTCCGCTGAGGCGCCCGGTTTGGCCCTTACTGGCTTGTCGTAGCCTAATTCCTTCCAGCCGCGTTCGCCGGGCCGGGGCCGCAGGTTCGGAAAGGCTGCGTCGGCGAACGCTTCCCTGGCGCGAGCGGTATCTATCATCAAAAAAAAGCCGTTATTTTGATAGCCGTAATCGACCGAATTATCGCCGGTATACGCTTCGCCCAATTCCCACTCCGACGGATGATCGCCAAACAAAGGTATCTGCAACGTGCCGAGACTGTAATGATGGGTGGCCATAACCAGTTGACCCAGATAGACGCCCTCCTCTATTTGTACCAACTCGTCGATTAGGCGGGTCATCGGGAACGCCGGATGTAAGTCATGCCAACGATAGTTAAGCTGATACACGGCTTTGCCGTTCATCTCTCCAACCACTGACTTGCCGGGCAAGGACAGGAAAATCCCGCCGGTTTTCACATACGGAATGGCTTTTTCCTTGGCCAGATTTTGCGCAAGCAATTGGCTATCGAAGCCCTGCGCTTTGGTATCCAAAGGCCTGTCCCGCAGATTCCAGAACTGGGTTAGGACCGGCATGCCCAAGCTTTGAATGAAATTGGGATCATCCGGTTCGCGGAAAAAATTCCGGCCGATACGAGTCGTTTCCGGGTCGTAATTAAAGATCGCGACGGGATCGTGGCCGCATTTGCCGGCAAACACCTCTTTAGTCACCGGCTCAAACGTCTTACCCATCCATAACCCGGTACTGGCATAAGTGACATTCCACAGCGTCGCCATCCATTCCAGATGCGCCAGCATCGAACGGTTTTCGCCGTGTTTCTTGGCGGTCTCCTTAAAATAATCGCTATCGCGAATAGACATCGAAACCCCTATCATCGGCCCGTCCAGCAGCGTGCTGATGCCGCATTTGAATAAGGTCAGCAATTTTTCGTGGACAGCGTCCCATTCCTCGCGGCGCAGATTGTCTCCCAGAATTTTGCGAAAGCGGCCCAGCATAGGCAGCGCGCCGTCTTGAAGATCGTTGGCGAGAATAGCTTCGAGCGCATTGGCCAACGCTTGTGTTTCAGGCTCCGAAGCGGTTGGGAAATTGGCGACATTGAGATAGTTGTTCATGGTCCTTCCCCTGTATTTGTTATATTTTTTGCTTAGGCTGGACGTATAGGCCCAGCTCAAAAGCCTTGTTGTTTTAGGTCTTTGACGATGTCGAGGTATGCCGCTGGAACATTGAAATGAGTAAGCAGCAGGCCGCGATAGTCCACCAGGTCACCATGCGACAAGCCTCGGTCCAGATTGCTATCACCGATCAAACCGCGAAATCTGCCCCACTGGCAGGATTGCGTGGAGACCATGCCGTCGTTCTCGCCTTCTATCCGTTTCAGCAACACATGGGTGGCAGCAAACACCGGATCGTCGATAGCCCGGCGCATCAGCGTGCCGTAGCTCTGGTAATACACGCCGGGCGCATCAAGTACTTGTTGATTAAATTCCGCCAGATAACTACGAGTCAGCTGTTTAATGGCCATGCCGGCTTGGGGGCTTTTGTCGCCGGTGATTCTGGCCAGGATGTCCATCGCGCCGAACCCCAATCTCTGCGCCAGCCGTTTGAAGAAATTTACGCTCAACAGGTTTTGGGTATCAGGAATGTCGCCGGCGACCAGATCCGCCACGGCCGAGCCATGATGCGGCGTGCACACCGTGGTCAGACTGGCGACTTTTTCGGCCATATCCAGCTTGGAAATCAGATAGCGTGCTTCCAGGCCGCCCTTGGAATGAGCGATGATATTGACCTTTGTCGAGCCGGTTTCGCTAAGCAGCTGCTCAATATTTGGCTTCAGCGCGAGCGCGCTGTTTTCATGACTATTCCAGGCATCCAAACCGCCCTGAACCACCTGAGCGCCGGCGGCTTCCAAAACTTTAGGGATCCGCCCCCAGGAGTTCAGCATCAACATATCGTCGCGGTAACCGATGCCGTGTAACAAGACGATGGGGTATAGGGTACGGCAAGATAGATCGGCTTCGGTATTGGCCTTCATGAGGTGTCTCCTGCTTATCGGCTTAGCCCGCGCAAATGCCGTACTTGGGCAAAATATCGTGCAGCACCGTCAAGCGATGCAATTGCAAGGCGTCGTGGAATAACTTCCAGTTACTGCTTAAAAATCCGGGCTTATAGGGATGAACGCGCAGATCCCAACTGCTGCCCAAGGCTTTTTCCTTCCAGGATCCCACACCTTCCGCCACGTAACTAATCTCGGCGCTGCCAAAACTAAATTTTTCGCCGTTAAAGCCGCTTTTTACGATATCCAGCCATCTTTCATGACGCGTCTTATCTTCTTTAATTTTTAATTCCAGAAAGATTTTATTCAGTAAGGCCTTATCCGCAGCCGGCAACCCGCTTGGGGGTTTATTCAGGTACTGCTGCATGGCTTTACACATCGCATCCGCAGCCTTGCAAAAATCCGTGGGGTTATCGCGATCAACCCAGACACCGCGACCGTTCTTATACTGCCAATGCAAAAACGGTAGATCGGGAAACATCTTGGCTCGACCATGACCCAAGGGCGGAATGACATCGTCCAGCCAATCCTCCAGCATATGCTGGAGTTGCTTGGCATACATACCGGAGCTTTTGATTTCTCTGGCATGTTCCACTTGGTTGATCTCGTGAATTACCCCGGCAAAGCCTTGGTGCGACCAGGTATCCGCATACACATGCAGAGCAATCCCCAGCCGATGCAGACTGTAGGGTTTGCCTTTATCGGCGACGGCCGCCTGCACCATCTCCTTGGCCGGCGGACTATCGGGCAGGCAGACGATTTTCTGGATAAATGTACCGTCCGGATCCTCGCCCGGCCCCTTGCCGCCGTTACCCGGCAAAAAATGGAACGGCAACCAGATCAGATGGTTGTAATCGTTGTTCAAATTACCGACATCGGTGCTTTTATGCGAGGAATGAATCCGCGCATAAAAGGCGTCGTTATCGAAATGCACGACGCCTTCGCTGACGGCGTCGTCCACATATTGTGCCGAATAGGCGATGATGTCGGCTTGGTCATGATCGAAACCGGCAGTACGGGCGGTGACATAGGTAACGGCGTGATGGAAATCGGTTTGCATGATGACTCTCCTTGAAATCAGGATGTGTGCAGACAATCGAGACAGTGTTTGATCTCTGCATCATTCATGAAGGTGGCGCGCCGGTAGCCGGCCTCGATACCGAAACGTTGCAGTTTGTCCTGCCACAACGGGTTATACGGTAAAGCACTGATCTGTGTGATGCCGTGCGCCCGCAAGAATTGAGCGATGCCGCTCAGGTTAGCATCGGTCGCGGTAATATCGGGAATCAGCGGAATCCTCACCCGCACCGGCACACTGGCGCCCTCGGTCAGGCGTAGCAGATTGTCCAAAATCGGTTGATTGGAATGGCCGGTATGGCGGATGCTGTCGGCTTCGTCTATTAACTTTAGATCGAAATAAATTAAATCCAGCCACGGCAACAACAAGCGTTCGAATCGGCCAAAGTTGAACATGCCGTTGGTTTCGATGGCGGTTCGAATGCCGACGGCTTTGAGTTTTTTAAAAAACTCGTGCAGAAAATTCATCTGCATGGTGCATTCGCCACCGGACGCCGTAACGCCGCCGCCGGTAGCATCAAAAAAGGGCTTGTCTATTGCCACCCGGTAAAACAGCTCGTCCACGCTCAGCCATTGACCAACCAGCTCCAAGGCATGCCGAGAGCACACCGTCGCGCAGCGCCCGCACTGATCGCAGCGCTCTCGATCAAGCCGCAGCAGCTGGTCTTGCAGGGTTAAGGCTTTGGTTTTACAGACCTTGATACAAAGTCTATCGCAGTCGTCCGGATCACAGAGCTCGGGGCGAAAAGACAGGGATGGCCCCGGAGCTAGCCCTTCGGGATTTTGACACCAACTGCAACTCAGCGGACAACCCTTGAAAAACACTGTGGTGCGGATGCCCGGCCCGTCCTCGCTGGTATTGCGTTTGATATCGAAGATGTAGGCTTTGCTGTCCATCTTCCTGCTCCATGTTCAGGCCGCTTTGGGAAGGTCCAGGGACAACTGAATATCCGTGGCGATAGCGCCCAGTTTGAAAAGATGGCCGACATGGCCGGTCAGCTGCACCAGATTCTCCAGCAGCAAACCGACGATATCGACACCGGAACGGCCCAACAGGCCGATAATGGATTGCACGTCCTTGAAGCGCACGACCAGATCGACCTGGCTGGGGTCATTCTCAATTTGGTCAGCTTGATTTTCAGTCAGCACTTGCGTATCGACCAGCGCCAGCGAGTTCAGCGCCTGTCCGAATGGGGTCTTGATATACAGCGCATCGGGATCGGGGCAAAACCTCAGCAACACATTCATATCGTCGCCGCGCCGGCTGGTGCGGATCAGAAATTTGCCTTGATAATAACGGCGACCGGCCGGCGCGGCGGGATCGAGAATCACGAAATTTTCCTCGAAAAACGCATGAGCCTTGGCAGCTTGTCCAGCATCCAGATGGCAATCGCGCAATAAATAGCCAAACCCCAGCCGCAGCGCGACAGCCATACCGCCGGCCAGTAAACGACCTTGGGCCTTATCCAACACTGCCGGCAGATCGCCGGCCTGGGTCGCGGCCTTGGCGCCCAACTTCAAGGTTTTTTGTAAATTCGGTAATAAACAGGGAAATCCGGCATGCATGACAGTTCTCCTATTAAATTGCGTTGAGCGTATGTTGCTCGGCGCCGGTATCCAAGCCAAAGTTGGCTCTTTGAATGATCTCTTTACGCATTTGCGGGCTGAGCGTAACAAAGTACGCCGAATAACCCGCCACGCGTATCATCAGATCCTTGAACGGCTCCAGGGCTTTGTGCTCGGCCTCGCCGGCGCCCGCTTGCCCGGCCGCCGTGGCGGCGCGGTCGGCCGCCACCAGATCGTTGATGGAGGACACGCACATTTGTACCAGCACGCCGTTTTGGTCGGCAAAGGCCTTCATATAGCGCGAGAACAATTCGGTATCTTCTGCGAAATGGCCGCGATCGCGAGTGGTTAGGCTGAGGTTGTAGGTGTAGCCGTTCTGTACCGTATTAGCATTCACGGCAGTGACCGACAGCATATGATCCAGCAAATTAACCGGCTCGCCGTTGGCTTTCACAACGCCCGGGCACGGCGTGATGCCGCTGGCAAACGATTCGCCGCTACGCCGGCCATTGGGTGTGGCCTTGGTGAGCATGCCGAAGCCGGCATGATTGGTCATGCTCCAGTACCCGGGCAGATAACGCCCGCCGCGATGAGTCCGGTATTGCGCAAACACCTCCTGCAACATTTCCGTCAGCAAATGCGTGTATTTAACCGCGGTGGCGTTGTTGTAAATACCGCCGGGAGTTTGATCGACGCCGGCACCGTATTTGGGGGCCAAGCGGACCATTTCCTTGATTTGTTTTAAACGATCTTTGCTTAGATTCGGCAAGCTGAGCGGCGCATCTTCTGGATGCAACCAGTTTTGCACCCGCGCCAGAAATGCCGCCCAGGCGCTTTTTGGCTGCAGGCTGTTTTCATCGAAATCGGCCTGCATCGCCGCCAACAATTCCCCGGCAGACATTTTGCCGCCAAACACCAGGGTGTCCAGCACGCAAAACGAGTCGATCACATCGGCCAAACCGATCACCGCAATCCCCGCCGAATTGTATTTGGCGCCGCCGGCGGATACATCGCGAAAACTGGCGCCTTTGCTGTCCGGCGTATTGGTAGGACCGGTGAACAACCCGGACAAGAACGGCGACTGCCGGGATTGTTCGTAGAAACGGCCAAAGTAATTATTGCATTGCACGACATGGCGGGCCATTTCGTTCAATTGAAATTTAAAGGCTTCGATAAACGCTTGCATGCTATCGATTTCAATCAAAGGCTGAGTGGTGTAACGCTCGTCGCCGTAAAACAGGTTAGCCGATTTCGGCGCCACGCCGTCGCTGCGGTGTTTGCCGCCGTACAAAGCCAGCTCCAACACCGCCGGCAGCACCATCAAGGTCGAGCCGGTATTGCCGTAATGTTTATGCGCGGCGTTCTCTTCGATGCAGCCGATAGAAGTGTAATCGTAGGCATCCGCCAAGGCTTCTTCTGCACTAATGCCGGCGTGCGCCGCATAGTAATTGGCCATGGCCGGCACCACCGCCGCATCGCCATGCAGAGCCGGCGTGGCTCGGGTCAGGATATTCACCTGGCAAATGCGTCTTAAATACGGGTCCATCACCTCGGTTGGCAGCGGATTACCTTGGGCGTCGCTGTGATGCACATCCCGATGATAGCGGGCATGCACGTTAGGGTCGCGGATCGACAAAATCTCGGTAGCCTTGAGGATGATGTAGGTCATATCGTTGACCGCATCGACGACTTGGCCGTTTTCGTAACGGGTGCCGCCCACGGTCAACGCTTGATTGGAGCCGCTGCCGGCAAACAGGGTCTCAGAGCCGGACGTGGACAGCGGCACATGATCAGAACAATGCAGAAAGAAATGACTGACGAGCTCCACGGCATACCGGATGTAATCGTCCTGCGCTTGCGCGCTATCCAGTTTTTGCCAATCGGCCAGATAGAAGGGGTTAAGTATTTGATCCAGGCGGCCGATGGAAAAACCGAAATTGGTGTTTTCATTTAGCAACAGGTGATAGCAAATCCAGACAACCGCCAGCGCTTCGTGCAAGGTTTCGGCGGGCTGGGCCGGAATCTTCCGGCAAATTGCAGCCAGCGGCAGATTGCCGGCTTTATCAGCGGCCTCGGCCAGATGCTGCGCGTAAATTTTGGCACCTTCGTAAACCTCGATTACGCCTTGCAGAAACTCTACCTGCTGCGGCGTAGCCGCTACGCCTTTGGCGATGTCTTGCCGAGCCCGCTCAATCAAACCATCGAAGCCATATTTCAAAACCCGCTCAAAATCCGGCACCGTATGCGAAACGCATGTGGCTTTGTCGGATAGGAAGAACGCCACCCGCTCCATGAGTTCCTGAGCTTTCGGGGTTTCTCCGGCTTTTTTACTTAACGGCGGATCAATGGACGGCGGGTAATCACCGCCAACCCTATCCCGGTTTTCATAGTCGGCGCTATCGTAATTGCTATACCGAGCTAATTCCTGCACCGGTTTTTGTTCCAGCCAGAATGGAAAAATCTCCCGATTCAGGCGGTCAGCCACTTCCGGGCGAATCTTGAACGGATTTTGGGTGCGGGTCGTGACGGTTTTTAATTCCGGCCAGATGCAATAACCTATGGTGTCGGCGTAGACCACCGGACCGACGAAGCTGGTGGTGGTTTGGCCGGGCAGTAAGTCTTCTGCATGCACGATTGCGGTTTTGTTGACGAAGATGTGGCGCAGCGCTTGGGCGCGCCGGGTGTAAGGCGGTAAGGCCTGACTCTCGGGCCTGCGTAAGAATTCGGTCAGCAAGCGCGGCAACTCGTCGCAAATCTCCGGCGTGCCTTCCGGCGCGAACAGCTTCTCACGCCAGGCGTTGACGACCGGGAACTGTTCCAGCGTTATATGACGTAGCGCCAAGTCCTTCAGAGTTTTAATTTTCTGGAAGTCTTGATTGATGATGGGAAATAAGTCGATTTTTCCGGAACCGGAGTCTGGCAGAGCAGGACCCTTGCCGAGTTCTACCGAAATACCGCCGTCGGCTGATGGATATGGAACAGACATGTTCAATCTCCTTTACAACAGAACGTTCCCTCGTAAGCGTATGCCGGCTGCTTGCGGCTTGATCGCCAGTTCCCTGCTCCGACTATTTTTGTGATGTGTATCTAATTATAGTCCAATCCTTATGAAACATAAGGAAATAAACATGGCCGTTTTCTTGTGTCTTAGCGACTCAATTCGAGACCAGCAAGACGGAAATACGGAACCCTAAACGAAGACTTTATCTTCCAAAACTTAAGCGCTTACATTTGCAGGGTATTACGTAAGCAACAGCGATACACCAATAGATGCTCTATCCGCAACATATTGACCGGCGCCAAGCCATAAGATTCGCCAGTTTCTAGCTGGCATGGAAATTGACATAACTATATTGAGGCTCAAAAAACCTCGACTCTCAGGACACTTTAATTGCATGCCACATTAAAAGATTTTACGGAGCAAAATCCTATGTCAACCAAATCGTTTCCCGCACAAACCGCTATATCCAACGTATCCCCATCGGACGACGGCCAGAGTGCCGCCGAAACCTCGGATGCAGGAGCAAGCACAATCAGCCGGCGCTCGTTTATCGGTCGGGCTGCCGTGATTTCCGCCGTAGGTGTGTTGGCGCCAACCTTACCGGCATCGGTTCAAGCGGCTGTCGGCCGGGGTCATTTTGACGATGACGACGCAATCCCCGAATCGCTCGGCCAAGACTTCTCAAGAAAATATCAGCGCGATGTTTTCGATACCCTGCATAGCAAGGATTTACGGAAAAAAGCCTTTAAGGCCCGCCTAAAATCCGCCGAAGCCGAATACAAGATCGATATTCCGCCACAACCCAATAATGGCGACGAACTACGCTATCCGAACAAAATCGCCATTTCCACGAAAGGTTTGCAACACGATGCAAACGGCCATGTGCTACCCGATTCCTACGAATCATTTTTAAAAGCGCTAAAAACCGGCAAACATGAAGATTTTGAAAAAATCAAACTGGGCGGCACTACTAAATTAGCCGGTATCCAGGGCCCTTTATCGGTTAGTCTTGAAGGCATCACCAATAGCCAGTTGGCCATTCCGGAAGCAGCGCCGCTCGACAGCGCCGAACTGGCCGCAGATCACATCGAAGTTTATTGGCAAGCGCTGTTGCGTGATGTGCCGTTCAGCGAATATCGCGACGACACCAATAACGAGCTGGTGCTGGCGGCGGTAACCGAGTTGAATAGCCTGAAAGCCTTCAACGGTCCCAAAATCAATGGCAAGGTCACCCCGGAAACCTTGTTCCGCAGCACCGCGTCCTATGTCGATTACCATGCTGATCCGTCCGGCAAAAAAGGCAAATATATCGTGCCCGACGGCACCCTGGATGGCCCTTATATTTCGCAGTTTTTACTGCGTCCTATCCCGGCCTGGGGCACCATCGCCAGCCAAGCGCAAACCCGTCCGATTCAAAAAGCCGGCGAGACATTTGGCGCCACGTATGAAGAATGGCTGGCACTACGCAACGGCAAAAGCATAGGCCGCACCATTACCTTGGAAGCCGGTCGCCGGCATATCATCAATGGCCGCGATTTGGCGACATTGGCGCGCGGCAGCGGTCCTACTTACTTGCACGTATTGCAAATACTTACCTCCGCACCCAATGCCAGCAATCCGTTGCTAGGCGGTGTCGGTGCACCATTGAATCCGGCCAATCCTTATGTCAATTCCAAAACCCAGGAATCAACGGCTTCGTCTTTCAGCACCGCGTTTATCCAAGGCTTGCTGGCACTGGCTGGCGCTTATACCAACCGGGTGTCTTACTATCAAAACTGGTACGTCAATCGCCGCTTGAGACCGGAAGATTACGGCGGTTTGGTTCACAAAATTCTGGCCAACGGCGCCAATTACCCTATCCATCCCGATATTCTAAATTCGGAAGCCGTGGCACGTATTTACAAGCAATACGGTAGCTATTTACTGAACAGCGCCAGCAATGTAGGCGCCCCCACCCATCCGGGTTATCCCAGCGGCGCGACCATCAGCGCAGCAACACCTATCACGCTGTTGAAAGCGTTCTTTGACGAAAGCTATGTCATACCGAATCCGGTGGAGGTGGACCCTAACGATCCAAGCAAACTCAGACCTTACACCGGCTCTGAAAAATTGACCGTGGGCGGAGAGTTGAACAAACTGGTCAACAACATTGGTTTTGGCCGCAACTTTAACAATTTCCATATTCGCGCGGACATTTCCGCTTCGCATAGCTTAGGCGAAGCACTGGCGATCAGCCTGCTTAGAGACCAGCGTTACACCTACAACGAACCTTTCGATGGCTATACCTTTACTAAATTCGATGGTAGCAAGGTAACAATCTAGGGTTTCGGAATCTTTTGGGGCGTGCAGGTGCTTGGCAATTTAATGCACCTCTCGCCCCATGCCGGTTAATTCAAACCGAGTCTTCGCTTAGTTCATTTAGCGTCGGGTATAACGATGTTTCACCCCGGCGGGAAAATATTCCGTATCTGCAAAACTATGTAAGCTGATTTGCGGCAGTTGTTTCTCGGCTGGCGTGTAATTGGCAAACTCGCTGTTCAGCCGCAACAATTGAGTACGGATGGAGGCCGCTATCATCGGCGCCATTGCCGGTTCGGGCACCACGCCCGGCAATAATTCCACGGCGATATGCAGATATTTATCGCCTTCCGCGTTTTCCTGAGTTTGCAGGACAAATTTACCGGTCACCCAAGCCATGATCTCCGGCTGCTCCAGCCCCACAGTAACGTTTTCCGGATAGATATTGGCGCCGTAATACGACACGGTAAAATCCGCGCGGCCAAACACATACACAAACGGCAGGTTACGAGCTTGAAACCCACTGTCCAAACCTAAATCCTCGACTGACTGCATGCCGTGCTGCCGCAAAAAATCCCAGATTTGCGCGTAGCTCAACACCCCACCCTTATCGGCGATGTGATAGCGCAGCAAAGGCACACTGTTCTCGCCGGAGACCACCAAAGTCCCCTCGTGTACTTCGAAGAAACGGCTATGCGGGTCGTATTGCACCAGGGTCGGCAACCGCGACTCGCCAAACAAACTTCGCGCCGCTTCCGGCCGTTGCGCTAACCAACGGCGAATGGCGATGCTGAGCGGCGTTTCGTTACCCAATACGCCGCCGTCTGCGGTACCGTACAAAGATGCCGAATCGAAACAAACCGACTCCGAACCAATACGTTCGGACAGCAAACTGCGCCATTCTTCGCTAAATACCTCGCCAGCAAATACCAGTTTGGGCTTGAATTGGGCCCAGTCTATGCCTTCGGCGGCGCCGGCATCGATCACATCCTTTACAAACGGCGGATAGCCTAATAACACGGTCTGCTCGAAGTGCGGCGCTAATTCACGCACCACCCGAAAAATCTCGGCTTTGTTATTGCCCGGCGTTGCCACCAGCAACGGATAGCCTTTGCCCGCCAAATGCCAGCAGCAAGACGTGGTAAACAATCCGCCCACCCAATTGCCCAGCGCAAAACACACCACCGCCAGCGTAGTCCGTTGATCGGCCTGAAAACTGTCCTTGAACACTTGCTCGAAACGCACCGCCACATCCAGTTCATATGCCGCCGAACGTGGCCAAAACGTCGGCACGCCGGTGGAACCGGACGACACCGCTACCCGGTCCGCCCCGCTCAGACTGCCGCCGAAACAACGCTCCGGCAGCGGATAGGCATGCATGTAGTTGGCCTTGTTGATTAACGGTAGATTTTGAAAATCCGGGTAAGCGTTAATCTGTTTGGGATCGATTTGCTTGGCTTGTAAAAACTGCCGATAAGCGGGAACCTCTGCCGCACAACGCTGGAATAAAGCCAGCATTTTTTGCTGCGAATTTTCAGCCTGATGTCCGGCAAGCAAGGCATCCAATGGCGTGGAAAGAAAATGCTGAAATGCTGCCGCGGAAATTGTCGTCGGTAAATAGCTCATCGCAAACCACCTGAAAAATACTTGAAAAACGCTAAAGGTATATCTTGGCCCGAATGTTTGGTAAAAAGTTAATTCTGCAAGGCTCCTTGACCATACCCATGCAAGCATTGAGATTAGACAAATCATTATCCTACCGCAACGATATTTCGGTACCCAAATTGGCTGCCGGCGATGCTTTGATTGAATTGAGTTTGGCCGGTATCTGTGCCACCGACCTGGAGTTGGTAAAGGGCTATGCAGATTTTTCCGGCATCCTCGGTCATGAATTTGTCGGCACAGTAAAAGCCGTTGCCGACGATGAACACCGAAACTGGCTGAATCGGCGCGTGGTTGGCTCCATCAATATCGGCTGCAACGCCTGCGAGGTGTGCCGACGCGACGGCCCCGAGCATTGCCTCAATCGCAAAGTGCTGGGAATACGCGGCAAAGACGGGGTATTTGCCGATTACTTCAGCTTGCCGGTTGCCAACTTGTACGCCGTTCCCGACGCAGTGCCGGATCAAGCCGCCGTATTTACCGAACCCTTGGCCGCCGCATTACGCGTCGTCAAACAAATTGCCGCAGTCCCCGTCACGGGCGTCGCCGTCGTCGGCCCCGGCAGATTGGGTTTATTGATCGCCAAAGTGTTGAGTCTGGCCGGCTACCAGGTCACGGTGGTGGGCCGTTCAGTAAGCTCCTTGGCGTTGCCCGAACAATGGCAGCTAACTACCGACCTAATTGCCGAGATTCCGGACAACAATTTCGACTGCGTCGTAGACGCCAGCGGTCAAGCTGCCGGCTTTGCCCAGGCCTTGCGTATCGTCAAACCACGCGGCACCTTGGTACTAAAAAGCACCTTCGCGGCCAGCGCGGCTCTGGATTTAAGCAAAGTGGTGGTTTACGAAATCAACATCATCGGTTCGCGTTGCGGGCCGTTTGCAGACGCCCTAACGCTGTTGGCCGAGGGCAAACTGCCCGTGGCAACTATGATAGACGGCCAATACCCACTTAGCGGCGGACTGGCCGCATTCGCGCACGCCGCGCAAGCCGGCGTCAGAAAAATTCTGTTACAGCCGGCACTGCATTCAGATTATTAGCCCGGCCCTCAAATATCGCCGCTCCCGCGAAGGCGGAAACCCAGCGGCTATATTGCACCCGCCCATACGTGAATAAAGCCCGGATGTTTCACCATTCGTTGCCAGAAAGACCACGCTGAACCGCTGGAACATGTCAAAAGAGACTCAAGCCGGTAAGCAACGCTATAACTCAAAGCGGGCATGCGCTTAGAAGGCGTTACGATGCCAAAAGCATATTATCCAAAGTCTTTTTCGCCAACGCCGCCTGCTCGGCAGGCACAGAGACCTGATTAACCACATGCCCGGCCGCCAGATTTTCCAGCACCCAACACAGATGTTGCGGGTCGGTACGGAACATCGTTGAGCACATGCTTAAAGTGGGCGCCATGAAATGCACGCTTTTGCCTTGGGCTTTGCATTCCTGGTTCAAGCGGTTGACCAGATTCAGCTCGGTCGCCACCAGCCAGCGGGTATTGGCTTCGGCTTCGCGGACGATTTTTAAAATCATCTCGG
>Ga0123398_1030173_pt1 | contig 14959 bp, 15 predicted proteins | sample T5LHNO3metaT_FD_89926 | JGI IMG/M metagenome (GOLD analysis project Ga0123398, IMG submission 89926) | Methane-oxidizing artificial microbial communities from Washington, USA to study methane cycling - T5-LHNO3 metaT (Metagenome... | ecosystem: Engineered > Modeled > Simulated communities...
ATAACTGAATATGCTCGTCTCTGTGGCCCTATTCCTCGCCTCACGGCGTACGGCCGTTAGCCGTCATCTTGCTCTGTGCAGCCCGGACTTTCCTCCCCTCACTTGCGTAAGCGGCGACTGTCTAGCTAGCTTTGTTTGGATTTTAACATGCAAACCGAAGTTATCGTGGCAATAACGCCAAGTAAAAAAATCACAAATAAAGCAAGCCACACACACCCATCTTAAGCCAAAGACTAAATGCGATAGTTTACGGTTTCACCACTAGCGCGTTTTTAACCGCCCTCACGCCGCTGACTTCATAAGCAATCTGTTCTGCGCGCTTTCTTGTGGATTCATTTTCAACAAATCCGCTTAATACCACTACGCCTTCTTTGGTTTCTACACTCACGCGAAAGCTTCTAAAGTTTTTTTCAATCAAGTACTTAGATTTAATTTTAGTTGTAATTGCACTATCACTCGCTGCTTGCTTGGCCTGCTTTTGCTGTACTTTAGACTTATAGGTTGAAAACTCGTCCGTATCTAACGATTGATTGTGATTGGTATCCGCTTTGCCAAAACCACCTCCATTAAACAATCCATCTTTACTAATTTCTTTGGCACTTAATTTGCCATTGGCATCAGCATCTAAAAACTTAAATTCTCGTTGATAACCCGTTTGATTGACTGCATCCGGCGTCATAGCAAATACCGTTGCGTGCATACACATAAGCGCTGTTGCACAGAGCAGTGCGCGGCGCATAGATTGAGATGTCTGACCCATACACACTCCTTTCATCGCGAACAAATCGCTTTATCTGAGTTAAGGATGACTATTGACTGACTACTGTCTGATTAAAAACTTATTTGCATCAGATTGCAACAACACACAGAGCATTTAAGACTTATTTACCTTCCGCCCATTAAACCGTTTTACAATCTACTTTTACGCACCACGGTTTTTGTATCAATGAATAAGACCATATTGCCAACCACCTTAAGTCAGACTTTTCAACGATTTTTCGATTCAGAGAAATCTGCCGGCATGGTATTGATTGCATGTACGCTACTCTCCATTGCAGCAGCAAACGCATCTTGGGGAGCCAGTTACTTAGCTGTTTGGCAGACACCCATTGCCGGCATGAGCTTGGAGCATTGGATCAATGACGGCCTCATGGCTATTTTCTTTCTGCTAATAGGCTTGGAGCTTGAACGCGAGCTTTACAATGGGGAGCTATCAAAACTCAGCAATGCACTGCTGCCCATGGTTGCTGCTATCGGCGGCATGCTAGCCCCCGCACTTATTCACTTTTACTTCAATGTGGGCACCGCAAGCCAAGCGGGTATTGGCATCCCCATGGCCACCGATATTGCTTTTGCGCTTGCCATATTGGCGCTACTGGGCAATCGCGTACCTACTTCTCTCAAAGTATTCGTTGTTGCGTTTGCCGTTATCGACGACTTAGGTGCAGCCCTGCTGATAGCATTGTTTTATACCGCTAATCTATCGATACCTGCGCTTCTAAGCGCAGCGGGTGTCTTGCTTATCCTGGTGATGCTCAATCGCATGCGCGTCATGGCGCAACTGCCTTATCTTATTGGTGGGATAATCATGTGGGCACTGATGTTGAAATCTGGTGTACACGCCACTATTGCTGGCATTGCGCTGGCGTTTGCCATTCCATTTTCGGCCAAGCAAGATGACGCGGTCTCACCTTCCCATCGCCTTGAACACTTACTGCACCGCCCTGTGGCCTTTATGATTTTGCCGCTGTTTGCATTGGCTAATACTGGGGTGGTAATCCATGCAGGATGGACAGACGCATTATTGCATCACCCCAACAGCATCGGCATCCTACTAGGGCTGCTGTTAGGCAAACCCATCGGCATCACAGCACTATGTCTAGTTGCGGTAGCGTTAAATATATGCAAGCTGCCGGCAGATATTCACTGGCGGCATATTATCGGTGCGGGCATGCTGGGTGGGATTGGTTTTACGATGTCAATATTTATTACCAACTTAGCATTTGTAGGGAAGCTTGATGTGATTAACGCCAGTAAAATGGCTATTTTACTGGCGTCACTGTTTGCAGGATTGCTTGGCTATATCTGGCTATGCTTGATTAAAGCATCAAACAAGAACGTCTAGCCATTAATGTATGGAAGCTAAGGCGACAGCAATTGCCATTGCACAGATTGGCCAGCGCGCAATGGCACCAACACATCGCCATCGTAAGGCAGGGTTTCCGGCACAACCCATTCTGATTTTTGTAGCACAATGTTGTCGGTATTTCTAGGCAAGCCATAAAAGTCTGCGCCATAGAAACTGGCAAACCCCTCTAGCTTATCCAAGGCATTGGCTGCTTCAAAGGCTTCTGCATACAACTCAATGGCGGCATGCGCCGTATACATACCGGCACAACCACAAGTCGCTTCTTTGGCAGATTTGGCATGTGGCGCACTGTCTGTACCCAAGAAAAATTTAGGACTGCCGGAAATCGCTGCCTTGACCAATGCCAAGCGATGATCTTCACGTTTCAGCACAGGCAAACAATAATGATGTGGACGAATGCCGCCAGCAAACATGGCATTGCGGTTCATCAACAAATGATGCGCAGTAATGGTAGCGCAGATATGCGCACCTGCTGCACACACAAAATCAGCCGCATCTTTGGTAGTGATATGCTCAAACACCACCTTCAGACCCTGAAATTTTTGCAATAAGGGCTGCATGATCTTATCGATAAATACTTTCTCACGATCAAACACATCCACATGGGCATCAGTCACTTCTGCATGCACCAGCAGGGGCATGCCCACTTTCTCCATCGCTTCTAATGTTTTCACGCAATGCCCCAAATTGCTCACGCCTGAATCGGAGTTGGTCGTGACACCCGCCGGATACAATTTCACCCCATGTACCAAACCGCTCGCTTTGGCCTTCACAATCTCTTCCGGCGCGGTATTGTCTGTTAGATACAACGTCATCAAGGGCTCAAATTGTGCGCCTGCAGGCAACGCTTGCACAATGCGCTCGCGATACGCTAATGCCAATGCTGTGGTCGTCACTGGCGGACGCAAATTTGGCATCACAATGGCGCGCCCGAAGCGCTTGGCAGTATCTGGCAGCACTGCTTTTAAGGCTGCGCCATCGCGCAAATGTAAGTGCCAATCGTCTGGACGGGCAAGGGTGAGAGTGGTCGTCATATCTTCTAACTCAATCTATGTAGATCAATGTTCAGTTAACTAAAATCTTGCTGCATGCGGCTTATTGCTAGACATCTTTAATCTTTAACGCTAAATCATATAGAGCGTTCTTTTTCGCTCCGGTAATCTCTGCAGCCAACTTAGCTGCTTGCTTTAGGGGCACTGCATCTAACAGCAAACGTAACACACGCTCAGCAGATGCATCTACTTCTACAGTCTCTTGTGGCGGCAATGCCTCCACCACAAGCACAAACTCGCCGCGCTGTTGATTGGCATCACCGGTTAGCCAAGCATGGGCTTCATGCAAATAACACCGGTGAATGGTCTCAAATGTTTTGGTCAATTCGCGCGCAATGGTCACGCGGCGCTCGCCCCCCAATACACCGGCCAAATCATGCATACATTCCACAATACGATGTGGTGCCTCATAAAACACCAAAGTAGTCTCTAGCGCCTGCAAACTCTCTAGTTTTTTGCGTCGCTGTGCGCCACTGGCAGGCAAAAATCCGACGAACATAAATCCATTTTCCGCAATGCCAGCAGCAGACAAGGCTGCTACCACCGCACTTGGACCGGGAATGGGCACCACTTTTACACCGTGCGAAATCAACACATCCACCACCACCGCTCCAGGATCACTAATACCCGGCGTACCCGCATCAGTAATCAGTGCAATCTGCTCGCCTTGCTGAATCCGCTGTAACAACAATTGCGCAGACTGCTGCTCATTATGCTCATGCACCGCGATTAATTTTTTTGAAATCCCAAAGTGAGACAACAAACCAGAGCTATGTCGTGTATCCTCCGCAGCAATGGCATCCACCTGTTTTAACGTCTCTATTGCACGCATGGTAATATCGCCTAAATTACCAATGGGTGTAGCGACTACATATAATATGCCCGGCTGCTTCATCCAAGCATTTTAAGCGAAAGCCCGCCTAAAACCTATGAAAATCATCGTCTATGAAACTAAATGCACATAACCCCGGATTAGCTGCAGAGAAAATTGCTGCAACTTTTTTGACCCAACAGGGACTTAAGTTAGTGACTAGCAATTTTCATTGCCGTTATGGCGAAATTGATTTGATTATGCAAGAGGGCACCACATTGGTATTTGTAGAAGTCCGTTTAAGAACCAACCCAACCTTTGGCAACGCCGCAGCCAGCATCACCCCGAAAAAACAGCAAAAGCTCATCAACACCGCGCAATTTTACTTGCAACAACATGCACTTAACTTGCCGTGCCGGTTTGATGCTGTATTGCTAAGCAAGGCTGATATGGCTCAGGTTGAATGGGTGCGTAATGCAATCGACACATAAAAAGCGTATCATTTCACCTAAGTGTGAGGGCATATGCGTCGAACAGAATCGCCACCCAATAACAAAACACTAATTTTTTGAGGAGTACACAATGCAATTATTGACCAAACTTATTTTATCCACCGCACTTGCCACCCAGCTCGTTGGATGTTTGCCTGCCGTAGTAGGTGGCGCAGCAGCAGGCGGTGCCATGGCTGCCGATAGAAGAAGTTCTGGTATTTTTGTAGAAGACGAAAATATCGAGCTAAAAGCTGTGAAAAAAATGGAAACCAATCTGGGTGAAAACTCTCACGTCAATGTGACCAGCTACAACCGCAACGTATTGCTGACTGGTGAAGTGCCAGACGATGCCAAAAAAACCTTGGCTGAGAGCCTGCTTAAGGAAATTGCAAACATCCGTCAGGTGACCAACGAAATCACTGTAGGGCCAAAATCCTCACTAGGCTCACGCAGCGGCGATACTTACATTACGTCTAAAGTCAAAACCCAATTCATCACCGAAAATCGCTTCCCAGCCAACTACGTCAAAATTGTGACTGAAAATAGCGTGGTGTACTTACTTGGCATCGTCACCAAAGAAGAAGGTGATGCTGCTGTAGAAATTGCAAGAAATACCGATGGCGTCACCAAGGTCGTCAAAGTATTTGAATACATGAACTAATCACACCTATTTACTGGATACATTATGGCAACACAAGAAATTATTATTCAGGGCCTGACCTTGGCCGGCAAACCGTTCCGCCCAAGTGATTGGGTGGATCGGATGTGCAGCTCTTATGCGAGCTTTGGCGAAGACAAGAAGCTACGTTACTCACCTTACTTAAAACCCAAACTGGTAGATAACGTGCGCTGCTTATCTGTAGACATGAAACTAAAAGATGTGAACCCTGAAGGCTTTGAGCAGTTGATTCAGTTTGCGAACGAAAATCAATTGGGGATATTGAACGAAGCGGGCGAGCAAATCACCATCACCGCGTGATTCATTTTTGTTTCATCAGGCTTTCTAAATAGTGTTTTGTGACTAGCCCGCGCTTGATTTTCACCAACTCACCGCGCGGGTTATACACATAGGTTGTCGGTAACACATCCGCACTCCCAATCTGCGCTTTGACTTGCTCGTCACCCAACACAATAGGATAAGACATCAACATATCATCTACGTACTCGAACACTTCTTTTTCAGAATCAAAATCAAACGCAACTCCAATCACCACAACGTCTTTGTTTTTTCTTGCATCGTAGAGTGCAACCAAGTCTGGCACTTCTTCCAAACACGGTGGGCACCAAGTTGCCCAGTAATTCACAAACACCCACTTTCCCTTGTATTGCGAAAGCACATGTTGTTTTCCTGCTGTATCTTTAAGCACGAACTCTTTAAACCCATGCGGGAGCTTATCTATCGCCAGTGCCGGCGTATGACTAAACGTCAGCCATGCGGCTAAAAGCACTAATTTTGTTAAATTCAATATAAACCCCAGAAACGTCCACGCATTTAAGTGACAAATTCTATTCTTTTAATTACTATCTTAACAGTCCTCAGGAGCCTAGTATGACGTTAAGCATTAATCTCGCCCCGCTCGATCTAGCATCGGTTGCTACCGCAGAGATACGTCCACCAAAAATCATCGAATTTACCAAAAGCATCAGCCACATGGATACCTTTCATGCCGCTACACGCTTACTGGAAGAACTTAAAACGCTCAATCGTCAAAAAACAGAGGCTAGCCTACGCATTCAGGCACTTGAGTTATATCGTAAAGTGACACACGAACTCACGCATGACTTGGAAGAAGTATATGGCAATACGCCTGTTCCCATGCCACTAGAAGCCAAAAACCATGCTGCACTAGCGGAGGCCATTTGGCTGGAAACCGGTTACGGTTACAAACGTGCGCTGGTAGATCTCAAGCAAAAGCTGATTAATTTTCAAGAAAACAAGCAGCATTCGCTCGTGATGCTGCGCATCATAGAGGCGCTTAAAAACGAAGCTTTGGTGAATTATCTAACATACCAGCTACCGTCGGATTCATTATGGTCTGATTTACATAAAGTATATTTTCACGCCCTACAACTCTCATTAGAAGATGTTGAAGTGCCGGATTATGTAAATAGCCTGCACAGCAAGACGATTAACCAAGTCTATAGCCAAATGTTGCTGATGAACTTGGCCAATCCGCAACGGCTCAGCAAAGCCAGCATCAGAAAGATGTCGCACTATGTGGGGAGTCTAGCCAAATTTGCACAATTACACGGCATGGGATTGATTGAAAACCCCATGGGTGTGTTTTTGATTGAACTCGATTCCAAAAAACCGCCTGTGCCCTACTTAAAAAACAGGAATACACCGAATGTAGAAACCGATATCTTATTTGTAACTGTTGAGGTTGCGCGACACATTCACCAACAGCTCAAGTACATACAAGATGCCAAAGCCCAAAGCAATGAGCCACTCCCCACCGCCGCACTCGAAGTCGTGGATGAAGAGCTGCTCAAGCACTTGATTAAGTACTTTGGTGTGTCTGCCTCTAGGGCTTTTTCAAGACACGAGAAAAATCAATCCGCAGAGCTCGCTATTGGCTTAGAAGCAGCCTCCATCTTATTCAGGTCTACTAAGCGCGCCAAAGAAGAAACCCGCTCATATTGGGAGATCATGAATATCAGCCCAGATGGCTATGCCATTAAAACCGCGGACCTGGACAACCTGAAAATATTGGTGGGTGAGTTGGTGAGCATTAAAGAAAACGAGCACAGCGCTTGGGTCGTCGGCTATATCGTATGGCTAGTGACTAAATCGCAGCAGATTGAGGCAGGGGTTAAATTACTGGCGCCAAACGCTAAATCCGTCACCATCAAACCGGAATCGCAAAATGAAACGTTGAATGCGCTGTTACTGCCGCCGATACCGGCATTACAGCAACCGGTGAGTTTGATCGCCGAATACGGATATATACAAGCACATACAATCGTAGAAATGAAAGAAGCCAACAAAAAATCTAAGCTAAAAATCAATCAGTTAGTAGAGCGTACCGCCTGTTTTGATCGATTTGAATACAGCTTGATTCAAGACGATTTATCTTGATATACTACGATTAGTACCCAATATTCATTCCAAACACTTTAATACACTCTATTCTTTAACCTTTTACGGTTTAAATCATTTCTTACGAGGCAACAATGAGCGAACATATTATCCATTTAAGTGATGATGGCTTTGAACAAGAAGTTCTGCAATCACCTATCCCTGTTTTAGTTGACTATTGGGCAGAGTGGTGCGGTCCATGTAAAATGATTGCACCTATTTTAGACGACATCAGCAAAGAGTATGCTGGCCGTTTAAAAATTGCAAAACTCAATATTGATGACAATCAACAAACACCGCCTAAATATGGTATCCGTGGCATTCCTACATTAATGCTATTTAAAAATGGCAATGTAGAAGCTACCAAAGTAGGCGCATTATCCAAATCTCAACTCACAGCATTTATTGACAGCAATATTTAATTAGCACTAATATCACAATCTGGTTTCTTCATCTTAGAAACCAGATTCATCAAAACCTCAATCATTCTCTTGTAGCACTCTTCTAGCGAGCATCCTCATGCATTTATCCGACTTAAAACATCTACCAGTCACAGAACTTGTTGAAATGGCCATTACCAATGAAATTGAGAATGCCAGTCGAATGCGTAAACAGGATTTGATTTTCGCGATTCTGAAAAACAAGGCCAAAAAAGGTGATAGCATCTTTGGTGATGGCACGCTGGAAGTATTACAAGACGGTTTTGGGTTTTTGCGCTCACCTGATACATCTTATCTTGCAGGTCCTGACGATATTTATGTGTCGCCATCACAAATTCGCCGCTTTAACTTGCACACAGGCGATAGCATTCAGGGCGAGATTCGCACCCCTAAAGACGGCGAACGTTACTTTGCACTTGTCAAAGTAGACATGGTCAATGGCGAAGCACCAGAGAATACCAAACACAAAATCCTGTTTGAGAACTTAACCCCACTATTTCCAACTAGCCCACTCAAGCTAGAGCGCGACATCCGTGGCGAAGAAAATGTCACCAGCCGTGTGATTGATATGATTGCGCCGATTGGCCGTGGTCAACGTGGCCTATTAGTGGCAAGTCCGAAAAGTGGTAAAACGGTCATGATGCAAAATATTGCGCATGCGATCACTGCCAATCATTCTGATGTTATTTTAATCGTCTTGCTGATTGATGAGCGCCCAGAAGAAGTAACCGAAATGACGCGCTCAGTGCGTGGCGAAGTAGTGGCTTCCACATTTGACGAGCCAGCCACACGTCACGTACAAGTAGCAGAGATGGTACTGGAAAAAGCAAAACGTTTGGTCGAACACAAAAAAGACGTGGTCATTCTACTCGACTCCATCACCCGTTTAGCGCGTGCCTATAACACCGTGATTCCATCTTCAGGCAAAGTACTGACTGGCGGTGTGGATGCAAATGCACTACAAAAACCAAAGCGCTTTTTTGGTGCTGCCCGTAATGTAGAGGAAGGTGGTTCACTTACGATTATTGCTACAGCATTGGTGGATACCGGCTCTCGTATGGATGACGTGATTTACGAGGAATTTAAAGGTACTGGCAATATGGAAATCCATCTGGATCGCCGTATGGCCGAAAAACGTATTTACCCAGCCATTAACGTCAATAAATCCGGTACGCGTCGTGAGGAATTGCTCATCGAGAAAGATGTACTGCAAAAAATCTGGGTGCTACGCAAACTGCTCTACCCAATGGACGACTTAGAAGCGATGGAATTCTTGTTGGATAAAATCAAAGCGACGAAAAACAATGCGGATTTCTTCGATAGCATGCGTCGCGGCTAATGAAATCCGCTGAGGATGGGTTGTGCTAACGAGCAAAACACATTCTCATTCCAGTTGTTTTACAGCTTAGCGTTTGCAAAAGCAAAAAAAATAATACATAATACGCGGTTTACTGCAACTGCTTAATATAGAGAGAAAAGCATGAAAGCTGAACTTCACCCGAATTACCCAGAAATCAACGTCACTTGTAGCTGCGGCAACAAGTTTAAAACACGCTCTACACATGGCCGTGACATGAACATTGAGGTGTGCTCACAATGCCACCCGTTCTACACTGGCAAACAGAAAATTGTAGACACTGCTGGTCGTGTAGAGAAATTCCGCCAAAAATACGGCATGTAATGCTGATTGTTGGATTAAAAAGGCAGCTTAGCTGCCTTTTTTGTTTTTTTTCTATACTATTTAGCTATTCTGGCATTGCGCCACGTTAAACAAATATCATGCGATTCGACTTAACCTAATGAAATTCGACTTGGATCACGATTGGCAAGGCAATATGGCCACCCCGCGCGCGCGCGTCGGTGAGCGTGCTAAAACACACCTTCTTATTGTGTTGTGTGCAATCTGGTTAATCTTTGGCTTGGTTGGACATTCGCCTTGGAAGCCTTTCGAATCGCAATCCATTAGTGCAATTCAACACATTTTGGATGGCGGTAGCTGGCTTGCGCCTATGGCACTGAGCCATACACAGCTAGAAAACCCACCGTTATACTACTGGGTTGCAGCTTTATTTTCCTCAATGCTCAGCCCCATCTTGTCTATTCACGATGCAGCCAGGCTGAGCTCAGGGGTGTGGATGCTCATCACCCTGCTGATGGTAGGCATGACAGGCCGAGAGCTTTGGGACAAAGGGATAGGCCGTCAAACCACGTTTGTGTTTATTGGCTGCTTAGGGCTGGTGATCAACGCGCACACGATGATGCCTGCCGTATCTGCCCTGACTGGATTGACCACTGCATTTTATGCACTGGCACTTGCTAAGCGCAGACCTTATCGCGCAGCGATTTTACTTGGGCTAGGGCTGGGCATCAGCTTTTTGTCTGCCGGCTTGCTACCCACTTTCATCATTCTCAGCACCTGTGTTTTACTCCCCATTTGTTTTAGTCATTGGCGCAGCCGTTTCTTTTGGGTGGTTAGCCTCATTGCATTGCTCGTGGCCAGCCCATTTCTTTTGATATGGCCGCTGTTAAGCTGGATATACGCACCGCAGTTATTGACCGAATGGTGGATATCGAGTCTTGCACAGTTTAATCAAAGCTTACATTTGTATTTTTTAAAAACCTTATTATGGTATGCATGGCCAGCATTACCGTTGGCTTTATGGGGCACTTGGCGTTTTAGGGCGCAATTACTATCTAAGCCACGCTTTCAGCTGATTGTTGCTTTTTTTATTGCCGCATTATTCTGGATTGGTCTGGGTGCTGAGCGTAAAGAAGTATTTGCACTACCGTTGCTGATTCCACTCACCGCCATGGCAGGTGGCAGCATTGAAACGCTAAAACGTGGTGCTGCAGGCGCGTTAAACTGGTTCGGCTTGATTTTATTTGGGCTACTGAGTAGTTTGACATGGCTGGGCTGGATTGCCATGATGACCGGCAATCCAAGCAAAATCAAAGAGCGGTTGATTTACTTATCCGGGCTGACGCAACTCCACTTTAATGTATTCGCATTTACAGTGGCATCAGCAGTGACGCTTATTTGGCTATTGGCCATATTTAGATCACAACACTCCAATCGCTCAGCTGCAACCAACTGGGCCATCGGCATGACTTGTATCTGGACATTATTGATGACGCTTTGGATGCCGATGCTTGAGTCCGCACGTGGCTATCAGGCAGTGTTCACCAGCCTGAAAAAAGCATTGCCTACGCAGTATGCCTGCATGAATAGCAACCAGTTGGGCGATGCACAACGCGATTTACTGGATTATTTTGCCGATGTGAAAACGCACGCACTGGAAAGCGGTCAACCACTAAGCTGTGATTTATATTTGGTGCAAGACAATCGTGGCCGAGAAAAAGTAAATCCTGGTCAGGATTGGACGCTGATTTGGCAAGGACGGCGTATTAGTGAACGTAGAGAGCACTTTAGGCTGTTTCAGCGCGTGCAACAATAGCGCTTTGAGTTGGCAGCCAAAACATTCATTATGAGATGTGCTGTTGAATTGCCTCAATCACACGCGGATGTAGCCCAACCCCTTGTTGCTGCTTGACGTGCGCAACAATAGATTTAATCATCACCGAATTCCAAAAGCGCTGTAAATGATTGGCAATATCCTTTTTAGCGAGTTCTGTATCTGGATATGCCTCAAAAAAATCACCAATTTGATTGGCCATTTTGATTAACTTTTCTATTTCCATCTTATCTTGTCTGCTTTAATAATTAAGTATTCTCACTAAGATTCCGTTAGTCGATCAGCGTGTGCATAAGCCACTAATTGCTGATCGCGCACAAATCCCAATAAGGTAATTCGATTGGCTTTTGCAATGCGTACTGCCAGTCCGGTAGGGGCAGAAATAGCAGCCAGCATATCAAAACCCGCCATGGCTACTTTTTGCACCATCTCATAACTTGCGCGGCTGGTCGTCAACACAAACCCGCCACGGCGATCTTGGCTGGCCAGCGCACCGATTAATTTATCCAGCGCATTATGCCGACCTACATCTTCCCTGACCATTTCAACGGCACCCGTTACATCTGCCCAAGCACATGCATGGGTGGCACCAGTTTGACGTTGCAACTGTTGCAATGCTTGTATCTCTTGATGCGCCCTCAGTACACTTTTTACCGCAATCGGCTGTTGCGCGTGCTGGGTATCAACCTGTTCTGGTAGGCGGAACACCTGACTCAAACTTTCTGCACCGCACAAACCACAACCAGTACGCCCAACCATGCTGCGCCTACGCGCTTTTAAATTCACAAACTGCTCGGTGGCAATTTCAATGTGTAATTCGATGCCGTTTGCGTGCACCTGCATTTCGACACCATACACATCACTTTTTTGCTGCACAATGCCTTCTGTCAGGGAAAACCCCAAGGCAAAATCTTCCAAATCTTGCGGACTTGCCAGCATCACGGCATGCGATACACCGTTATAGACCAATGCAATCGGCACCTCTTCAGCCAGCCGATCATCGACGGTGAGAAACTGGCCGTTCCGCCATTGCCGAACGGCATAGGTCTGCGCACTCAATTGCTGACTCAGCGCATCCTCTGCAAACCAATCAGCCATGATTAGCACGCACTTTCAAAAAATACGTGGTGAATTATTCCACCACCGCCGGCTTGGCAGGCAAAATGCCGGTTAAGTGAATCTGCGATTCACTGAACTCTTGGTACTCTTGCTGCCAGTTAGAAAGTTGGTTGACGCGTGACACTTGTACCGCAGTGACTTTGTACTCGGGGCAATTGGTCGCCCAGTCCGAGTTATCGGTCGTAATCACGTTGGCACCAGACTCGGGGTGATGGAAAGTGGTATATACCACGCCAGGCTGCACGCGCTCAGTAATCGTTGCACGCAATACAGTCTCACCAGCGCGACTGGTAATGCCCACCCAATCACCTTCTTGAATACCACGGTCTTCCGCGTCGTGCGGATGAATCTCAATTAAATCTTCTGGGTGCCACACCACGTTTTGCGTACGGCGTGTTTGCGCACCCACGTTATATTGAGAAAGAATACGCCCTGTGGTCAATATCAGCGGATATTTACCATTCACTTTCTCTTGGGTGGGCACATATTGTGTCACAAAGAATTTACCTTTACCGCGCACAAACTCATCCACATGCATGGTCGGTGTACCTTCTGGCGCTTCATCGTTACATGGCCATTGAATACTGCCTAACTCATCCAGTTTTTTGAAGCTTACGCCTTTGAATGTTGGCGTCAACGCTGCGATTTCATCCATGATCTCACTGGCATGGTTGTACTTCATCTCATAACCTAATGCAGTCGATAATTTGGCTGTAATTTCCCAATCTTCATAGCCGTTTTTAGGCGTCATGACGCGACGGACTGGAGAGATGCGACGCTCAGCATTTGTGAAGGTGCCGTTTTTCTCTAAGAAAGAGGCACCGGGGAAAAACACATGGGCAAACATGGCGGTTTCGTTCAAGAACAAATCTTGTACGATCACGCACTCCATCGACTCCAGCGCATGGGTGACATGCTGTGTATCTGGGTCGGATTGCGCAATGTCTTCGCCTACACAATACAATGCTTTAAAGCTGCCTTCTGTCGCCAAATCTAACATATTAGGAATACGCAAGCCTGGATCAGCACTGAGTGGACGGCCCCAAGCCGCTTCAAACTCAGCACGGGTTTCATCGTCAGATACATGGCGGTAACCTGGGAACTCATGTGGCATAGAGCCCATATCACACGAGCCTTGCACGTTATTTTGACCACGTAATGGGTTCACGCCTACGCCTTCACGGCCCACATTACCGGTTGCCATCGCTAGGTTAGCAATCCCCATCACAGTGGTAGAGCCTTGACTGTGCTCAGTCACACCCAAACCGTAGTAGATAGCCGCATTACCACCAGTCGCAAACAGTCTTGCTGCTTCACGTACTTTTTGTGGGTCTACGCCCGTATCTTTGGCTAAGCTTTCTGGTGAGTTTTCTGGTTTAGCCACAAAATCACGCCATGCCTCATAGGAATCCCACTCACAACGTTCTCTGACAAAATCTTCTTTGACTAGGCCTTCCGTCACAATCACATGTGCCAGTGCTGAAACCAATGCCACATTGGTGCCTGGGCGTAAATTCAAGTGGTAATCGGCACGTACATGCGGTGAGTTTTCTACCAAATCAATGGCACGTGGGTCTGCAATAATCAGCTTTGCACCCTCACGTAGACGGCGCTTCATAATGGAGGCAAATACTGGGTGACCATCCGTTGGGTTTGCGCCAATAATCAAAATCACATCGGATTTCATCACGGAATCAAAGGTTTGCGTACCAGCAGACTCACCCAAGGTTTGTTTTAAACCATAGCCGGTTGGGCTGTGGCAAACACGCGCGCAAGTATCCACGTTATTGCTACCAAACACTGCACGTACCAATTTTTGTGTGACGTACACTTCTTCATTAGTACAACGTGAAGAGGTAATGCCGCCGACAGAATCCTTGCCATATTTAGCTTGAATACGCGTAATCTCGCTAGCTGCATAATTAATAGCTTCGTCCCAACCCACTTTTTGCCAAGGATCATGAATGCTCTTACGGATCATGGGTGTGGTAATGCGGTCTTGGTGCGTAGCGTAGCCCCAAGCAAAACGGCCTTTGACACATGAATGGCCGTGATTAGCACCACCGTCTTTATTCGGCGTCATACGGACGACTTCTTCGCCCTTCATTTCCGCATCAAAACTACAACCCACGCCGCAATAAGCACAAGTAGTGGTGACTTTATGTTCTGGTGTACCTGCCTCAATCACGGATTTTTCCATCAAGGTGGCCGTTGGGCAAGCCTGTACACAAGCTCCGCAAGAGACACACTCTGACTCTAAAAAGTCTTTATTGCCTGCAGAAACTTTGCTACCAAAGCCGCGACCTTCAATCGTCAACGCAAACGTGCCTTGCGTTTCTTCACAG
>Ga0123398_1030165_pt1 | contig 14940 bp, 14 predicted proteins | sample T5LHNO3metaT_FD_89926 | JGI IMG/M metagenome (GOLD analysis project Ga0123398, IMG submission 89926) | Methane-oxidizing artificial microbial communities from Washington, USA to study methane cycling - T5-LHNO3 metaT (Metagenome... | ecosystem: Engineered > Modeled > Simulated communities...
CGAACCGAGCGGTCGGGAGTTCGAATCTCTCCGGGCGCGCCATATCGAGAACAGCAAAATATTAATCCCCTGTAGCTCAGTCGGTAGAGCGGGTGACTGTTAATCACTAGGTCGGCGGTTCGAGCCCGTCCGGGGGAGCCAAATAAATCAAGGGCTTAGGCAGAAATGTCTAAGCCCTTTTTTATTGCGTGGTCACTTTTATGGTCACTTTGTTTTTCACTCAAATCCGAAAAAAATTTCGTGTTTGATCGAAAAATATACGGCACCAAACGACAAATAAGGTTTGAATGCAGTTGTAAAGCATCAAAGTGTTCCGACATCTTCTTTTTTTACCCTCCTTTCATAAAATTCTTTAATTTGGCTTGCAAGCCACATTTGTGGATTTCGAATTACCGGTGGAGGAACCTCACCTGCCTTCCTCATTCGCCAAAATTGGGTCCGAGTCACGCCCAATTTTTCAACCATGTCGTTAATTTTCAGGAATTCCTTTTCTTTTGCCGTCGAATTTTGCTCGGATTCAATATTCACTGGATAACCTGATTACAAATAGTTGTTACATACGCCACATCGTTCAACCAGGTCTTCTCTTGCATTCAACAGTACCCAAGCACGACAATGTGGACATATTGAGACCTGCACTTTTTTATCCTTGATGTCCTCAGAAACAACCCACGCCGCTGAAAAATCAAGGTTTCCGAATGGGTAGGAATGTTTATAGGCATCAAAGGCGGTTATCACTGCTTGAATTTGATCATCGGCCAACTTACTCGCGGCCACCCGATAGCAAACCGCAAACAGCGTAACGTCTTTATATTTGCGTCTACTTCCAGTCAACCCGCGTGTTGAAAACTTGATTGAACCTGGGGTAGGAGAACGACCATGCAATTGTCGATAGGTTTGCCTTAATGGCTTGATGGGAATGCCGGTCACTTGATGCACGATTTTCACCCTGGCATGGCGTTTCAGCAATTCAATGGCTAACGTTTGCTGTTGATATTTTTTCAGCATAGACCCCCCCTCTCAGCATATAGAACCGGTTAAACCGAGCATGGCCTCCACTATCGGCGGTTGTTCCTTATTTATGTTCATCAGGAACTGACTGGAAAACCGAGGAGTGAAGCAAAGCCAATTGGAGCGAGCGATGAACTGAATGTCCTCCAAGGACAAATGACCGAGTGCTGTTCGCATGGTGTCATCCGTTATCCCCAGCACTAACTCTGTCAATACTGGATTTTCCCGCGCGATTTCTCTGGCCTTGATCAACCAAGTTTGATTCATCGTGTAAATCTCTTCATCGCACCCTTGGTGATTGATCGCTGAAAGTTTATCGAAATAGTCGTCCAAGTTTTTGAATGCAGATTGCATTTGGATTTTATTTGTGTCACTCAAGTTAATGACTATAAGTTTCGATTTCAAATAATCGGCGCCAAACTCAGTAATCAAAGGAAAAAATAATTCCTGAAAGAATCCCTGGGTAATTGTCTTGACGTCCTTAAAATCAATGGTCAATATCTGCTGATTGGCAAAGCACTCGCGTGCGAGCCGAGCCAGATTTTTGCCATGAACGGGCTGATGTATTTGGGATTCAGTGGCTGTAATGACAGCAATATGCATGCGACTTCTCCTTAGTAGCGTATGGATGGTCTCCAGGCTGAGTGATGTAATCAAATCGGTTTTTTGGACTTTGCAGAAACCCAGCGTCGTCGTCCCGAACGATCAGTCCAAACAGTGCAGATTGGGCACTGGCTAAAGGTTGCATTAGGGTGAATCATGCTGAGAAAGCGTGCTCTGCAACATGCGCAAACAGTGAATATCAAATCGCCGGCCAAGAGCATGTTGATTAAAGACCATGCTCTGTTTATGTCTAACGAGAACTGTTTTGCTCCAAGAGATATTCCTTTAGGCTCGATGAATATGTTTGATGCGATGTTTTTATAAATGCTATAGGCGTCAACCAATACCTGTGCTGAAGATTGCTGAATTGATAATCGCCGCCGAATATCATCGAGAATGCCTAAAAATAACGACGCGTGAATATTACGGCAGGTGGACTGAATAACCCATTGGTAATCATGAGGAAGCATGCCTTGTTTGGGTGGGCATCCTTTTACTGATTTATACAAGTCGATACTCTGCTGCCGAGACAATTGACAAAGTTGACTCACAATAGGAGGGCGAGCGCCAAGCTGGATCAATTGCTCAGCTAAAACCAAGTGGTTGGCAAAATTCGATGCCTTTTTAAATCGCACTGTTTTCATCGGTCCACTCCACAATGAAGGGTTGAAGTAAATCCACGTAGGTGCCCATGGAGACGCCACTTGGAACGAAGACCGGCAACAGTTGAATAACCGCTCGGCTACTTTCAGCTTGATCCCGAAGATGTTCCAGTGTCATGTCCGCCAGTTTTTCTATACGGTTTTTATCCAAGCCAAATCGCCATGCTGTTTCTGCCGGGTTGCTACGGGCGCATTCCCGGGCTAGCATCAGATATTCGAAATTTAACCGGGCAAGATCTTCATCCAGTGTTGACATAGACGCCTCTTAGTTGATTAATGGCTGTTGTCGGTATGCTAGGAGGTCAAAGCAGAAATGTCCCGTTCGCAAGGTGACCTGTTTTGGGTCACAAACCTCTGGAAGCCTTGATGGCTCTTCATTGCAGCAGTTAATGATTAATAGTCGTAACGTTCTTTTTTCCGAACTGGACCGCCAGATCAATGCGGAAACGTAAAACGAGTACATGAATCCATTGAATGATTCCGAAACTCTTATACTCTCGTTCCGGCTTCCAGCGATGCTTGCTGTTGCGGAAGGTGCTTTTTCTGGTACACCAATTAAATTCAAATAGTTAAAAATCATTTCGGTATTACCCAAACCTTGAATTGTTATGGAGGACATTGTTATGAATCGACAAAGCGCAAACCAGCCTGCAACTACCGGTTACCTGGTTTGGGGTGGTTTATGCGTGAGGTAATCCAATGTCTGATAGATTGGCTGGACAGCGAAACAAGCGATGAAAAAGGCCACCGCATATTGCGCGCGTTATCCCATGAATCGTTAAAGAAAGCGGATTTCGATGAGTCGAAGCGACGGTTCACACCCGAAGAAATTGTCGCAGCGGTTGGAGACTCGATAGGAAGTGCTGATCCGAAAAAGTGGATCGATTGGTCGGGATCACTAAAAAAATATTGCGAAACGCGGGAGGGGCAAATTGTTGAATATGCTCGTAAGCGCGGGCTACAGCATTACCCGAAACCGGAACGAAAAAGTACCAAGGGTGGTCCGGGTAGGCTCACAACGTTTTATATAAAAGCAGAGCGGGTACCAGAAGTCATGGATGACGATAGCGCTATCGATGAGGTTCGGTTAGATAGCAGTATTGCAGCCGAGTTGAAAGCCTACTATCAAATTACTGAATTGGGTGAGGTTCAAACGAGTTGGATTGCCAGATGGTTGTTTCGGCACGGACAAATCGCATTGAGTCGATGGCATGTATGGGTTGTATTGGGGTGGTTGGTTACAATTGGCGGACTCGCAGTGTTAATTGCCTATGCCGGATGGCTATCGTTATCGGTACCCAGGTCCGTGACAACGCGCGATTTGACACTACTGATAAGTATTTTTGTGATTCCTTACGGAGCATGGGGCGCTATCATCAAGCCTTGGGTTTTATTGTTCGATGATCGAATTGTTTTAGCGCATGAATTGTTCATAAAAATCCATGAGCAATCAGCTCAGTTCGAACTGCTACGAGACGGCGATTTAAGAGTGATTCGGTTGGTTCGGTATTCGGCGGCATGTCCCATTTGTGGTGCCACTATTTATCTAGAAAAAGGCGAGCCGGATTACAGACGAAGATTGGTGGGACGTTGCTACGAAAGCCCGAGAGAGCATGTGTTTAGTTTCGATCGAATCACGCGTTGCGGGCGGTTACTGGTAGATAGATAACCAACCTTTCCAAAGTTCATCTCAGCCATTTTGCATATTCCGATACAAATTCAGCCAGATTTTGAGCGGCTTTGATCGGCCAAAATCGGCGATCGAGGACGCTAGCGAAATCTTCCTTTCCTAAGTTCAGCGAATGGCAGCTTTTTGGCAAGTAACCTTACATCTTCTTTGGCCCGCCCGGCCACTATGCGACATTTAACAATTTCAGAGTTTGGCAGCAGTAAAACCGAAAGCTGTCTATCAAAGTTTGAGATACCCCCTCCTTGAGCGCAAAGGTTTGTCTCAACCGCGGTTTGTGGACGATCAAACTGACCGAAAGGATAGGTGTTAATGTTACATCAAAGTTCTTGGCCTAAAGGGAGTTAGCTTTAAGGGTTACGGTTTTGAATTTCAGCCAATATTTTATCGACTTCTTTTCTGGGCAGATAATCCAAATCCCAGTGACTTGTGTAGTTTTCCTTTAAACGTCTTTTGCCTTTGTGAAGTTGCTCGGGTTCTTTATTTACAGCAAAGGCAGCTGTGCTGATTGGTTTTTCAGCAAGGTCGATCGGATTATCAGCATATCGATCAGTCTTTAGAAAACTAATCATTTTTGCAACCAGTGTATTCATAAAAGCTATTCCTTGATCTGATTTTTACCGGTAGACGCTGTTTTTCCTGGTTGGATAAACAAATTAAAAAGACCGGACAGCACGCACGCTAAGCTTACTGTATTTATTGTAGCGATCCTGGTCGCCATTGCCGAAGCCCTGGATCCAGGCGCTGTTGATGTCTTGCTCCGTAGCGCTCCAATAATCGTCTTTAGCAAAACCGCCCACCACGTTTCTGTGTTCATATAAGACTTTTAACTCAGTCTTTGTCGGCAAATGCCAGCCGGAGCCATAAGCGCCTGCAACTGTAACAGCGTCACTCCAACTTAGTGAATTGATCTCATCGGCTGCTTTCGCTTCCAGGCCATGCTCACCCGTATCATCGACATAATAGACTTTGCCCCCTTGGGGGCCACTGTCGCCAAGCCCATATATTGCAGCAGTCTTAGCTCTCTCGCTATATGGAACGGCCGGACTAACAGTGCTTTCCGCTTGAACAGCATGCCCCAATAATAAACCCCCAGCCAATAAAACCACTTTTGCTATTTCTTTGAGATCAATCATGGCAATGCTCCTTATTTCTGTTTGGCTGTTAGTGGTTTACTGTCGCTGATGCGGCGCTTTACGCAAGTTATTAAGTTCACAGCCTAGATTAGCGAGGGTGTTTATTAGTTCCTGGTATTGGCTGTCATAGTGAAATGCCAGATGACTTGCATGCCCCAGACTAGAAAGTGGGCAATTGGGGAGGGATGTTGAACATGGTTTGCCTGAGTTTAGAGTCAACGAAATGTATCGAAGTGTCTAGCGATCCTGTCACAGCAAATTAAATCTTAACTATCAGCTGTGGTACTAGTAAACTCGGTGAAGAATGGCAGCTTTCAGAAATCGGAATTCAATGCCAGCTTTCCGGCGATGAATCTGAAGAGTGGACCGTCAACACCCGCCCCCAAGCCGTCCTTGATCAACTCCAATAACGAACGACCGCTATAGATACCTTCCCGAACATTCGAAGCGCCTTAACTATTACTTAAATCTTCATCATTTACACTGTTGGCCAGATGAAGAAACTATAAGGTCAACATGCGATTGTTATTAGCGGAAGACGATCCGATGATCGGCCAGTCGATCCGGGATGGATTGCAGCTGGATGGCTTCGTGGTCGATTGGGTACAAGACGGGGAACAAGCCAAACAAGCCTTATCTCATGTGGCGAGCGAGTACGCTTTATTGCTGCTTGACTTAGGGCTTCCACGCCTATCGGGCCAGGAGCTGCTGGTCGAACTTCGTAAATCCGGCAACGCCATCCCGGTGTTAATCCTAACAGCACGCGATGGGCTAAGTGATCGAGTCGCCGGTCTTAATAACGGTGCGGACGATTATCTAGTCAAACCTTTTGCCTTGGAAGAACTCGTTGCCCGTATTCATGCGCTGGTACGCAGAAGTGCCGGACGCGGCGCTTCAGACATTGAATACGGCGCCTTGCGTATTAACCCGCCGAGTCACGAGGCCTGGTTACGCGAAACCTTAATCGACTTATCTGCCCGTGAGTTTGCATTGCTGCATGCTTTGATGGAACAGCCGGGCGCTGTGCTGTCCCGTTCGCAATTGGAAGAGCGCCTGTACGGTTGGGGCCAGGAAGTGGCGAGTAACGCGATCGATGTCCACTTGCATAATCTGCGCCGTAAACTCGGTGCTGACATTATTTTTAATGTCCGTGGCGTCGGTTTTAAAGTGGTGAAGCCATGAATACTTCTATTCGCAGCCGGCTAACCTATTGGTTAATACCCGTCTTGCTGGTTGCCGGTATCACGTTTGCCGTGCCGACGTGGCTGAACGTTCACGAAGAAATTGACGAACTATTCGACAAGGTGTTGCGTGAAGCCGCTTATTCCTTGTCCCATTCAAACAGCTTGCAAGATGTTAAACCTAACACAAACAGCTCTGGGTTAAATAGCGATGGCATTGATTTAGTCAGTCAGATCCGTGGCCCGGATGGTCGAATGCTGTTTCGATCTCATCCGTTTTCGCCATTACCGCAAGGCGGAAAACTGGGGTCCGACACGCTTAACTGGCAGAACCAGGACTGGCGAGTATTTAATTTAAAAACCGATAGTGGATTTGTCCAGGTCGCTCAAACGACGCAAGAACGCCGTGAAACCGCCAACGAAGTTGCCTTGCATATACTGGCACCATTGCTGATTTTACTGCCGGGGCTGGCGTTATTGGTTGGCTGGGCGATTGGTCGGGGTTTAGCGCCATTGGCTCAAGTGGCTGAAGCAGTGGCGTGTCGCAATCCTCATTCATTAGATCCGATCCCGAATAAGGGCTTACCGGAAGAAGTTAGCATCTTAATCAGCGCAATAAACACGCTGCTGAGTCAATTGGATCAGGCACTGACGGCACAGCGCCAGTTTACTGCCGATGCGGCGCACGAACTGCGCAGTCCGCTCACTGCACTGTCCTTACAAGCACAACTGGCCGAGCGTGCCACTGAACCCGTTCAGCGTGATCTAGCTATGCAAACTTTACGACAAGGTATAGCCCGTGCCAGTCATCTGGTTCAGCAATTGCTGATCTTGGCTCGCCTCGATCCGGAGGCTGGCGATTATCCGCTCACGCCGCTATTTTTGGATGATTTGGCGCGGAACGTGGTAGCCGATTTTGCCCCACAAGCCGCCCATAGCCACATCGATCTCGGCCTGTCGCACGCGGATCATGTCAGGGTTGCCGGCACCGAAGAGGCGCTGCGCATTCTACTCGGCAATCTGCTCGATAACGCCATCCGCTATTCACCAGCAGATGCACGGATTGACGTCAGTGTCACCGGCGAAGCCACTGCGATTCGTCTGGAAGTCAACGACACCGGGCCAGGCATTGCCTTGGATGAGCGGGCTCGCGTGTTCGACCGATTCTACCGCGTATTGAATAGCGCCGAATCAGGCAGTGGTCTTGGCTTATCCATTGTGCGGCGAATAGCCGAGCAGCATCAGGCTGATATTAGGCTGGCCGATGGGGATGGCGGCATTGGCCTCAAGGTGATTGTGACGTTCCCGGAGGCGAGCGCATGACGCCTTTTGCTTCCAGTCGTTTTCCAATAACGCTTCTCGCTTTGTCGTTGACTGCCTGTACCCCGCAAGGCAAGGGTTTGAGTGACGTCGCTAACGATCTGGAACAACGTACAGGTCAGCATTTTGCCGAAACCGGTGCCGACGAAACCGCATGGCCCGCCAATATCTCTTTAAATGACGGCTTATCCGATGACGAGTTGGTCAGTTTGGCGCTATGGAACAATCCGGCCTTTCGCGCGACCTTGGCGGATTTAGGCCTGTATCGCGCCGATCTCGTGCAAGCTGGGATGCTGCCCAATCCCACCCTCTCGATGCTGATGCCGTTTGGTGCCAAACCTTTAGAAATGACATTGATTTATCCGCTGGAAATTTTCTGGCTACGCCCGCAACGGATCGAAACGGCAAAGCTGGATGTTGAACAGACCGCACATCGTTTGGTTCAGACAGGCTTGGACTTGATCCGCGATGTGCGGGTCGCCCATGCTGAATTGACCTTGGCCAAGGAGCGCCTGAAATTGGCTCACTCCTCCGTTACACTGAATCAGAACATAGCCGAGCTGACTCATGCGCGATTGCGAGCCGGCGACGCCAGTGAACTCGAAGTCACCAATGCCCAAGTCGATGCCCTTCAAGCACAGGAACAACAAGGTCGATTCCGGCACGATTGCGAGATAGCAAAAGAGCGGTTACGTAATTTGGCTGGGTTGAGTCTGGAACAGTGGCCTGAAAACATTAGTGCGGAAAAGTTACCCGATAGTAATAAGTTCGATGCTGAAAAACTGCTGACCGAAGCTCTAAATGCTCGTCCCGACCTGCGTGCCGCAGAAATCAACGTCGAATCAGCAGGCGAACGTATCGGCTTGGCGAAGGCTGAGGTATTTAAACTCACCGCCAGCCTCAACGCCAAGCAAGTGAACGGGCCCTTATTGGCAGGACCAGGCTTAGACGTGACATTGCCTATCGTTAATCAAAATCAAGGTGGTATCGCGCAAGCGCAGGCCCGTTTTGACAAAGCTGCAAGGCAATATGTCGCCACCCGACAACGGATTGCCTTGGATGTCCGAGAAGCCCATGCCCGATTGCAACAGGCCAGCGAAAGCCTGAAACAGTGGCAACAGACTATCCTGCCGCCCCTTCAAACTGCCATACAGGATGCTGAAAACGCCTATGCGGCCGGTAATGTCACCTACCTCTTCGTGCTCGAAACCCAACGCCGTTGGCTGGACGCGCAATTGAAAACCGCGCAAGCGGCCGCCGACTTACGCCGCGCCCGCGCAGAACTGGAACGCAGCGTCGGCCAGCGTCTGAAGCCTGCTTAATTCACTAATTATTAGACTCCACGGTTGGGCCTCTATGAAACCCGCGTATCCAAACCACACGCCATCGACGTATCGGCTTTTGCTATCAGCCTTACTACTATTAGCCAGCAACCTATCGGCCGCCGAATCCACATCGCCGCCGCCTGCCAAAATCGAGCATCCCGTTAAGGAAAGTGATCTGACCAAAGTTGTCTTGACAGCGGAAGCAGTCAACCGGCTCGGCATCGTCACCACAAAGGTTGTAAAACGACCGCTAACGCGAACGCGCTTGTTCGGCGGCGAGATCACACTGCCGGCGCTGAATGGTTCGGCAAACAGTAACAGCCAATCGGTTTATACGATCCTGCCATCGCTGGCTCCGGCAGAGTTAGTACGTTTGGCCCAATCGCAAATTGATGCCGACGGTCAGGTGGAGCAGGCCAAGGTGCAAGTGCAAGCCGCGCAGATAGCCTTGAATCGCACCGAACAGATGCGCCGCGACAAGGTGGGCACCGAACGCTCGGTCGATGATGCGCGAATACAGCTAGGCTTGGCCGAGGCCAATCTAAAAACCGCGTACGAACGCCGCGATTTGCTGGGTCCAGCGCTGTTAGACGTCAACAACCGCAGCACGTTTTGGGTGCGGGTGCCGGTCTATGTCGATGATGTATCGGGATTGAACACCGCCGCCCAAGCCCGTGTTAGCGGGCTGAAAGATTCGCCTGAAAATGTCTCTCGTCCTGCCGTGCCGGTCGCGGCGCCGCCTTCCGCCAATCCGGCTGCCGCCACGGTCGATCTGTTCTATGCGGTGAAAAATTCGGATACCTCATTACGCCCCGGTCAGCGGGTCGGTGTTTCAATCCCGTTGCGTAGCGATGACGAAAATCTCGTCGTACCGTGGTCGGCGATTGTGCATGACGTAAATGGCGATAGCTGGATATATCAAGCGCTGGAAGCCAACGTCTATCAGCGCCGCCGGGTACAGATACTGCGGGTGTTTGACGATCAAGCCGCCGTAACGGGCGACATCGTGGCGGGTATCGAAGTGGTTACTACCGGCGTGGCCGAATTGTTCGGCACCGAATTTGGTGTCGGCAAATGATGCGCTGGCTGATAACCGTCGCGCTACGTCAACGCCTATTAGTGCTGGCCTTGGCTGTGGTACTGGTGATATTGGGTGTGCAAGCCACCCGGCAAATGCCGTTGGACGTGTTCCCGGAATTCGCGCCGCCGTTGGTTGAAATCCAGACTGAAGCACCCGGATTGTCCACAGAGGAAGTGGAGAGCCTGATCACCGTGCCCTTGGAAAACGCGGTAAACGGCACGGCCTGGCTAAAAACCCTACGTTCCAAGTCGGTGTTGGGTCTGTCGTCAGTGGTCTGTATTTTTCAGGAAGGCACTGATTTGATGCGGGCCAGGCAGTTGGTACAGGAACGCGTCGCCACCATCACACCACGCCTGCCGGCCGTGGCTCGCGCACCGGTGATGTTATCGCCATTATCGTCCACCAGTCGGGCGCTGAAGATTGGCGTTTCATCGAAAAAACTATCACAGATGGAATTGTCCGAATTGGCATTGTGGACCATTCGCCCAAGGTTGATGGCGGTGCCGGGTGTGGCCAACGTAGCCATTTGGGGGCAACGTGATCGGCAGTTACAGGTGCGGGTCGATCCTGATCGCCTGGCCGCCAACGGCGTGACGCTGGATGCGGTGGTGCGTGCGGCGGGCGATGCGGCCACCGTATCGGCTGGGGGTTTTGTCGATCTACCCAATCAACGCCTGCCGGTGACACATGTGTCTTCGCTGCAAACACCGGACGATATGGCCCGCACCGTGGTGCAGTTCACTGGCGGTGCGCCATTGCGCTTGGGCGATGTGGCTGAAATCGTTGAAAGTCACCCGCCGCCTATTGGCGATGCGGTGATCAACGATGGGCCGGGCTTGCTGCTGATCGTCGAAAAACAACCCTGGGGCAATACCTTGGATGTGACTCGCAAGGTCGAAGCGACCTTGGCGGCTGTGCAACCCGGTCTGCACGAGGTCGACATCGATCCGACTATCTTTCGTCCGGCAACCTTCATCGAACGCTCGTTAAATAATTTAAGTGATGCACTGATATTGGGTTGCGTGCTAGTCGCTGTAATTCTGATCGCCTTTTTGTTTGAGTGGCGAACCGCCGTGATCAGCCTGTCGGCGATTCCGCTATCGCTGCTGGCAGCAGCAGCGGTGCTTTATCTGCGCGGCGGCACGCTTAACACCATGGTACTGGCCGGCCTGGTGATTGCAGTCGGTGAAGTGGTGGATGACGCCATTATCGACGTCGAAAACATCATGCGCAGGTTGCGGTTGAACCGAGAGGCAGTGCATCCGCTATCAACTTTTCGGGTGGTCTTAAAAGCCTCGCTGGAAGTGCGTAGCGCAGTAGTTTTTGCCAGTTTAATCGTCGCACTGGTGTTCGTGCCGGTGTTTTTCCTGGACGGCTTGGCCGGCACCTTTTTTAGGCCACTGGCGTTTTCCTATTTATTGGCGATTTTGGCTTCGCTGCTGGTGGCGCTGACCGTGACGCCGGCTTTGTGCCTGATGCTGCTGCCGAATGCCAAGCCACGCCAAAGCGAAGCGCCGCTAACGCAGGTTTTAAAGCGGCATTATCGTCAACTCTTGCCGGCTATCGTCAGCCGTCCGCAATGGGCAACAGGTTTCCTGATGATGGCTTTTATATCGACAGCCATCGCATTACCGCGACTCGGTGAGTCGTTTCTGCCCAACTTCAAGGAAACCGATTTTTTGATGCACTGGGTCGAAAAGCCCGGTACCTCGCTGGAAGCCATGCGTCGCATTACGATACAGGTCAGCAAGGAACTAAGGACGATTCCCGGTGTACGCAATTTCGGTTCGCACATTGGCCGAGCTGAAGTCGCCGACGAAGTGGTAGGGCCGAACTTTACCGAGTTATGGATTAGTTTGGATACAGCGGTCGATTACGACAGTACAGTGGCGAAAATCCAGTCCGTCGTCGAAGGTTATCCGGGTCTGTACCGCGATGTGTTGACCTATCTGCGCGAACGGATCAAGGAAGTGCTGACCGGCGCCAGTGCGACCGTGGTGGTGCGCTTGTACGGACCTGACTTGGATGTACTACGAGATAAGGCAGCCGAAGTCAGTAAAACCATCACTGATGTGCCCGGCATCGCCAACCTGAAGGTGGAACCGCAAATATTGGTACCGCAGATACAGATACGGCTTAAGCCTGACGTGGCGGCCAACTTTGGTTTGACAGCCGGTCAAGTGCGCCGGGCCGCAGCCACGCTAATCAAAGGCAGTAAGGTCGGCGAAATTTACCGTGACCAAAAAGTCATCGACGTGACGGTTTGGGGTGCTGAGCGGGTCCGTCATGATCTCGCTGCACTCAGACAACTCACTATCGATACGCCATCCGGGGCACGCGTGCCGTTGGGCGATGTGGCGGACATCTACATTGCACCTACGTCGAACGAAATCAAACGAGAAAACGCCTCGCGCCGAATCGACGTTACCTGCAATGTCAGTGGCAACGATTTAGGTAGCGTGGCACGGGAAATTGAAAACCGCGTGAAAAACCTGACGTTTGCGCAAGGCTATCACCCGGAGTTTCTGGGCGAATACGCAGCACGACAAGCGTCTAGCGAACGGCTGGCGTGGTTGAGTTTGGCTTCATTGCTGGGCATCCTGGTGTTACTGCATGTTGATTTTCGCTCGTTGCGCTTAGTGCTTTTAGTGGCATTAACCTTGCCGTTTGCGTTGATCGGCGGCGTTGTGGGAGCGTTTTTAAGTGGCGGGGTACTTTCGCTCGGCTCGCTGGTCGGTTTCATCACCGTGCTGGGTATTGCTGCCCGAAACGGCATCATGCTGTTAAGCCACTATCGACATTTGGAACAGCAAGAAGGCCAGGTATTTGGGGCAGGATTGGCGATGCGTGGTGCCGAAGAACGTCTGGCACCAATTCTAATGACCGCTGCCTGTGCCGGACTGGCGCTGTTACCGCTGATCCTGAAAGGCAATGTACCCGGCCACGAAATCGAATACCCGATGGCGGTGGTGATACTTGGTGGTTTGATTACCTCGACGTTGTTGAATCTGTTTTTGATGCCTTCCCTGTATTGCAGGTATGGCAACCCTACAGTGAAAAAGTTGAAGGACGTTACTGAATATTGAGTGTCAAAAAACGGGTGACGTGCGGACCGTCACAGAAGAGAGTTTAAAGAGTCGTGAGTGACTTTTATTGGCCGGTTGGGTGAGGTCGCCAACGGCGGCTTTGTAGACCTCCCGTCGCAGAATCTGGATTTGGCTGACTGGCCGCTATGGAGAAACGCGACCGGCTCTTTTGGGTCGATAACGACAATTCGCCATTTCCAAAAGCCGTCATTCATCACTAGCGTAATCTTATCGGAATGGGGGCTGGTTTGACGTGGAATATGCACATTTTGGCGGATATGGGACTATGGCTTATTTTCATATTTGGTAAAAAAATGAGCGCAATTATCCGGTTGGATAATGCGCTCACGCATCAAGTTTTAGCTATTCATGCTGGTTTGAAGGATCTGCATTTGACCCGATTCCGGGATATGCGATCACCGATGCCGGTTTACCTTGCTGATCCAACTCCACCACGAAGGCTTTGCCGTACAGCGCAGGACAGCCGCAAAAATCCGGCAACAAGCGTTGCATGGCATTGGCAGGATCACTGGCGGTATTGGCCACCACAAAAGCAACGAAGGCATCCGAATCGCTTTCAAAGGTCGATTCCTGAAAATCATCGTATTCGCTTCTGAAGCTGGCCATTTGTTGCAACACCTGAGCCGAGCTATCGCCTTTGGGCACAATGATGTCATCGGCGTTTTCCTGGCCTTGATAGCAAGCATCAGCCGTGATTTCAACAACATCCTGTCCTAGTCGGATTTGGTAAGCATCGCAAAAACGCACGCTAACCCAGCACCAATCACCTTGGAATTGAGCCTGGTGCGTTTCATTGACCGTTTCAATTATCAGGTCTTCATCATTGAGATGCCGAACCAGACTATGAAGCCAATGCCCGCTATCCAACCTGCCTTGGTAAAGCAAATAATCCCGGCTCCAGGCGAACAAATAGCGCCCTGCGCCGTCCTGTTTGATGTCATCGTCAATCGAGACAATGCCGCGAGCCAAAATTTCTATACGGGTCATGGCTTTATCCGGTTGCTGCTCAAAGTTATCAAAAACTTCGGTATCGCAGACTGGATAAGCAATGATTTCGCGTAAAGCCTCGGGCGGTACTACAGGCACATCGTTGAGTAACTTCAGCAGTTCCCAATGCCGCAGCATTTCATAAAAACCAACAAATTCTTCATCAGACAGAGTGGTTTTCATCTGGATAAAGCGCTGTTCGATGGTTTGTGCCAGAACCGCTTTAATCCGCTTGATGACATCCGCTTCGTCTACCAGTTTGTCACGATCCGGCAAGCGGGCGTGAAAACGAGAAGAGTCCAGATGAATAATATGGCGATGCGATGTGTAGCTGTGCGAGGAATATATGGGCAAACCTTGCAGATAGACATCGAACTCATATTGCGCCCCATTGGGTTGATCCATGCCATGCAGATAAATCGCGCCAATCTCGGTGTCAACAAAGGTTAATCCACCATCCAGTGCGCAGGAACATTCAAGCAATTGATCGTTGAACAGCACTGGAATGGGGAAACCGCGCGCCAAGCGTTTCAGCGTGGTGGCAATTTGACCCATTTCCATATCCACATCCTGCAAGGTAATGCTAGTGATGCCGTTCCAGTCGTGGATTGGCGTGATCGTCACCGGTTTAAATGCCAAAATGTGGTCGGTTTCGACGTCGATTGATCCGCTTTTGCTGATGACGCTGATGCGCCGACTGGCAAACAGTGCCGATAGAAAGTCGGGTAAGGAAACAGCATTGCTGCTGCTTCCTCCCCTAAGAACCGGACATGACAGTTTCCCTTCATCCGGCTCAAGCCTCTACAAAGCTTCCTTACGGAAACCGGTGACACAGCTTAC
>Ga0123398_1124518_pt1 | contig 14935 bp, 15 predicted proteins | sample T5LHNO3metaT_FD_89926 | JGI IMG/M metagenome (GOLD analysis project Ga0123398, IMG submission 89926) | Methane-oxidizing artificial microbial communities from Washington, USA to study methane cycling - T5-LHNO3 metaT (Metagenome... | ecosystem: Engineered > Modeled > Simulated communities...
AATGCAGTTAATCTGCCCACACACGAGTGTAATCAACGAAAATACTATGAGCGACATCAGAGATACCAAACCCGAACCCATCGCAGCAAAACCAAACTGGAATTACGACTCGTATTTTCTAGCCCAACTTGAACGCATCAATCAGCAGTCGGCTAGTAAGCAGCCGAAAAAACGCGTTGTCGAGCAGGCCCCGAAAGACGACGCAGACGCAGTCGACGAACAGAATAAATAGTTTATCCGCGTAAACCGCGCAATACGGTTTAGTCTGCTTATGCCGCCTATTAGCGGACAGGACGACCAGCCGTTTTTTTTAAACTAATTTAGGCGAGCTCCCACCTGATTTTTCTGAATCTACCGCCTCGTGCAAAGTGGCGACAAACTTGCTGAGGTTGTACGTTCTCTATTTGCCGGGATTTGTTGGGTTACCGGTGTGCAGCACCAGGATGGTAGCCGGGCAGCATTGCCAACGGCTTTGTCCCTATCGTCAAAGCGGCTAAACGAAACTGAATGAAAATGTGCGAACGGGCTACACATTTTTCTATATCGCAGTAATATCGTTACTTAAAAATTCTGTCGGAGAGCGAGATGTATTGCCCAAATTGTGGAAAGCAAAATCCGGATAATGCGAATTTCTGCCTTGAGTGTGGCGCAACCATGCAATCGAATAACGGCTATCGCGGGCCAGTAACTAACGGACGGGACATGACGTTTACCGAATCGGTGTCCGGTTGTTTTGCAAAGGCATTTGTTTTTACAGGTAGAGCCTCGAGAGCCGAATACTGGTGGTTCGCGCTTTTCACACTATTGGTATCGATGATAGCGGGGATCATAGATCAATCGGCCTACGGCGAGCCGGCAACCGTCACGGCAATCACCAACTTGGTTATTCTATTTCCTTCGCTGGCTGTTAATATCCGCCGATTACACGATACCGGGCATAGCGGCTGGTGGTATCTGATTATTCTGACCATCATCGGCATCATCCCGTATGTCATCTGGATGGTGTCAAAAGGCGATGACCGTGCAAACGAATACGGGGCGCCTGTTTAACTCCCCCATCATTTTAAATTTCGTCGAGCAATCAATTAGCCGGGATGATGACCAATATTGCGTTGTTCGCATCGCTAATATTGAACATTACTTTGGTGGGGCTTCTTGTCTGCAATGCCAGAAAAACTCGACGCAAACATCAAAATCAAAAACAGCCCACCCTTAGAACGCCTGCCAATGTAAGGACAATTTCCTGTCCATCCTGCGCGCAACGCATTAAATTTACCTTGCCCATCGAAGGTAACAAAGCGCGATGCCGAAAGTGTCATGCACAATTCAAATTGGACATCGACGAACATCTCAATGTGTATATAACCGAAATAAAACTGCCTGAAGACGATCAACACATCAAATCTTTGGCGGATTGTTATTTAATTCTTGGCCTGACGGCTGAAGCCCTACCGATAGACATTAAAGCGGCATACAAAAAGAAAATTTCCGAATACCACCCGGACCGCGTCGGTGTGTTTGGCGCAAAAATCAAACAACTCGCCGAGGAAGAAACCCGACAAATAAACGCCGCCTACGCCATGCTGCAAGAGCAGGGCATGGTGTGACATTGCCAAACCGAGTTCAGGCTTATTGGTGCTGACAACCGCTAAACGATTTTGAGTGGCCATGGTTTTTTGTAAACATAGTCATCTGCACAACGATTAACAAACGCCGAAATCATCCTATGCCGAGTCTATTCATTGTTGATGAATGCGTGCGAGCGACTAAACTACCTGGCGGCGTAGCATATCTGTCAGATATGGATTTCAATCAAATCAGGGAATGAGCGTGACAGCATCGTATTTCCAATATTGGGGTAAAGCCAAGCCAGAAGCCGATGACGGTCCGGCTTACCATTTGCTGCCTTACCATTGTATGGATGTGGCGGCGGTGGCGGAGGCTTGGCTGAGAGCGAGTCAAAGTCTTAGCCGCAGCTTTACCTTGATGACTGGTTTGAATGAAAAACAGGCTCGCGCCTGGCTACTGTTTTTCATCGCATTGCACGATTACGGCAAGTTCGACTTGCGTTTTCAGCGTAAAGCTCAGGAAGCTTGGAAAGCCGCTAATCCTCTGCTGTCTGCAATTCCGGCACAGCTGAAGGGTTTGGAAATCCAGGCTTATAACCACGGTCCTGCCGGGTTGTATTGGTTTTATAACGACTTAGCAGAACGTTTTTCCTTTGGGGATGGCGACTTTGATTTTGGCGATAACGAAACCTGGACTTCTTGGTGCAGTTGGTTGGCGCCAGTCGTGGGTCATCATGGCATCGTGCCGGCTGAGCATGCCAAAAATGATCTTGAATATGATTTGTGTATCTCCAAGGAGCTAAAGGCAGCCATCAAACAAAGTCGCTTGCGGTGGCTGCAAATCCTGGAGCAACTGTTTTTAATACCTGCCGGATTAACGTTGAGCGACAATCCTCCCGAATTGAAAACCAGCAATAACCACCAATCTCCTGCAACCATGCTGGCCGGGTTTTGTTCGGTGTGCGATTGGTTGGGTTCTTCGGAACGCTTCGAATACGACGACCAGCCTTGCGATGGCGTCGATGCGCTAAAAACCTGGTACGTCAAACGTCTAGCCGTTGCTGAAAAAACCTTGGCCGATGCCGGCGTGATTGGCCGGATTAAAGCTTACCAAGGCGTTAGTTCATTGCTCGATTCGGATAGCAGACCGCGGCAGGTGCAATGTCTGGTCGATAAACTCCCGCAAGCGCCTGGATTGACGATCATCGAAGCCTCCACCGGATCCGGTAAAACCGAAACCGCGCTGGCCTATGCCTGGCAACTGTTGGCTGCGGGGTTGGCCGACAGCATCGTGTTTGCGTTGCCGACACAAGCGACGGCCAATGCGATGTTGAGCCGTCTGGAAAAAGCCGCGCCGCTGTTGTTTGCCGAACAAACCAATTTGGTGTTGGCGCATGGTCTGCGAGATTTTCAACAACGATTTATCGATTTGAAACACGCCTGCCGGCCGCAAACTGCGCAAGGCCACGAAGAAGCCTGGGTACAATGCGGTAACTGGTTGGCGCAAAGCCGCAAGCGGGTCTTTCTCGGGCAAATCGGTGTTTGTACCGTCGATCAGGTGTTGGTGTCGGTGTTGCCGGTCAAGCACAAGTTCGTGCGCGGCTTCGGTATCGGCCGTAGCGTGCTGATCGTCGATGAAGTTCACGCCTATGACAGTTACATGTATGGTTTGCTGGAAGCCGTACTGGAGCAACAACGCCTGGCCGGCGGCAGCGCGATATTGTTGTCGGCAACCTTGCCGTTCGAACAAAAACGCCAGTTAGCAGCTGCGTGGAATTGCGCTTTGCCGAACGACAACAAGCATTATCCGCTGATCAGCCATTGCCAAAGCGTTCGAGCCGAATGCTTCGATTTAGCCGAACAGCCTGAGCAGCAACCCAAAGCGACGACCGTCAATATTGAGTTGCTTAAAACACCGGCATTGTTGCCGGACGAAAATCTGTTGCAACGCATGCTGGATGCGGTGGAACAAGGCGCGCAAGTATGCTTGGTCTGCAATCTGGTCGCGGTGGCTCAGCAGATTTATCAACTGTTACACCAGCAGATACAACAATCGCCGACGCTGAACGAAGCGCAACTTTTGCTGTTTCATTCCCGTTTCATTTTTGCCGACCGCCAACAAAAGGAGCAAACCGTACTCGACTGGTTCGGGCCGGAATCTTCCGAACGGGGTAAGAGCGGCCATTTGCTGATTGCGACGCAAGTGGTCGAGCAATCGCTGGACTTGGATTTCGATTGGCTGATTACTCAGCTTTGCCCGGTCGATCTTTTGTTTCAACGCATGGGGCGCTTGCATCGACATGCCAAAAATCAAAGTAGCCGGCCAGCCGGATTCGATAAACCGGTTTGTACCGTCTTGCTGCCGGAAAATATCGACTACGACTTGCATGCGGTGGTTTACGGCAACAGTCGGGTGTTGTGGCGAACGCAGCAATTACTGGAAAAGGCCGAGCGAGAAAACAATTCGCAGGCCACTTTTCCCGGTGTTTATCGCGATTGGATTGAACAGGTTTATGACGAAGAGCCGTTAATCGATGAACCGGAACCGGTGACTAAAAGCTATGAAACCTTCAAAGATGCTTGTTACGCCAGCCATATGTCGGCGAAACAATTGATCAGAAGCTCGATGCATGAGTTATCGGATAACGATTCTAACGTTTCGGCGTTAACTCGCGACGGCGAGATGAGTTTGAACGTATTGCCGACCTATCTCGATGCTGACGGCCGGGAGCGTCTTTTGAACGGCGAATGTTTGAGCGGTCTCGATGAAAGCGAGAAAGCGGAAGCGCTGAATCTGAATACCGTTACCGTGCCGCATAGCTGGGCCAATCGAGATCGATTGCCTAAGTCCGAAGCGGACGGCTTGATTTACTTGCCAATGCAACGGCAAGACGCGGGTGGTTTTATCGCCCGTCATGGCAACGACACCTATCTTTATCATGCCGATACCGGCTTAATCCGCATTGAAACAACCAAGGAGAGCGTATGAATCTACTGACTGATGCCTGGATACCGATTCAACAGCAAAGCCGCTATCAAAAAATCGGCTTACAACAGTTGCTATGCGGCGAAGCCAACGGTGAACTGTGTTTGCCGCGCGACGATATGGAATTGGCGTGTTTGCAATTGCTTTGCGCCATCACGCAAGTGTTGTTTACACCCAAGGATAAAAAGGAGTTGGGTCGCTATGTTCAACAACCATTAACATCTGAAAGCTACGCTGAGGCTTTTAAGGACAAATTGGATTGGTTCGATCTGGATCATCCGCAAACGCCATTTATGCAGATTCGCGGTGTCAATGCCAAAGAGCCGACCAGCATGGATAAATTGTTGGCTGGCGTCGCCGATGGCACCAACAAGGCTTTTGTCAACCCGCCGGGATTGGGCGAAACCTTGTGCGGAGGCTGCGCGTCGATTGCTTTATTCAATGTCGCGAATAATGCGCCGAGCATGGGGGGCGGCTTTAAAGGCAGTTTGCGTGGTAGCACGCCGATTACTGTTCTAATCAAGGGCAAGGATTTACGGCAGACACTTTGGCTTAACGTTTTGACCGCGGAAACTGCCGAATCGGTTATGCCGTGGTATCAGGAAACTAAAGACCAGCACCCTAACTACATCGACACCGTCAAAGCCGAGCAAAAAATTCCAGCGTCATCGATTGGCTTGATCCGTGGCTTGCTTTGGCAACCTGCTCATTTCGAGTTGTTACCGGTCGAGGACCCAGCGACATGCAGTTGCTGCGGCTGCAAAGCGCCTGTTTACCGAGGGTTCAAAAAAGCCAAATTCAATTACACCGTGGTAAGCGTCTGGCCGCATCCGCTTTCGTCCCGCATATTTTCAATCAAAAAAGGCGAAAGGGAAGAGAAGTTTCCGTCGTTCACCACAACCGCACCCACTTGGACGCATTTGAGTAAGTTAGTGGTCGATCAACTGAACGATAAAGAAGGCCAACAAGCCGCACCGGTGCTGCAACAGGCTAGAACCTTTATGGCGGCTGACAAGATGCAGTTGATTGTTGGTGGATACCGCAACAACCAAGCGACCGTATTGGAACGTAGGCATGAACTTTACAGTTTGGCGCAAGGCTGGGCTGATCATGGTTTGGTGATTCATAAAATTATTGAGGGCGGCTTGGCTTACAAGTCGGCGCTACGCAAGGCGCTCTATCTGTTTGCGGTCGGCGTCAAAGATAAAGTCCACGGTTCCGGGGTTAATCTGTGCGATCCAGTTGAAGCGAATTATTACCAGCAAACTGAAAATCTATTGCACCGAACTTTTGCCGGCGTGAATTTTTCCGAACCCGATTTGACGTTGCAAGCCTTGAATCGAAAGCTAAAAGCCGTCGTACTTCAATTGTTCGAGCAAGCAACCGATCCTTACCGCCAGGAACCCAAAATGTTGAAAGCGCTGGCGCTAGCCAGACGCTCTTTACACAAATCACTTCAAGACTTGGAACCCGAAGGAGCTAACGCATGAGCGAAGGACAAAACCAAGGGCCGGATTTTATCGGCCTATATGAGCGTTACCAAAAGTTAAAACCTGGCCCACAAGCTGAGTTGAAACGGGTGGTACAGCCGGATGATTTGCTGGAAATACCGGCTTTTTACCGTTTGTTGATCGACGCTAACGTCAGCAAAGGCATACAGCGTTTGGTGTATTGCTTGCCGCTGATCAAACACGCGGAGGGTGGCGACTCGTTGGGCAGAACGCTTGCGAAAGCCGACGTCAACGAAAAACGCCTGTTCATGGTAATTCGCTCGCAAGAACCGAACGATTTGATCCAGTTGCGGCGTTTGCTCAAGCAAATAGAGCCAAAAATGGATTGGTTATCGGCTGCCAGGATCGTGTATTACTGGAACGACCGCGCCAAACGCCAATTGCTGGAAGACTTTTTCTTTTATCAAAACACCAAAACCAAAGAATCTGCCTAACGCCAGGATGCCAGTCGTGAACGAACGCATTGGCTGGCGCCCAAGCTCCAGCTTGGGCGCTCGGTCTTGGAAGCTCTTGCTTCCTGAGCAGGCGAATGAAAGCTGGAGCTTTCAAGATTCAGTTCCCAAGCAGGAGCTTGGGAACCAGAACCATATGAATATATCGGTCTAACCCAAAGGAAACCACCATGAACGAAAACTTTATCAACTTCCACGTTTTGATTTCTCACAGCCCGTCTTGTCTGAACCGCGACGACATGAATATGCAAAAGTCGGCAATTTTCGGCGGCAAGCGCCGGGTGCGGGTTTCCAGTCAGAGCCTGAAACGGACGATGCGGCAGAGCGATTACTACCGCGAGCATTTGGGCGAGCCGAGCATTCGAACTAAACATCTGTCTGACTATCAACATCAAGCAATCGCGGCGTTATCCGGTCGTTACGATGAAGCCTTGATCAAACAAGCCATTGATTTTATTTCCGGCAAAGACGCCAGTGCCGACGATGCCAAGGATGATGCTGTTGCGCCTTGGGTGCTGGAGGAAGTCGCGTATTTCTGCGATCAAATAAAAGGCTTGGAAGCTGACGGCGTCGATGCCAAGAAACTACAAAAGCAAATCGAAAAAGACAGTCAAGCGTTTCGCCAAGCCTTGGCCAAAGGCTTGGACATAGCTCTGTCCGGACGGATGGCAACCTCCGGCTTGATGAGCGAAGTCGGTAAAATCGACGGCGCGCTGGCGGTAGCCCATGCCATTACCACCCACGCTGTCGATGCCGACATCGATTGGTTTACCGCCGTCGATGATCTGCAAGAACTGGGTTCCGGCCATTTGGATACCCAGGAGTTTTCGTCCGGCGTATTTTATCGTTACGCCAGCCTCAACCTGAAACAGCTGCAAGTCAATTTGGGCTTGTTGGCCGACATTAAGTCGGAGGAAAGCGCCGAAAGCCGGGCCAAAGCCTTGGACATCGCAGCCCATGTGCTGCACATGCTGGCAACCGAAGTGCCCAGCGCCAAGCAGCAAAGTTTCGCTGCGCATAATTTGGCGGATTTGGCTTTGGTCAGCTTCTCGCATCAGCCGATTTCGTTGGCAAACGCCTTCGAAAAACCGATTCAGGCCGATTTCAAAACCGGTGGTTTCCGCGAGCCGTCGATCACGGCTTTAAATAGCCATTGGGACAAAATCCATCGCGGCTACGGTTTGCAAGAGCGTTGTGCCGAGTTTGCGCTGGATGAAGTGAAAGTGCCGAACGACATCATTTCGAAACCGTCGTTGCCCGAGTTGGAACAGTGGGTTAGAGCCAACGGCCAAGGATAAACGCCATGCCCGATTATCTGATTTTAAAATTGCAAGGACCGATGCAAGCCTGGGGCCGGGAAAGTTTCGAGGGTTTGCGGCCTTCCGAACTATTTCCAGGCCGAAGCGCGTTGCTGGGATTGTTGGGGGCGTGTCTCGGCATCGACCGGCTTGATCGCGAAGGTCTACAAGCGTTAGCGTCAAGTGTGTCGATTGCGGTTCGTGTCGATCATCAGGGCCAAAAAATGACCGATTACCACACCGTCAAAAACGCCCGGGAAGATTATCGCGGCCTGAAAAGCCACGACACCATTCAAACTTGGCGGGAATATTGGCAGGATGCGTTTTATACCGTGGCGGTTTGGAACGATGCCAATGCGTCGATCAGCTTGGATAGTATCGAGCTAGCCTTGAAAAGGCCATTTTACACACCGGTGCTAGGGCGGCGAAGTTGTCCGTTGGCCCGACCATTGTTTGATGCTCGCCTGTCGACCGACTCGGTGCAGGCTGCATTAGCGTTGAGCGGCGAAACCGGCGGTACGGTTTACAGCGAGGAATTTACCGACCACGCGATCCCGATGAAAAAACGCGATGTGCCGATTATTCACCAACCGCGCCAATTCGCCAGTCGGACGCTTTACATGACAAATGGACAAGGAGAGCAACATGTTTCTGAGTAAGGTGCATATCCCCTGGCAACAAGCGAAAAACCCTTATCAGTTTCATCAAGCTTTGTGGCGCCTGTTTCCAGGATACGAAGACGCGGAGCGGGATTTTTTATTTCGTGTCGAGCAAATTCAGACGGGTGTTGGTGCTAGTGTGCTGTTGCAGTCGGCAATCAAACCTGAAGGTAGCGAGCAAAGTCCGTTACTGTTGGTGCAACGCGAATTTGCGCTGAACATTCCCGACGGACAACGCCTGCGCTTTCGTTTGCGGGCCAATCCGATCAAAACCATCAAAGACAGCAGCAAAGGTACCGTCGAGAAAAAAGGCAAAACCTTTACTAAAACCGTCCGCGTGCCGTTGTTACATGAAGAACAGCAACAAGCTTGGTTGGCGCGCAAATTACAGGACTTCGCCCAGTTGGAAACTTTGATCGTCCAACCGGAACCGGTTACGTATTTTCGCAAAACCAAGGAAGGCCGCAGCGGCAAAATACAAACGGTGTTATTCGACGGCATCATGACGGTAACCGATTCGACCCAATTCGAATCACAAGTTGTGCAGGGTATCGGGCCAGCCAAAGCTTTCGGCTGCGGCCTGTTATCCATCGCCAAAGTGTGAAAATAAACTATGCAATTCAAAGCCATAATCCATTCTGCCGAAGAATCCGGTTATTGGGCCGAAGTGCCAGAAATTCCTGGTTGTTTGACACAAGGGGAAACCTTGGAGGAGTCGCACGCCAATTTGCGGGAAGCGATTGTTGGTTGTTTAGCCATCGATTTGCCGGGAGACGAGGGTGCGAAGTCAGATTAGACAAGGCTTTCGGTTGCGGCTTGCTGATGGTAAGACGACCGGGCAATGGGTAGTCTTGGGAGTGTGTACGACCGCTGTGTGGTGGCTTACCGAGGCTTCGTCGGTGCGCACAAGCGTTTCGGGGGCGCCGACGCGCGTTCTGGGCGCGCAGCCAAACGGTCTGTGCGTGCCTCCAAACGTTTCGGGCGTGCATCCGAGCCTGTCGTGCGTACGATAGAATACTTTGCAGGTGCGCTCGAACCTTCTGTGGGTGTCCGCGAAGGCTTCGGAAGCGCGCACGGATGCTGCGGATGCGCCGCTGTTTCTGAATCGATTTTGCTCGTGCCGCGAATAAGAAATGAACTGAAACCGGCGATAAGCGCTTTTTTGCCGGCGGGGTATGCGATTTTGGATGGCCAACGCAACCCGCTAACCCCAGCCTAGCGATTGCTTGGCGCCGTCTACTTACTTTGTCACTTGAATAAGGACTGTTCGACATGCTCCCACCCCTAAAACCCATCGCCATGAAAGAACGCGTCTCGATGGTCTTCATCGAAAAAGGTCAAATCGACGTCAAGGACGGCGCCTTTGTCGTCATCGACGAAACCGGCATTCGCACTCATATCCCGGTCGGCTCCATCGCTTGCATCATGTTGGAACCCGGCACTCGCGTCTCCCATCACGCCGCCGCGTTGGCTGCCAGGGCAGGGACCTTGCTGGTCTGGGTCGGCGAAGCCGGTGTCAGATTATATGCAGCCGGTCAGCCGGGCGGTGCCAGATCGGACAGATTGTTGTATCAAGCCAAACTAGCGCTGGACGACGACGCGCGGTTGAAAGTGGTACGCAAGATGTACGAAATCCGTTTCGGCGAAAAACCGCCCGAACGCCGCAGTGTCGAGCAACTGCGCGGCATAGAAGGCGCCAGAGTCAGGAAGTTGTACCAATTATTGGCCAAACAGGCCGGCGTGGAATGGAATGGCCGCAATTACGACTATACGCAATGGGACAACAGTGACACCGCCAACCGCTGTCTCAGTTCGGCGACTGCTTGCCTGTACGGCATCTGCGAAGCGGCGATATTGGCCGCCGGTTACGCGCCGGCCATCGGCTTCATCCACACCGGCAAGCCGCTGTCCTTTGTCTACGACATTGCCGACCTGTTCAAATTCGACGACATCGTCCCGCATGCCTTCAAAATCGCAGCCAAAAATTATCCTAATCTGGAGCGGGAGGTACGGCTGATGTGCCGCGACGTGTTCCGCCAATCCAAAATCTTGCGCAAGATCATCCCCACCATCGAAGAAGTGCTGGCGGCCGGCGAATTGGAAGTCCCCAAACCGGCCGAGGAAAACATCGCCCCGGCCATTCCCAATGCGGAGGGCATCGGCGATGTTGGTCATCGTAGTTGAAAACGTTCCGCCCCGGCTACGCGGCCGTTTGGCGGTGTGGCTGATCGAAATTCGCGCCGGGGTTTACGTCGGCGACTTGTCGGCCAAGGTGCGGGAGATGATCTGGTCGCAAGTCGAGCAGGGCTTAGAAGAGGGCAACGCTGTGATGGTATGGAGCACCAACACCGAATCCGGCTTCGACTTTTTAACGCTGGGCAAAAACCGCCGTCTGCCGGTGGAATTGGACGGATTGAAATTGGTGTCGTTTTTTCCGCCGGACGAAGCCGATTCGTCCGCCTCGCCCTCAGGGAAAGGGCCGGGGTGAGAGGGGAAAAATGCGTACTAAATTCCTGTTGGGGTATAGGGTGCTGTAAGGGGGCGCCCGCTTTTTAACAACTTGGAAAAGGTAAAAAATTCGGTAGAAATTTAGCCGGGTTATTTTTATATGCGTAACAATAAGTTACGATTAGTGCGTTCCCCGCACCCGCGGGGATGAACCGCGCGGCATTGAGCGGTGCCGGGCTGAAATGAAGCGTTCCCCGCACCCGCGGGGATGAACCGCAAATCAGCGACGTGGCCGACAAGGCGTTGACGCGTTCCCCGCACCCGCGGGGATGAACCGGCGGCGTGCTGTCGTTTCCCAATGCGGTAGACGCGTTCCCCGCACCCGCGGGGATGAACCGGCCGACAACCGTGCTCAGGCAAAAAAGGCGGCGCGTTCCCCGCACCCGCGGGGATGAACCGACCGGAGTTTCTATCATCGCCGCACTGGTATAGCGTTCCCCGCACCCGCGGGGATGAACCGCCAACGGCGCCGTTGTTCCGGTTTCTAAATATGCGTTCCCCGCACCCGCGGGGATGAACCGACATCACCGCCAACATCGTGTTGGATTTGTCCGCGTTCCCCGCACCCGCGGGGATGAACCGAAAATTCCGGCCATCGTACTGCAATGGGGCCGGCGTTCCCCGCACCCGCGGGGATGAACCGCCTTGGTCGGTGTACGTAGGTTGCCGTTCGGTGCGTTCCCCGCACCCGCGGGGATGAACCGTCACCGCCGATCCGCGTCTGTTTAACCGGGTAGCGTTCCCCGCACCCGCGGGGATGAACCGCGATTGGCCGGGCACAGATACGCCTGCTGGCGGCGTTCCCCGCACCCGCGGGGATGAACCGGTCAGGCCAAACGAAAAAAGCGATGCAGACAGGCGTTCCCCGCACCCGCGGGGATGAACCGCCAAATCATGAATCACTTCATTTATCCCGTTAGCGTTCCCCGCACCCGCGGGGATGAACCAGTGACGGAAGGGGCGTTGACCGACGAAAACACGCGTTCCCCGCACCCGCGGGGATGAACCGCCCGGGTTATCGGTGGCAATAGCCAGCGGTGCGCGTTCCCCGCACCCGCGGGGATGAACCCACAACAGCATAACAACCGCTGGTCTGCGCTAAGCGTTCCCCGCACCCGCGGGGATGAACCGGAAATTGGCTTAACTCAGGAACAAGCACAAAACGCGTTCCCCGCACCCGCGGGGATGAACCGGCGGATTGGTCGGTATTGGCCGGCCGTCGGGTGCGTTCCCCGCACCCGCGGGGATGAACCGCCCGCCGCGCTGACATTCTGACGCATCCACGCGCGTTCCCCGCACCCGCGGGGATGAACCGTCACGGAAACAATATTGCCGGCTGTCAAGCCAGCGTTCCCCGCACCCGCGGGGATGAACCGAACGCATTCCGGCAGATCCCTGATAAATTAGCGCGTTCCCCGCACCCGCGGGGATGAACCGCGGTACAAGACGGCATCAACGCGCTGGATGCTGCGTTCCCCGCACCCGCGGGGATGAACCGGCTTACGCGGAAATGGCCCCGTTGTTGATGCAGCGTTCCCCGCACCCGCGGGGATGAACCGAAACCTACCGCGCCATGCTGCTGACCATCGGCGTGTTCCCCGCACCCGCGGGGATGAACCGTGAGAACGAGTTATGTCAATAATCTCCCCATTGCGTTCCCCGCACCCGCGGGGATGAACCGTCGGCGGCTGGCATCAAGAACGTATTGCGATTGCGTTCCCCGCACCCGCGGGGATGAACCGGCCATATCTGGTTAACGATGCCGTGTTAACTGGCGTTCCCCGCACCCGCGGGGATGAACCGATTGATAGCCGCACTCGGCTAGGTCCGCGCGGGCGTTCCCCGCACCCGCGGGGATGAACCATCAGAGCATCTTTTTTGACACAAACATTACCAGCGTTCCCCGCACCCGCGGGGATGAACCGCATCATCCGGCGAAGCACCGGCAAACGTACCGGCGTTCCCCGCACCCGCGGGGATGAACCGCTTTATCGGGGCAGTCGGCAATCAGCTTTTCGAGCGTTCCCCGCACCCGCGGGGATGAACCGGTGGGCGCTCATTTAATTAGTATATAGCTATAGCGTTCCCCGCACCCGCGGGGATGAACCGGAACAGCGACACTTTAAGGACGAAAAAGGTAGGCGTTCCCCGCACCCGCGGGGATGAACCGTCAGGCGCAATCAATCGTTACAGATTGCTAGCGCGTTCCCCGCACCCGCGGGGATGAACCGACAAAGCAGACTCCCCGCGAGCAGCATACCAAGCGTTCCCCGCACCCGCGGGGATGAACCGTTGGGGAAATGGTACCGATTGCTGCGTCTGCTGCGTTCCCCGCACCCGCGGGGATGAACCGGAACCAGAGGAACCATGTCCGATGTCATACTTGCGTTCCCCGCACCCGCGGGGATGAACCGACCAACGAGTTCGCTATTATTATACTGGTGCCGCGTTCCCCGCACCCGCGGGGATGAACCGGACGGCCCCGCAATACTGCTTTGTGTAGGACTGCGTTCCCCGCACCCGCGGGGATGAACCGCTATGCGGTCAAACGCTGCGAGTGGCCACGGGGCGTTCCCCGCACCCGCGGGGATGAACCGACGAGAGTCAACCAAATACTTATTCACTATACGCGTTCCCCGCACCCGCGGGGATGAACCGGAATGCAGTTCATATTGCCTGCCACCGGCTCGAGCGTTCCCCGCACCCGCGGGGATGAACCGATTGTTGATGAAATAAAACAAGAGCGAGGCAAGCGTTCCCCGCACCCGCGGGGATGAACCGGCTCCGGCAAATCATTGCGGAATACGCCTTAGGCGTTCCCCGCACCCGCGGGGATGAACCGTTAGCCGCTGACTCAGCGTTGCCAGCGTTGGTGCGTTCCCCGCACCCGCGGGGATGAACCGTCCTGCAAGGCTTCTTCCAGGAATGGCGTGATGCGTTCCCCGCACCCGCGGGGATGAACCGAACAAAACGGTAAATGGTCGGTTCAGATCGACGCGTTCCCCGCACCCGCGGGGATGAACCGAATCCTATCGCCAGTGCGTTGAATGCCGAGCAGCGTTCCCCGCACCCGCGGGGATGAACCGCGCAGCATGTTGCGCCATACCCGGTTGAACAAGCGTTCCCCGCACCCGCGGGGATAAATTACTTGTTGTTGTCTTTCTTCATATTGATGCGTGGTTCTGTTGCAAGTGTCGATACATGGAGTACGGGGGGTATTCTGCCGCAACGGGTATTTCTGATCGGCTTACCGGCAGGGAAATTGCTAAAATGGCTTGTCGGCAGGCGAAGTGGATGATCTCCGGTATTCGTTGATTCGGTTTGTATTGGCTCGGTTCCCCGGGATTAGAAGAGGAATTTATATGATGTTGCAGCAAGGCTTCGCCGAAATTAACAGGGTCGATGCGCCGGATGTGATGGCCTTAAGCGGCCGCAAATGCCGCGGATTTGCTGTTGTCATTAACTTGATATGAACAATATTCCCCCCAAACGCGGCCTGGGCCGCGGGCTTGAAGCTTTATTAACCGATATGCCGGCTAAACCGGTAACGGATAAACAAAGGATTAAGGCTGATGCAGTGCCGGTGCGAGCCGTCCGCCAAGAAAATAGCCATTTGCTTCAAGAAGCCGAAGCTTTAAAGACCCTGTTGGAGGAGCTTGAAAACGTGTTGAGTGACTTCAATCCGGATTCGCCTACTTATTAGTCTTTAAATATCGTCGCTCCAGCGACTATATTGGATTTCCGCCTCCGCGGGAATGACAAAAGAGTATTTGGTACTAGAGACCTTTCGGCACCATGATACGCAGGGTCAAGATACGGTAGGAAACATGTCAAATGGCGCGCCCGAGAGGATTCGAACCTCTGGCCTCAGCCTCCGGAGGGCTGCGCTCTATCCAGCTGAGCTACGGGCGCAATGTGATTTGCGGTCAAGCGGTGTAGGCTTTTTACCTTAA
>Ga0123398_1099775_pt1 | contig 14886 bp, 10 predicted proteins | sample T5LHNO3metaT_FD_89926 | JGI IMG/M metagenome (GOLD analysis project Ga0123398, IMG submission 89926) | Methane-oxidizing artificial microbial communities from Washington, USA to study methane cycling - T5-LHNO3 metaT (Metagenome... | ecosystem: Engineered > Modeled > Simulated communities...
TCTGGTCAATGCCGGATTGGATTTCAAGCACTACTATCGGGATGTCAATCACACCCCCGGAAAACATCTGCTCAGCAACGGCGTCGGCCTCACTTCGCCGCCCGTATCAAGTGTTTTAGCTCCGCAAGCGTTCCAAAATTCCTGCACCACCCCGAATTCATTCATTGAAGAGTCTGATCTTCAATCGAAATTTGCCCAACCTCATAGCGGCAATCTCCATACCCAAACCCTCGAATACTCCAGGCCTGATTGCGCCGTTCGTAATCAAGATCTTACCCGGCAATCCGCTCATGGCAGCTTTTTCTGCCCCACTAAATTTCTATCGTACTTAACCGCCGATGCCAGGTCTCCAGGCGGCATTTTTAGAGTTCATGTGCTTCCAGCAAGCCGAATTAGCTTGCCGTTTGCAATGTCAGTAAAACCGCTCGACCGAGTGTTTCCCGTTCCAAACATAACAATAAAAATCAACGAAGTATTCAACTTATGAGGAAAGCAATGCACACCCTAACCCACGTCCGCTGTGCCCATGTCTTTTATGCGCTAACACCTGTTAACGGTCAGTAAAGGAGCTGAAATGAATCCGTATATCGCAATGATGAAAAAGAAACCTTTGATTGTCGCCCTGGAAATCATTTTGGGCCTAAGCTGCGCGACGCTCCAGGCTGCACCCGGCACAGAGCAGCCGGAACAACAGGCGCAGTCCGAAGCTACCGATACTGCCGACAAACCGGCTAAAGCCAAGGTGAAGGCCAAAGCCGATAACACGGAAGAGCTAGGCGCGGTGGAAGTGGAAGAAGACGGCCGCGGCAAGAATTTGATCGGTATTGCACCGTCGGCTTCGCAAGGCGAAGTCAGCCAGAAGCAATTCGAATACCGGCCGTTCTCGCGTAACGGCGAATTGGTCGAAGTAGTACCCGGTGCCGTCGCCACCCAGCACAGCGGCTCCGGCAAGGCCAACCAATACTTCCTGCGCGGCTTTAACCTGGACCACGGTACCGATTTTACGACCTACGTCGACGGTATTCCGATGAACATGACTACCCACGCCCACGGCCAAGGTTATATGGACATCAACAGCATCATTCCGGAGCTGGTGAAAAAAGTCGAATACGGTAAGGGTCCGTATTACGCGGAAGTGGGGGACTTCTCGGCGGCCGGTTACGCCAAAATGTTCAGTATGGACAGGCTGGATAAAGGCATCGCCAAATTTACCGCCGGTTCGTTTGATTACTACCGAACGCTGGTGGCCAACTCCCATAAACTCGGCGACGGCGATTTGCTGTATGCCGGCGAATTCAATCTGTACGACGGCGTCTGGGAAGTGCCGGAAGATTCGAAAAAATTCAACGGCCAGCTGCGCTACACGCTGGATCGCGGCGATTGGGGTATGGCAATCAACGGTAAGGCCTATACCAACAGCTGGACAGCCACCAATCAGATACCGCAGGCTTCCATCGATAATCGCGAGATTGGTTTGTATGGCAGCATGGACCCCACCGATGGCGGCGAGACCAACCGTTACAGCGTGTCCGGCAGCTTCTGGAACCAAGGCGATAACTGGAAAAACGATGCCAATATTTATGCGGTCTATACCGACTTGAATTTGTTTTCCAACTTCAGCGGTTTTACCCGCGGCGACGGCGGCGACCAGATTTTGCAGTCCGAGCGGCGCGTGCAAACCGGGGGGCATTTCGAACACACCCGCTATAACAAGCTGTTCGGGTTTGAAATGGACAACAGCATTGGCGTGCAATTTCGTAACGACCAGATCATGGACTTAGGTCTATACGAAACCACAGCTCGGCAGATCGTCAATACCGTCAGCAAGAGCAATGTCGGGGTGACCACCGTGGGCACCTATTTCAAAAACACCACGCACTGGCACGATAAAGTTCGCACCATTGCCGGTTTGCGCGGCGATTTCATCAATAATGAGGTTGAGGTTTTGGCCAGCGGCAGCGGCACAGCCGAGACTAACGCCGCCAACTCCGGCAGCCGCGGCAAAGCCATGATCAGTCCGAAGCTGAGTCTGGTGGTCGGTCCTTGGTACAACACCGAATACTTCGCGAATATCGGTTACGGCTATCACTCCAACGATGCGCGCGGCACCACGCTGCAAGTACATCCAGTGACCGGCACCGATTTGGACCCGGACGGCAATATGGTTAGCCCGCGGATTCGCCCGGCGGCGTGGTCGCGCGGTGGTGAAGTTGGTGCACGCACTAATTTCATTCCCGGTTTGAACAGTACCGTTGCCTTGTGGTGGCTGCAATCCAGCGAAGAGTTGGTGTTCGTCGGCGATGCCGGTACTACCGAAGTCAATGGTAAATCGCAACGTTACGGTATCGAGTTTACCAACTACTACAAACCCACCGAATGGCTGACGCTGGACGCCGATTATGCGCTGACCACCGCGCAATTCAATAAAGCCCCGGACGGTGCCACCAATAAATTCATCCCTAATTCGGTGGGCCGGGTGATCAGTGCCGGTGCTCTGATCGAAGCGCCCAACGGCCTGTTCGGTACCTTGCGGTTTCGACACTTCGGCAGCGTGCCGTTGGATGAATCAGGTGCAGTCTGGGCCGGCGATACCAATATCGTTAACCTGGGTGCGGGCTATAAGCAAAAGCAATACAAGTTCGAGATCGATATCTTCAACATCCTGGGTTCGCAAAGCAACGATATTGCCTACAACTACGAATACAACTATCCGAACGGCGTCGCCGGGGCTGGCTTGATGAAACATCCGGTAGAACCGCGCATGGTACGCGGCACCATCACGGTCAATTTTTAAGGATAGCGTGATGATATTTCGCACCTTTAAAGATGGACGATGGCTGATGGCGGCATTGTTGATGTGCCAATCGGCCTGGGTTTGCGCGCATCCGCCGGGCCTGAGCTCGCTGGATGTGACGATTAAACCCGCACAAATCGACGCCAAGGTGACTTTTGCGTTGCAAGACATCGAAGCCTTCGCGCCGATGGATGGCGATTTGGACGCGGAAGTGACCGATGCCGAGCGTGAAGCGGCCAAGCCCAATATTGCCAAACTGCTAGCCGCGCAACTGCGCGTCAGTGTCGATAGCCGGGATGTTCTGCCCAGCGAACCTGGGCAGGTTAGCTTCGACGATCAAAATAATGCGCGTGTCGAACTGCACTATACGGCCGTGGCGCAAACGGCTTTGTTGCTACAGTCGAAGTTTTTGGCTTTGCTGCCCGATGGTCATCAGCAGTATTTGACGCTCAGGGACGCCAACGGCAAAGCGCTTACCGAGAAAATGCTGGGCAAACACGACGATCAAATCAGTTTACCAATCGCCAGCGCCGCGGCAGCGGAGTCCCCCCAAGCTCCGTTCGCGGCGTTTGGCGATTTTTTTAAGCTGGGCATGGAACACATCGTCACCGGTTACGACCACCTGTTGTTTTTGTTCGCGTTGCTGGCGGTGACGCATAGTTTCTGGCCGGCGCTAAAGATCATCACGTTTTTCACGATAGCCCATTCCATCACCCTGGCCTGCGCCGGACTTAACTTGATCGAGCTGCCCAGCAGTTTCGTCGAGCCGTTCATTGCCGCGACGATTATCTATGTGGGCGTGGAGAACATCATCCGCGGCGACCACCCCAAGGGCCGGCACTGGCTGACCTTTGGCTTTGGTTTGATCCACGGCTTTGGTTTTGCCGGCGTGTTGCAGGAAATGGATATTAGCTCCGGCGACACCGGCATCTTAATGCCTTTGCTGTCGTTCAACTTAGGCATAGAAACGGGGCAAATCGCCGTCGCCGCTATCGTGTTGCCGATGATCTGGTGGCTGAATAATAAAGTCGAGACTGCCGACAAGTTTCTAAAAGCCGGCTCCATTGCTGTCAGCTTGATGGGCGCATTCTGGTTGGTGGAGCGAACCATGCTGTAAATACAACCGAATGGCGGGATCCAAGCCCGCCGTTGCTGCCTCAAGGCCACCTAAACTGGCCTGATTCAATCCTGATCCAAAAAAATGGTTCATCCGAGCCACGGATTGCTATTGCCTGTCGTTTGGGTAAAGCGGTGATGGGTTTTCAGGTAAGCGTCTGAGTAAAAAAGATTTTTTAATAAAACAACAACAATTTTATAGAGGAGGAAGGCCGTGGAACTCACCCATACACTAGAACAAATTCTGTACATGATCTCGTCGTCGCTCTACCTGCCGGTATTGCTGATCGTCACTTTGCTGGCCGCTTATTCGGTCTATGTCTGCGGTCGTTTGGCGCAGGAATGGCTGGAACGACGCAAAGCCGGCTCGCGTACCGTGCGCCTATTCAATCTCGATCTGGCCGTCGCGCTGGGGCGCCAGCAACGCGCCAATGCCGCGCCGCTGGACGTGGAATTGGAGTTGCTGCTGCAAACCCACGAACATCGGCAATTGATCAAGTTGGACCAAGTTCGCTTTGTCATTAAATTGGGGCCGGCGCTGGGCTTGATGGGCACTTTGATTCCGATGGGTATTTCCCTGGCTGCCTTGGCACAAGGCAATATTCCCAGTATGGCCGGCAGCATGGTCACCGCGTTTACCGCCACCGTGACCGGTTTGGGCTGCGGCGTGATTACCTATCTGGTTGCGTTAGTGCGTGAACAATGGCTGCGCGCCGATTTTGCCGCCATGCGCCATCAGGCCGAACTGGCTGCCAGCCGGGTTTTGGATGCGCAGGATTTGGCAATCGAGGAGGACGGCCATGCGCTATCTGAGACGCTCTAGTTTGCATCGCAATAGCGAACCGCTGGAAGACCCGATTGCCGGCGTCGCCAATCTGTTCGATGCCAGCGTGGTATTCATCGTCAGCATGATGGTGGCCTTGTTCATGGCCTACAACATGCTGGATTTGATGAACCCGGAATCGACCGTAACGATGACCAAGGAAAACGCCGATGGCACCATGGAAATCGTCAGCAAGAAAGGCTCGCAAATCAAAGTATCCAAAGTCACCGACCGCAAACTCAGCGGTTCCGGCGAACGCTTGGGTACCGCCTATCGCTTGAACGACGGTAAGGTGGTTTATGTACCGGAATAAAATGTGGGCCTATCTGCTGGCGCTTGGCTTAATGCTGCTGTCTGGGCCGGTGTTTGCCGAGTCGGCGACACTGAATTTGAGCCTGATTCTCGGCGATTTGGATTCACAAACTGCCGTCGAAGCGACCGCCAAACTGCAAAACGATCCGCTGTTAAAAGGCGTGTCGATCCGCGTCTATTCCAGCTCTAAACTCGCGCAAGCCGATAACGCTGAATTGCAAAAATCTAACTTAGTGTTGGCGCAAATCACCGGCCGCGGCATTCTGCGCGAAGGCGGCGACGTCTTTAAACAGATCGCCGCTAACGGTGGCAAGCTGTATGCGGTCGGTTTGAGTTACGACGCCGATTTCGCCGATTACGGGCTGCAACTGGACAAAGCCTTGCAAGCCTATATGTCGGCGGGCGGCGCCGACAATGCCGCCAACATGATCCGGCTGGCCTTGGCCAAATTCAAAAACGTCCAGGCCGACATCGCGCCGCCGCAAGCTCAGCCGGAAATCGGCGCCTTCGACGTGCGCAGCAAGCAATTGTTCGCGGATTTTGATAGCTACCAAAAAGCTTACGCGGGTTTCAAAGCAGGCCAACCGTGGATAGCCATTTTGTTCTATCGCTCCTCGGCGCTGTCCGGGCAAACCGATACGGTAAAAACCTTGGCCGAAAATCTGGAGGCCAAAGGCTACAACGTACTGCCTGTGTTCGGCTACCCGTACGACAAAACTCTGGAAAAAATGCTGATCAATGCCGACGGCAAATCCCGGGTCGAAGCCATCGCCGCGCTAGCCTTGAAGATCGGCGCCAGCCCGGACAAAACCGTACCGACGCTGACGCGTTTGGGGGTGCCGGTGTTAAACGGCATTGCCTTGAATAGCCAAAGCCAGACGCAATGGACCGAGTCCGCAACTGGTCTGGACGTCATGGAGCGGGCCTGGCAAGTGGCCTTGCCGGAATTCGCCGGCGAAATCGCCCCGACCGTGGTCGCCAGCAAGGAGAGCGTACACGACAAGATCACCGGCCAGGATTTCGTCCGCGAAACCCCAATCCCGGAACGCATCGCCCGCTACGCCGACCGCCTGGACAAGTGGGTGAAATTGCGCAGTACCGGCAACGCCGACAAAAAAGTCGCCTTGATGTACTACAACTACCCGCCGGGCAAGGAGAACATCGGTGCCTCCTATTTGAACGTGTTGCCGGAATCGTTGCTGCAAATCTTGGAGAGACTGCGTAAGGAAGGGTATCAATTGGGCAATGCGCCGCAAGATGGCGAAGCGTTGAAAGCCGCTGTCAAAAATCACGGCATCAATCTGGGTAACTGGGAACCCGGCGCGATAGCCGAAGCGGCCGCCAGTGGGCGCGCGGTGTTGTTGCCGATTGAAGATTACCAAAAATGGTTCACCGCTTTGCCGGAAACCTTTAAAGCCGCCATGCTCAAGTCTTGGGGCAAACCGGAAGACAGCAAAATCGGCGCCTGGACCGATAGCAAAGGCCAACGCTTTTTGGTGCTGCCGGCGCTGCAATACGGCAACTTGCTGTTAGCACCGCAACCGTCTCGCGGCTGGGAGCAGGACATCAAGAAACTCTACCACGACGTGACCATGCCGCCACACCACCAATACGTCGCGTTCTACTTATGGCTGCAAAAAGGCTTCGGCGCCAACGCGATGATTCACCTAGGCACTCACGCCACCCACGAATGGCTGTCCGGCAAGGAAGTCGGCTTCACCGCTGCCGATCCCGGAGAGATTCTGATGGCCGACGTGCCGCAAATTTATCCTTACATCATGGACGACGTCGGCGAAGCCTTGCAGGCCAAGCGCCGGGCCATGGCGACCATTATTTCGCATATGACGCCGCCGCTGGACAAGGCCGACTTGAATCCGGAGCTAGCCAAATTGGCCGGGCTGATGGACGACTACAACGTCGCCGCCCAAAAGAGCGAGCAACTGGCCAAGATCAGGCTGGATGAAATCAATCAAATCGCCGGCAAGGCCGGGCTTTTAAAAGATCTGAAAATGGAGCGAGCAGAAACCGGCGACCAGTTGGAAGAACTGGAACACTATCTGAAGGAAATCCGCGAGAAAAAAGTGCCGATGGGCTTGCATACCTTTGGCAAGGCGCCGGACGAAGCAACCCGCTTGCGTTTTGCCGAAGCCATCGTGTCGCGCGACACCAAGCTGAAAGGTGAGGCCCGCAAGCAGAAAATCCAGGCCATGGCCAACATCATAGCCGACAGCGCCAACGCCGAAATGGACGCGCTGATGGATGCGCTGGCCGGCCGCTATATCGCAGCCGGCAGCGGCGGCGACCCGTTGCGTAACCCGGACGCGTTGCCGACCGGCAAGGATTTGTACGGTTTCGATCCGTCGCGGATTCCCAGCGAGTCGGTTTATAACGAAGGCGCACGACTGGCGGAGCAAGTGGTCGCCGATTTCAAAAAGCAGCACGGCCACTATCCGGAGCGGCTGGTATTCAATTTGTGGGGCGTGGAAAGCTCGCGCCACGAAGGCGTGATGGAAGCCGAGATCATGCATCTGCTCGGCGTCAAACCGCATTGGGATGAGCGGGGCCGCACCCAGGGCGTTGATGTGATTGCCCGCGAGCAATTGGGTCGGCCGCGTGTCGATGTCACCATCATTCCGTCCGGTTTGTATCGGGATTTGTTCGCCTCAGTCATCAAATTGCTGGATCAGGCCGAAACCAAGGCTCAGGAACAAGACGAGCCGGATAATCCGTTGCGTCGGCATATCCAGGAAACCCAAGCGGAATTGATGAAGCGCGGTTTAAAGCCCGAGGAAGCGTTGGACATGGCCTCGGCGCGCTTGTTCAGCGTACCGTCCGGCGCGTACGGTACCAATCTGGATCGGGCGATTCCGCTGTCCAACACCTGGACCGACGAAAAACAACTGGCCGACGTGTTCTTCAACCGCATGCACCACGTTTACGGTCGCGGCCATTGGGGCGAAGCAGCCAGCAAGGACGCGACGCTGGCGGTGGACTTATTCAAAATGTCGTTAAAGGATACCGACGCGGTGATCCACAGCCGCTCTAGTAACGTCTACGCCAGCCTGGACGGCGACGACTTCTTCCAATATCTGGGCGGCACCGCGATGGCGGCAAGGCAGGTCAACGGCAAAATCCCGGAAGTGTTGGTCGCCGATTTGGCCGACCCGACCGCTGCCAAGACCATGAGCCTGGAGCGCTATCAGGGCCGGGAGATGCAGAGCCGCTACCTGAACCCGAAATGGATCGAGTCGATGTTGAAAGAAGGCTATGCCGGGGCGCGTTTCATCAACATGGTCGCGGAAAATCTGTGGGGTTGGCAGGTGACGGTGCCGGAAGCGGTCGGCGCCGAAAAATGGCAAGCCATGTACGAAACCTACGTCGAGGACAAATACCAGTTGGACATCCAGAAAAAGTTCGAGCAAGCCGACAATTTGCTGGCCTATCAAGCGATGGTGGATCGGATGCTGGTGGCTATCAACAAAGGCTACTGGAAAGCCGATCCGGCGGTGAAAGCCAAGCTGGAACAAGTTAACAAGGAAGTCATTGCCAAAGCTGGCGTGGCCTGCAACAAGGACACTTGCAGCAGCCCGGAAATCACCAAGCTAGCCGAACAACAGGATGCAGCCAAGGCTGCGAAAGCAGCGGCGCCGGGGGCGCAAGCCCAACCACCGGCATCCGTAGCGGCTCAGTCACAGCCGCAGCCCATACAGAGTCAGCCGCAATCGCAACAGCCACCCGCGCAGTCTCAAGCGCAAACAGCACCGGACGCCGCCAAGCCTCTGGAAGGCTATGAGATGGAAGAGAAGAAAGCCGCCAGCGACAGCGCCGAGCAACAGCAACCGTTAAGTTCGGCGCAAAGCTGGTGGTTGAGTTTCGCGATCTTGCTGTTATTTGTTGCCGGTTATCTGCGCGGTAGTTGGGAGCATCGCGAGCAAAAAACATAGAGGTCGACTGGAAAAACTTTGGTTTTGTCGTTCCAGCCAAGGCGGTAACCCAGGAAAGTCGGAATTCTGGATCCCCGCTTTCGCGGGGATGATGGCTGCAGGGAATTTAGGGGGCTCACTTAGACCCGATATGAATAATAGCGTGGCGCATCGGAGGGGAAACTCAAGAAGTGGCCTGCTCTTGATGTAAGAAGAATTAAAAATAAATCTAACATGACCATGAAGCGCCGTTTTTTTAAAGGTGCATTACCGGAGGAATCGACTTTGTCTCGTTTACACGTAATAACGCTGTTGGCTTTGACCAATTTGGCTTACAGCAATCAAATCCTGGCAGAAGATAGCGACCAAAGTGTCGTGGGGCCAGCCGAAACCGCTAAGACCGACAATCCGGCTAGCAACAATGACTCGCTGGGCACGATGGTGGTTACAGCTACTCGCTCGGAAATCAGTGCAGCGATGGCGCCGGCCAATGTCAGTGTGATTACTGCTGAAACTACCGAAAACCGCCTGACCCAACGTATCGGTGACGCCTTGAAGGATGTGCCGGGGGTGTATTTACGTGGCAGTGCTTATGGCACCAGTTTCCCGGGCTCCAGTGTTAGCTCGTCTGCATTCCATGGCATCAGCGGTACGAATCGATCTTTATTTTTAGTTGATGGGCTGCCGGTAAACAATGCCAATTCAGGGCTGGTTGACTGGAATATCCTAAATATGGATGACGCTCAGCAAGTGGAATATGTACCCGGGCCATTTTCAGCACTTTATGGTAGTGGCGCGATGGGCGGTGTACTCAATGTGATCTCCAAAGTACCCACTAAACGCGAAGGACGTCTGTCATTTGGTGCCGGTGGCGCAGCTGTTGACCAATGGGGCATTAAAGGCCGTTACCGGGATCGTTTCGAAAACGGCGTGGGGATTTCCGTGACCTTCAACCACATGGATAGCGATAACTGGGCGGTGTCGGATTACGTGACGGCTTCGCCGGCTAGCTTTACGCCATCGGCGACAGCGATACCGAATGCGGTAGTAAGAGCGAATACGGCTACCGCGTTAAGAAACGCCGCGACACCGGTATTCGGCGCCATACCGACCACAACCACCCAAGGCGGTTCGACCTATATCGTCGGTGATAAAGGGGAACGCCCTTGGGAGCAGAACACCGCGTCCTTACATCTTTATTACGATTTGACTGAGCGCACCGAGATTGATGGGGGAATGAGCTGGAGTCGGAGCGAAACAAGCGCAGGGACATTTAACAGCTATTTAACCACTGCCGGAGGCTCGCCAATAGCAATTGCTACCGGAAACCCCTCTGTCACTTCAGTTGCCAGTGTGGCCGGCCTAGCGCAAAGCAATAACTTGAATTTGAATGGCCAGCGCCTTTCTGTCTATGAGCAGCAGTTCTTGCATTTTCTGCCGTCAGTGGAAGACACTCGTCGTTATTTTGCTCACCTGAAACATGATTTTGGGCATGACGTGAAATTGAATGTCGATTTTCAATACATGGATCACGAGACTTATTCACCCAGCCCAAACAGCGCGGCGTTCGACGATACCTTGAGCGGTGGAAGAGGCCAATTAACCGTCACGCCTAGCCAACGGATCGACGGTAACGTGGCATTGCGCTTCCCGTTTTTGTGGGATCAACGTAACTTTGTCACGGTCGGTTTTGGCGCAAACCATAACAATTTGGAAGGTCAAAAACGTTTGGCCTTAAGTAATTGGCAAGATTGGTCCTCAGTGACGAATACTGTTTACGATGGTAAGGGCGAGTCGAGTATTTACTCAGCCTTTATTCAGGACGAAATTTGGCTGCGTAAAAACGTAATTGCTCATCTGGGTGTGCGTTATGACGACTGGTCCACATCAGGCTCCATCGTACAAAAGGCCACGGTCACTTCGACAGGTACTACCACTAACCTGACGCAAAGTTACAGCGAGCGTTCAGTGTCGCAATTTAATCCCAAATTTAGTTTGACCTGGTTGCCGGCAGATGGCTACAAGCTGTTTGCTTCAACAGGTTGGGCATTTCGTCCACCCACCAACTCGGATTTGTATTCGACATCGCAAACGGCTAGCGGCAGTGTTTTTACCTTGACGCAAGCGGGGCCAGATTTAAAACCAGAGACCATGTATTCATGGGAAGTTGGCGGAGAGGCAACCCCCATTGAGGGCACAACTATTGCCGCCACCTATTTTCATCACTACATTTCTGATTTGATTTACCGTAAAGATACGACGTTAAGCGCAACCAATCGGCTCCAAGAACGGCAAAATGCTGGTGAAGCTGAGGTTGAAGGCGTGGAGGCCAAATTAAGGCAGAAATTGTATTGGGACTGGCTGCACTTTACGGGAACCTATACTTTAAACGACTCGATAATTACCAAGAACGAGGCGAATCCGCTTTCTGTCGGCAAGCAGATGGTGTTATTGCCGGAGACAATGTTCAGTGGCGGGTTGGATGTCAAATATGAGCAATGGAGCGGTGGCATTATTGGACGCTATGTTAGCCAGCAATATACGAACGACCAAAACCTGGATCAGGTGACCAACGTTCCCGGCAGTTATGACCCTTATTTTCTGGTCGATACCCGTATCGCCTATCAGGCGACGAAAAATATCGATCTGTCGTTTTCGGTAAACAATCTATTGGACCGGGAATATTCCTCTTTTTACCAACAAGCCGGCCGCACGGTTTATGGGGAAGTGTCTTACAGCTTCTAATGTGAGTGAATGTTGTTCCCGCCGCAACCAGCTCCGGATATTCCCAAACCGAGTATCCGGAGTAATGGCTATTTGCAGGTTATAGCGCTCGCTTAGCGTGCACAGTTCACAAAAATTGGCGATGTAAGCGCTGGCTTTGCCGTCTTCATCTGTTCTTAATCTTTTCCTAATCAAGACTTAAACATTGCTCTCTAGAATCAACTCATAGATGAATTATTCTCGATAAAGGGGATTTATGTTTAGAGTGGCAAGTGTCGTTGTAATTAGTCTGTTGGTTTCGCCGTTAGCGATGGCTGATGGGCATGGGCGAGGTCATCACAAACATCACCACCATGACCGGTACGTCGAGGTCGAGCGGGTGTATGTACCGGAGCGGGTTGTGCAATACGTCCCGGCACCGCCGCCTGCACCGCGCTACGACAGTAACGACCAACGATCTACTCAGGGCTTGGTAGGCGGCGCGTTAGGCAGTGTAGCGGGTTACGAAATGAGTAGAGGCGATCCGTTGGGAGCCGGCATCGGTGCCGCCGCGGGCGCTTGGATCGGCAACAGTATGAGTCGTTAATAGGCTACCGCCAATTAATTAACCGGCTTTGAATTTTTGGATGCTCATGCGACAGGAGGACAAAATGAGAATAAAAAATGGTAAAAAATATCAACAAGAGCAATACAGTAGAGTGGAAAAGTTATTGAATGTATTGTTGTTTTTTGTCGTTGTCTATTACAGCTACTATGTGTTGTCTTTCTCCCAAATGGGCGCTTGAGATTACTGGCAGTAGCGGTTTATTGTCAGTCTGCGTTCCCTTTATACAGTCCGGATAAGCAAACGCTAGATCAAATCAAAACCCTGCAAGGTGCAAGACTTGCAGGGTTTTTTATTGCCCGTTGTTGGACAATATCGAAGATGTGTCTAATAAATTGCAGTTCCGGAAAAACTGCCCGTCTATCAGTTCTTGATAAGATTGATGTTTCGGAGATTCAATCCCAGCCCTTGAATGCGCTGGCTGTGCTTAGTTTATTGATTACCTGTTCAAGCCGTTGACAATGCTGAACCCAGCTGATAGCTTTGCTGTCTGGCACTCACCAATATCGAGTGCTAACGGAATTTGGGGGATGACGTGGCTGGCGGACAAGATTTAAACGAAAGATCGCTGTATTTATTGAAAACCTTGGTTGAGCGGTATATCCAGGACGGCCAGCCTGTTGGTTCGCGATTGTTGTCTAAAGATCCGCAACTAAAGCTTAGTCCTGCCAGTATTCGCAATGTGATGGCGGATCTGGAAGAAATGGGCTTGATCCATTCCCCGCACACCTCCGCTGGCCGAGTGCCAACCGTGAGTGGCTACCGTTTGTTCGTCGACAGTTTGTTAACGGTCAAGCCTTTGGCATCCAGCGAGTTGGATCAACTGCAACATGGCTTGAAAGGAGAGGCGGATAAGGCTAGCGACGTGTTGAGCAAGGCCTCTAAATTGCTGTCGGACGTGACGAGGATGGCCGGCGTGGTGACTTTGCCCCGCAGAGAAAGCGTCACCTTGCGGCACATCGAATTTCTGCCGATGTCCAACACCCGGGTGTTGGTGATTTTCGTCACCGACGACCAGGAAGTGCACAACAAAATCATTCATACCCACAAGCAATTCAGTCCTGCGGAATTACAACAGGCTGCCAACTATTTGAATTCGGTTTATTCCGGCCGCAGCTTGGCGAAAATTCGCGATTTGATCGTGCGGGAGATGGAGCACGATCAGCGGCAGGTCAATCAAGGCATGATGGACGCGGTGAACATGGCGCAGCTCACCTTCAGCGAACAACCCAACGACGATTATGTATTAAGCGGCGAAACCAACCTAATGGGTTTTTCCGAGTTGTCGGACATGGAGCGTCTTAAACAGTTGTTCGAAGCTTTTAGCCAAAAGCGTGGCGTCATCCATTTATTGGATCAGTGTCTACAGGCCGAAGGTGTGCAGATTTTTATCGGTGAAGAATCCGGCTATAGCGCATTCGATCATTGTAGCTTGGTGACGGCGCCTTATTCAGTGAATGACGAAGTGGTTGGGGTGTTGGGTGTGATTGGACCGACCCGCATGGCTTACGAAAAAGTGATTCCGTTCGTGGATGTGACGGCAAAATTATTGGGCGCGGCCTTGAATCCCAAATAAATGGCCCTATCGTTAGGCCAACAAAAAAATTTAGAACCATGGAGTAAGTAATGAGTCATCAGCAATCTAGCCACGAACCACAATCGGATAGCGATTTGATCGCCGAAGTCTTGGAGCAAACCAAGCCAATGGACACCGACGAACAGCCAGCCGAAGTGTCTGGTACCAGCGCCGCAGTCACTGTGGAAGCCTTGCAGGAACAATTGGAACAAGCCCAACAACAGGCTGCCGCCAATCTGGATAAAGCCATCCGCACCATGGCCGAGATGGAAAATTTAAAAAAACGCGTGCAAAAAGACTTGGACGACGAACGCAAATACGGTCTGGCGAAATTTGCGAAAGAATTGCTGAGTGTTTTGGATAGTCTGGAATTAGGCCTGCAAGCGGCGAACGGCGATAGCCCGGAAATAGTGAAATTGCGCGAAGGCAGCGAATTGACCATCAAACAATTCGAGTCGGTATTTGCCAAGTTTAATATCGAAACCGTCGACCCCATCGGTCAAGTGTTCAATCCGGAATTGCACCAGGCCATGGTGATGCAACCCAGCGCCACCGCCCAACCCAATACCGTGTTAAACGTCTTCCAAAAAGGTTATGTATTGAACGGCCGTTTATTGCGCCCTGCCATGGTGGTGGTGGCCAAAGCCGACGATAAACCAGCCGATAGCGCAAAAATCGATGAGCAGGCTTGAAATTAAGACGATCAACCGCATATCGCTAACAACTTTTTAATTTATTACCAAATCAAGTCTGGAGAATATCAATGGGCAAAATGATCGGCATCGATTTAGGAACCACTAACTCCTGCGTAGCAGTCCTGGAAAACGGCACCGCGCGGGTTATCGAAAACAGCGAAGGCGCGCGCACCACGCCTTCCATTATCGCTTTCACCGGCGACAACGAAGTATTGGTCGGTCAATCGGCTAAACGTCAGGCGGTCACCAACCCTGAAAATACCTTGTTCGCGATCAAACGCTTGATCGGCCGCCGTTTTAAAGAAGACGCGGTACAAAA
>Ga0123398_1020917_pt1 | contig 14769 bp, 13 predicted proteins | sample T5LHNO3metaT_FD_89926 | JGI IMG/M metagenome (GOLD analysis project Ga0123398, IMG submission 89926) | Methane-oxidizing artificial microbial communities from Washington, USA to study methane cycling - T5-LHNO3 metaT (Metagenome... | ecosystem: Engineered > Modeled > Simulated communities...
AAAAAACCTAAATTATCGCCAATTCACCTACGCTACCCAAGCTTAGGAATACGGTATTTCGTAATATTGACGAAATACCGTCTGCACTTAGCCCCAACACCTCGCATTATCCAGCTCCTCTCCCCTTTTTTCATTCCTCCTAAACGCCTTCAACAACAGGCAGTTAGCCGACAACAACATTAAAACCAGCGCGTCTGGCACAAGAATTGACCGTGTTAAGCCAACAAACCTCGGTTAACGAGCTTTCCGGCCACTCAATTCATAAAGGTTATTGTCATGAAAATTGATAATTCGATCTTATTCATCGCGGCGTTGACTGCCATCGATTCAGCAGCTGCCCTAATGGAGGTGCTGTGATGAATAGCCGAATCAGACACCAGCCCGAGAAGCAAAGCCTTATCTCATCGGTTGTCGCCCAACGCTGGCTCAGCCAAACTCCAGAATGCGAAAGCAACAGCGAATGCTGTCAGTTAGAGCAATCCCGTGCGGAGATTGTCGGATTGGAACGCGCATTGGCGATTAGTCAACAGCAGTTGGCCGATGCCCGCCGACAAATCGAATCGCTTGCCGCGACACGCAAAACCTTGGAACAGCAGCTGCTGGAAAGTAACGAGAATTACAGACACGCCCTGCATTGCGCACATCACGACGAGTTAACCGGCTTACCCAATCGCGTTTTGTTGCTAGATAGACTGCAACAAGCCATGGCCCAAGCGGATCGTCAGCAACGGCCGGTCGCACTATTGTTTATCGATCTGGACGAATTCAAAAACATCAACGACGAACTCGGCCACGCGGCCGGCGACCAATTACTCAAAGAAGTGGCGGGGCGTTTGTCGGCTTGTCTTCGCTGCGGCGACACTGCTTGCCGCTACGGCGGCGACGAATTTTTGGTGCTGCTTGGCGAAATCGATGCTGACCGCAGCGTGGCGGCGGTGATAGAAAAAATCCAGTCGCAATTGGCAGAAGCTTGCAGCATTAATGGCAAAACGGTTGCTATCAGCGCCAGCATAGGCGCGGCCATCTATCACCACGACGGCCAAAGCAGTCTCGACTTACTAAACCGAGCCGATAGCGCGATGTACCGGGCGAAAAAACTGAAACTCTCGCAAGAAATTGAATGACCTCGGAAAATAGGATTAGCGGCGGCTGCTATGCGACGTTTTATAGCGGCCGACGCTAGCCAGAATTTCCTGCCGCGCATCTTCGATACCGCCCCAACCTTCCACGCAGACCCATTTGCCTTCCTCCAGGTCTTTGTAGTGTTGGAAAAAGTGGGTGATTTTGGCCAGCTTGTCCGGTTGCAAATCCTTGTAATCGGCAACGTGATTGTAAAACGGTGTCAAGCGCGATACCGGCACCGCCAGCAGTTTAGGATCAGGGCCGGCTTCGTCTATCATCTTTAGTACCCCTACCGGCCGGCAATTGATCACACAACCGCTTAGCAAAGGTGCCGGAGTGATGATCATTACATCCACCGGATCGCCATCCTCGGACAAGGTTTGCGGGATGTAACCGTAATTGCAGGGATATTGCATGGCGGTGCCCATGAAGCGGTCCACTGTTAGAGCGCCGGTATGTTTATCCACCTCGTATTTGACCGGATCGCTGAAGGCGGGAATCTCGACCACCACATTTATTTCAAACGGAATATTGCCACCAGCAGCAACTTGCATGAATGACATCGAATCCTCTTTGAGTACGCTGGAAACGCTGTCATTATAGCCGCCGTTATTAAGCTATCGGGATTAAATCAAGTGTTAGGCAGTCTGCAAAAAATGACCAGCGCGTTGGCCGAGCCAGTGCAATACCGCTTGCCGGTCGGCGCACAAGCAATCGAATTGAACCCGCTGCTGGGCAAACAACTGTCGTTACGCTACACCGGCCAGATTTTTTGCGTCCATTGCGCGAAAAAAACCAATAAAAGCTTCAATCAAGGCTACTGCTACCCCTGTTTCATCAAGCTGGCGCAATGCGATATGTGCATCATGAAACCGGAAACCTGCCACTACGCTGCCGGTACTTGCCGCGAACCCAGTTGGGGCGAGGAGTTTTGCTTTCAACCGCATATTGTTTATCTGGCGAACTCTTCCGGAATTAAGGTCGGCATCACCCGCCAATCGCAAACCCCAACCCGCTGGATCGATCAAGGCGCGGTGCAAGCCTTACCCATTTTTAAGGTCGTTTCCCGCCATCTGTCGGGTTTGATCGAAGTCACCTTGGCGCAACATGTCAGCGATAAAACCAGCTGGCAACAAATGTTGAAGAACAACACCGTGCCCTTGGATCTGGCTGTAATCCGCGATCAATTGCTGAAAGAATGCGCGGATCAGTTGCAAGGCATCGCCGCGCAATTTCCCGACAGCCCGCCGCAATTGCTCAGCGATGCCGAATCCCTGACGCTGGACTATCCGGTGCAGCAATACCCTAGCAAGGTAAAATCGTTTAATTTTGACAAAGAACCGCTGGTGTCCGGCATCTTGGAAGGCATCAAAGGCCAGTATTTGATCTTCGACAACGGCGTGATCAATATCCGCAAATTTGCCGGCTACGAAGTAGAAGTGTCGTTATGAGACAGATAAACCTTGCTCAATTACTTGCACCCGTTGGGTAATCCCGCAGAGCAAGGTATAAGGAATAGTGTCGGCATGGCGGGCGATTTCCTCGACCGGCAGTCCATCGCCCCACAAAGTGACGGGGTCGCCGGGTTGCGCATCCCGCTGACTATTCAAATCCACGGTAATCATATCCATAGACACTCTGCCGATCAGCGACATCCGCCTACCATTAACCAGTACCGGCGCGCCGCTTTTGGTGTGGCGATGATAGCCATCGCCGTAGCCGATGGAAACCACCCCCAAGCGCGTCGCGACCTGGCATTGCCAGGTGCTGCTGTAACCCACCGTTTCCCCGACCGCCACATCCTTTACCGCAATCAACCTTGAATGCAGACTCATCACCGGTTTTAACCCAAAATCCGCACCGGTCTTGCCGGCAAACGGCGAGCAGCCATATAACATCAGCCCTGGCCTCACCCAATCGCTAGCTCTATCCTGAGTTGAACCGAAACGGACGTTGGGCCAACCGATAATCCCGGCAGAATTAGCGATGCTGCATTCGCCGGGATAGTCTTTTACCGCGTCGTTGAACAAATCGATTTGCCGGCGGGTTTTGTCGTCCAGCAAGTCGTCTGCGTTGGCAAAATGGGTGATCAGATTGATCGGTTGCTCGACTAGCGCGCAGCCCAATAACTGCTGATAAGCAGCGCTGAAGTCCGCGCCCTTAAAACCCAGGCGGTTCATGCCGGTGTCCATTTTCAGCCAGACGGCAAGCTTGCCTTCGGAGTCGGCTTGCTGTTGCAAAATAGCGATTTGCTGGGGAGTGTGGATCACCGCCGCCAATTGATACTTCAACAACTGCAACAACTCATCGACGCAGACAAAGCCTTGCAACACGGTGATGGCTTGTTTAAATCCGGCTTGCCGCAGCCTGACGCCCTCGTCCACCCTGGCGACGGCAAAGCCGTCCGCCAAGTCCAAAGCGGTGGCTACCCGCGTCATGCCGTGGCCGTAGCCGTTGGCCTTGATCACCGCCATGATTTTTTTGTCCGGCGCGTAACGCTTCACTTGCGCCAAATTGTGGCGCACGGCGTCCAAATCCAGATGCACAAAAGCCGCAGGCGTCATTCATAATCCTCGGGGCCGTTATAGACGCCGGCAAAGTTTTCGAAGCGGGTGTATTGGCCCAGGAAAGTCAGCCGCACCGTCCCCAAAGGGCCGTTCCGCTGCTTGCCGATAATCACCTCGGCGATGCCTTTGTCCGGGCTGTCTTCGTGATAGACCTCGTCCCTATAGACGAAGATGATCAAATCGGCGTCCTGCTCGATCGCGCCGGACTCACGCAGATCGGACATCACCGGCCGCTTGTTGGGGCGTTGCTCCAGATTACGATTGAGCTGAGACAGTGCAATCACCGGTACATTGAGCTCTTTGGCCAGCGCCTTCAAGCCGCGGGAAATATCAGAAATCTGTTGCACCCGGTTATCGCCGCTGGCCGGCGATTGCATCAACTGCAAATAATCCAGCACGATCAAGCCCAGCTGACCGTGTTCGCGGGTCAAACGGCGGGCGCGCGAACGCACTTCGGTCGGCGTCAAGGCTGGCGTGTCGTCGATAAACATCTTGGTTTCCGCGAGCAGGTTGATCGCTGAGGTCAGGCGCGGCCAATCGTCGTCGTCCAATTTGCCGGTACGGACTTTGTGCTGGTCAATGCGGCCCAGCGACGACATCATCCGCATCGCCAATGATTCGCCCGGCATCTCCATACTGAATACCGCGACCGGCATGCCGCTTTTCAGCGCGACGTTTTCAGCCATATTCATCGCGATAGTGGTTTTACCCATCGACGGTCGGCCGGCGACAATGATCAAATCGGCGGGCTGCAAACCCGAGGTTTTTTCGTCCAGATCGGTGAAGCCGGTGCTGGCGCCGGTGATGTCGCCATCGAGTTCGTAGAGGGTTTCGATTTTATCCACGGCTTTGGCCAGCAAGGATTTGATCGAGCTAAACCCACCCTGCCCGCGCTGCCGCTGCTCGGCGATTTCGAATACCTTGCGTTCCGCATTTTCGAGCAAATCGGCGGTCTCGCGGCCTTCGGTGGTAAATGCCGAATCGGAAATTTCGGTACCGACATGGATTAGTTGCCGTAAAACCGAGCGATCACGGACGATGTTGGCGTAGGCCACGATATTCGCAGCGCTGGGCGTATCTCGCGCCAGCATACTTAAATAAGCCAAACCGCCCACATCTTGCAACTCACCGGTAGTTTCCAGCACCTCTGACAAGGTCACCACGTCGAACGGATCTTGCTTCTCTGCCAACTGGGCTATAGCACGGAAAATCAATCGATGATCACGGCGATAAAAGTCTGTCTCCACCACTTTGTCGGCGACCGAATCCCAGGTTTGGTTATCCAGCATCAAGCCGCCCAGCACCGACTGCTCGGCCTGAATGGAATGCGGCGGTACTTTTAGGGATTCGACGGCTTGGTCGGGGGTGAAATAGTAGTCTTCGGACATGGCGAACAGCGGTTGCAAACAATAGCGGCGGATTATACCCGGCTATGCGGTAATCGCGGCAGCGTCGATTTCTTTACCGAATGCCGGTAAACCAGACAAATCAACTCTACATGTCATCAAGCCACAGAATTAACTCACTAGTTATCGATTGCCTAATTACCTTATATTTCGTACCATAAATTTTGGCGTCTATCCTGGCTTTTATCGGCTTGTTGCCGGCCATGACGCTTCGCTCCATCCTCTTTTCTTAAAATAATTCTAACTATCCGCCTGCCCTACCCGGCTAACCGACACCATAAACGGGTTGCGGCAAATTGTATTTCTTGACTCCCTAAAGGAGGTTTCTATGAACGGAATTAAACGCAAAACCCTATCTGCCACTGCATGCTTGCTGGCTTTGTCGACACCTGCCGCCAGCCAAGCTGAAACCGGGAATCTAGTGTTGTGGAACAAATTGGGCAGTGATGCTGAGATTGCGAATAGCGAAGTGGGGCCTGGAGGCCAAAAAACAGCTGGGCATTTCGCACCAGGCCCTTTTGCTAATTTTGGTCAGTCTTTTGTGAATGACGTTGGGAACTCAAACGAGTTTGCCCTAACTTTTCCTGCCACATCCGTTGTGTCAAAAAGTAAGGGAACAATAGAATTCTGGGCAAAACTCAGTAATTTCCCAAGTAATTTTTTTGATGCAGTGACTATGATTTTTTACGTGCCACCACCTAATTTTCCGATATTTCACTGGAGAATTGGTTTTGGGTCTAATAACGGTTGCGGCGGCTTCGGTTTTTACGGGACAGTGGGGGTTGCGACTGACGGCTATTGTAATGGGTTAGTCGACACTGCAACCCAATCCGGAACATTAGATAGCATTCTTGGTAACCGTTCAGCCTGGCACCATTATGCGATGGTATGGAATGAAACAGGTATTGCGCAATTTGGTGGACGTAAGCTTTATCTTTATCTTGATGGAAACCTTGTCACAACACAGCGCTACCATGATGCCTCGCCATGGGGTGCCATACCTGATGGCTCACGCCTTGCTCTCGCCTACTTTTACAATATCTCAGGCGCGAGTGTTGCGATTGACAATTTAATTATTTGGGACGATGTTAAAACTGATTTTTCTGACCGGTTCATAGAAAACCCAGTGGTTTGTGGAGTAGGTGAACTTCCTGAGTTGTTTGCATCTATAACCGCTAAATCGGGTACTCAAATAGAACGCCGATGGACTATCACCCTATCAAACAAGAGCGGATGTATCGCCGAGAATACCCAGATCGACGGCTTAACCCTTGCACAAACCTCCGGAGCCACTTGTACCCCAGTCATTACAAGTCCCTTATCTTTTCCGTTAGGCGTCGGCAACATCCAGGCAGGGGCTAAAGTGAGCGGCACCACCACAATCAATTTTAGCGGCTGCCCAAATAGCGCCAGATTTAAAGCTGTCATCCCCTTTAGCAGCAATAACGGCGAAGTAACCGGATCAAAAACCTTGACCAACCAATTCCGCTAGACCTTATTAAGGAGATATTCTCATGATCAAACAACTTATCCTGTTAGCCAGTTTGCTGTTTATTCTTCCCTCTAGCCAAGCCGCAACCTCCTTACAATTAGAGCCGACAAACGGCTTAATCGAAGGCGTTGCAGGCGATACCGTGGGCTGGGGCTTCCTGCTCACCAACACGCAAAACTACCTAGTCGTGACCGGTGCGGAATTTCAGTCCTCAACCTCCTCAGGCGTATTCACGGACTTTATCAGCGCACCCGACAATTTCTTCGTTGTAGGACCGGGCTTTGGCGCCAGCACCGTCTGGGGACAAACGTTCGATGCCGCCAGCCAAACCGGCATCGGTAGTTTTAGAATTGCCGACAACGCCGCGCAAGGCACTGTGTTCGGCCAAATTGTACTGACTTACGATTTATTCGCCCGCAGCCCGTTTAATCCCTTGTTCGATCCGGACACCGACACCCTGTCCAACGGTAATTTATTAACCGCAAATGCCTCGATCAAAATCAATACCGTGCCGTTACCTGAGGCCGCCTGGTTGTTTGGCGCGGCATTGGCGGGATTGGGATTTGTCGGACCACGCCGCATCTGAAATACGAGGACTCAAGATAAACACCGCCTGCAAAATTGAGGCGGTGTTTTCGCAAAATATTCTCCACAGCAAGGCAATCGGGAGCATTCATTAAATGCTTGTGCTTAAGACGCACCCATACAAGTTCTGCAACCATTCGAATTCACCGCAGCATCTTTAAGCAAATGAGCGAGCAATTCGCTCTTTTGATGCCGCTATTCAGCTCTGTTAGGTTTTCATCCCGCTCAACAGCGGACTCGGGAGGGCAGTAATCCATACAGACCTAAGCGTTCTCGCCAATCCAATCGCTCCGTCCAAACCGTCCGCCATGACAAAATTGTCATGGCACGAACGGACAATTAAACACAGTTACATACCTGGATACACTGATCACCAGCTGATTTGCCGCACACATCCTGTTCTGCGTCCAATCGCCTCCGATAAATTTCCATTCATTACTTCTGAGTACTTGCCATGAAAACGCTATTGACTGCTTCCATCCTATTATCTTCGGCCCTGCTCACTTCCTCCGCCTTTGCGTCCAATGGGTTTGAACATGAACACGACAACGATTCCAGACACGGTGGCTGCGGCAACCAAGCGTCTTGCGATTTAGAAAAATTGAGTCTGACTTTATCCGGCGGCAGCAACGGCACGCTAATTTCGAAAGCAGATAGCGATACCAGCAATAATAGCTACACCCTTAACTTCGACTATCAACTGGACACCACCTTTATCAATAACGCTCTACTGAAAATATGGTTGCGTGATGACTCAACATCGGCGGACGATTCCAACTCAAATGGCCTGATAAAAGATAGAAACGAATACGCCCGTATTACATCGATTAACGGCTCCAACGTTTCCACAAGCTGGACCGAAGTCGATGGCTACAAACAATATATTAGTTTGGATGTTAGCGATTTTCTTTCCAAAACCGGCTTCGCCTCATTGACGGCCGTATTGGGCGTGAAGGATTCTGGTAGCAAAGATTATTTTTTCAAAGCGGCAGAGCTCTATGTTGAATATTGCCTAGACAACAATGGCGGTGGTCCAATTACCTCGGTACCGGTTCCTGCCGCAGCCTGGCTGATGGGTTCCGGCTTACTCGGTTTGATGGGCTTTAATACCAGAAAACAACGCCAAGCGTAATCAGCGGTTTAGTTCGCTGTCGCTAAAAGCCGGAGGCGTGTATTGATGCCTTCGGCTTTTGTGTTTTCGGCTGCGAGCGAATATTTTTACAAGGCCCAGACCTATATGTCGCGGACAAGCACAGTGCTTTGGCGGCCGGTTTAAGCCATTGATCAATTGCCTTGCGCCAGTTCGTAATAAACGTCCGCATTCTCGATCAACTTAGCAACCACCTCGCCATCCAATACGCCTTCAGCCACGCGTTGCCGCAGATGCTCGATAATGTCCGCCAATAACATACCCTCGCGATAGGGGCGGGACTGCGCCAAGGCCTGAAAAATATCAGCGACGCTGATAATCCGACACTCCAACTCCAAAGACTTGCCGATAGTCTTGAACGGATAGCCTTCGCCACGCAGATTTTCGTGGTGCAAGCCAGCCCATTGCGGAATCTTAGAGTCGGTAAATACCCGCTGCAAAATTCGGTAAGTATCGTAACTGTGCCGCTGCATGCAGGCCCGTTCTTCAGGGGTCAGGCTACCCGGTTTGTCGATGATGTCTTCGGAAACCCGCAATTTGCCAAGATCGTGCAATAAACCAGCAATTTCCACCTGCTCCAGATCGCAACCAGTCACCCCCAAATCCAATGCCAATTGCCTGGAGATTTGCGCAACCCGTTCAGAATGCTGCTCGGTGTACGGGCTTTTCGCATCCACCACTCGCGAAAATAGCCGCGCCATTTCCCGCAGCGAAGGATAAGCCAAGTCTACCGTCGGCAAGTCGCGCCCCAATTCGCGTAAATCCTCATCCAAATAATCCGGATCCATCGCCAGCCAAAACGCCTGGCTTTTCGCCAGTTCCGCAAACGCAGCCAACAGCTCAGGCGCAAACAGCGATCCCGAATAGCTCAGTAATCGCTCCATTATTTTGGGCGCGGCCACCAGAATTTGTTCGCTGGCCAAATACGGGACTTGCAACACATCAATCCGATCAGCCAGAAACAACAGATTGGCACGCAACCGCACCCGAGGCGCCAGCGGCAACTCAACTAATTGCTCCCAGCGCGTGTGATGGTAGCGAATCTCCTCTGCCAGATAGGCCAGCGGTGGGCAGGCTTGTAAGTATTCCGCGCCGCGTAAGCAATGCGCCTCGGCGCCGTCCCACTCCAACGATTCGGTCAAATGCCTATGCTCGCGAACCTTCGCCACCCCGCAATCGTGCAGCATGCCGGCATATAAAATGCTCAATCTATCGACAGCTGACCAATCGAGCTTACCGGCAATATGCCAAGCCATCATCGCGACCCGCTTGCCGTGTTTCACTTCGTCGATACCGACTAAATCCAGCGCACAACTCAGGGAGATGATGGAGCGGTGCAAATCGATATGTTGACTATCCATTAGGCTGGACTCCAGATTGAAGGTGTTAGTACGATGCTATCGTACTTTGAAAAGATCGGCAAAGCATCGCAAACATTCCCACTCGTTAACCAAGATAACAAGCTACAACTTCGCGCAGCTCTCTTATATGCCTCGCATGACAGCGCCATGCCAGCCTGCCAAAACTGTCGCAACATCTGCCCCGGCTGTCAGCTGCTTAACTGAAAAATTACTACCAAATCACATTTAAATAATTGATTGGATTAATTTAAATTAAGTTGGCACCACTAATGCTTGAATAGAGTGACGCACTATGCAACCCAATCGATTGCAAGCGAATCACTTATCTTTCAGCCACTGACAAAAAGGAATCGACATGAATTCTGGAATGCCGAAAATGCCCTTATCCGGATTAATCCTGATTTTAGCCTTATTCACTCAAGCCGCCGAGTCGGCAACAGTGATCGATAATTTTGCCAACCGTCAATCCACCACTAACACCGTCAACGGCCCAGTTAATGTATCCGGATCAAATCTAAGTAATTTGCAACGAACATTAAATTCCAGCCCTACCCCAGGCGGTACCACCAGAATTTTTGTGGAAGATGGCTTGTTGACGGTCGGTAACAGTAGCAATTCAACCGGTACCGCCAGCATCTTTTACAATTTCGCTGCCGTCGACTTTACTGCTTTCGCTAACGCAATACTGCTAACGACCGAATCTAGCGATGCCAGTTACCAAATTCAAATGATCGCCAACGGCACTTCGATGCTAAGTTTTCAGAATTTGGCCAGCGTTGCGATCGGTTCGCCCAGCACTATTAGATTCGACTTCTCACAATTCTCGAATCCCGCGGCTTTCAAGAATCTAAACAGTCTGGAGCTGAAATTGCGGGGTACCAATGCCGCTTGGGACGCTGACTTCAGCCAGTTATCAACGGTCCCCGAACCTTCCGTCACCGCTTTATTGATCATAGGCGCTTTGGGCATTACCGTAGGCAAACGCCAAAAATTAGTAGCCGTTTAACGCCTGCCGTCAAAATCTTCTGATTTCCAAATTTCAATTCTGATCACGGATAATTCACATGAATGCTAAACATTTTCACAAAAACCTCGCGCCTTTGCTTCTAAGCCTGGGCTTAGCGCTATCCAGCCCAAGCCAAGCAGGTATACTGACGATTGATAATTTCAGCCATTCTCAAACCGTATTCGACGACGGCAGTAGCTCAGGCTCTACCAGCGATACAGTATCTGTTCTTACCGGCACGGACCTGAGCAATGCCTCAAGGACCTTTATCGCCGAAGCCTCGGGAACCGCGTCAGCCAACACCACGGAAATCGTTTCCGGCGGTAACCAGCTGATCATATCAAATGACGGCCGTTCAGCCGGGAGCGCCTCCATTCTGTGGAATTTCGACCCACTTGATTTAACCGCTCACGGCAACGCCATCCTACTTGAGGTGTTGGCAATCGACCTGGGTGTCAATGTGGAAATGGTAGCCAACGGCAGCTCAAGCTCAGGTATCAAAACGTTTACCGGCAACAATAATTACTTGGTAAGTTTCAGCGACTTCACCAATCTTGCGGTGTTTACCAACCTGCATAGTTTTCGCTTGAACTTCACCGGCCCGGCAAAGTGGGATGGACAGTTCAGGCTGTTAACCACCACAACCCCAGTTCCTGTGCCTGCGGCCTTTGGCTTAATGGGTTCGGCATTATTGGGTTTCATCGCCGTATCCCGCAAAAAATCACTTTCCTGATTCTCAAAAATCTACAACGCTCACCTCCGCCTCTAGTGCGGAGGTGATTTTTTAAGCACTATTCCGCTCGGAAAACACCGCAGAGCTAGCGCTTCTTTCTCCCCGCATAGCCGGAGGCGGCGTATCAACATGGACCAATCCTGACCGACAAGGCACAATAGCCCGCTATTTAATCCCTTTCGTCGCTCATGCTCGCACTTCTGGTCCGTTTTTCCATCCGTTATTCCGGCATTGTCGTAGCCTTGGCCCTAATGCTATTCGCTTACGGCATTTACCGTCTGGCGAACGCCGGCCTGGATATTTTCCCGGAGTTCTCGCCGAAGCAAGTCATCATCCAGACCGAAGCTCCCGGCCTGGCCGCAGAGCAAGTGGAAGTACTGGTCACCCAGCAAATTGAAAACAGCATCAGCGGCCTGATTGGTCTGCAAAACTTACGTTCGCAGTCTATTCAGGGCTTGTCAATCGTCACCGCGACGTTTAACGAACACAGCGACGTGTATCGCAATCGGCAATTGGTCAGCGAACGCCTGAACAGTCTAAGCCAACGCTTGCCGGCCGGCGTCGGTATGCCCGTAGCGGTACCGCTGTCGTCCTCGTCGGCCACAGTATTGACGATAGGCATGCATTCGGATAGCAAGACGCTGATGGAACTGCGCAGCTTGGTGGACTGGAGCTTAGTGCCACGCCTGCTGGCTGTTCCGGGCGTGGCCGATGTGAATGTGTTCGGCGGCGACATCCAGCAACTACAGGTGCAGTTACAACCGGCGGCCTTACAGCGCTTCAATCTATCGATAGACGACATTGTCAACGCGGCGGCCGGTGCGGCGGAAATGAACGGGGCCGGCTTCATCGAAAACGCCAACCAGCGTTTTACACTGCAAATCAGCGGCCAGCCGGCCAATCCCGAGCAGTTCAAACAACTGGTCGTCAAACGCCAGGACGGCATGAACGTGACCTTGGGGGATGTCGCGCAGATCGGTTATGGGCCGGAACCGCCCATCGGCGCGGCACAGATCATGGGCAAGCCTGGGATCGTGATGATGGTGATCGGCCAGTACGGCGCCAACACCTTGTCGGTGTCGCGGCAGGTGGAAACGGTGTTGGAGGAGTTTCAACCGATTTTCAAACAACAGTCCGTGGATTTCTATTCTCACTTGTTCCGGCCAGCCGATTACATCGAAACCTCGGCGCATAATTTGTCCGGACATTTACTGATCGGCGGTCTGTTCGTACTGGTGGTGTTGTATGTGTTCTTATTCAATCTGCGCAGTGCCTTTATCGCCGCCACGGCCATTCCGTTGTCGCTGCTGACCGCCGCGATAGTACTCTTAGAATGCGGCGTCAACTTAAATATTATGGTGCTGGGCGGGCTGGCCATTGCGTTGGGCGAAGTGGTGGACGACGCCATCATCGACACCGAAAACATCTTTAGACGCCTACGCGAAAATCGTTTAAAAATCTTCCCCGATAGCGCTGAAACGGTGATTTATCAAGCTTCGTTGGAAGTACGTAGCTCGGTGGTTTACGCCAGTTTCATCGTCGCCTTGGTATTTGTACCCTTGCTGACCTTGGATGGCGTCAGCGGCCGCTTGTTCGCGCCGCTGGGCGTGTCTTATATTCTGGCGATTTTGATGTCGTTGCTGGTGGCGTTAACCCTGACACCGGCTCTATGCCATTTACTGTTTCGTAACAAACTGCCGGACGACAGCGATCCTCCCTTGTTGCGCCGGCTTAAACCACTGTATGCCAAGCAATTACTCTGGGCTATTAGGCACTTCAAAGCCGTGATGGCGATAGGTGCGGTAGCCTGCCTCATCGGCGTGGCCGCGTTTCTGCGTTTGGATCATAAGTTTCTGCCGGAACTACGCGAAGGCCATTTCATCGTCCACACCGCCAGCGTGCCGGGTACGTCCTTGCAGGAATCGATTCGCGTCGGCAGTTTACTCACCGAGCAAATCACGGCTATCGACGGCGTGGAATCGGTGTCACAATGGGCTGGCCGCGCCGAACGCGGCGCCGATACCTACGGTAGCCATTACAGCGAATACGAAGTGCGCTTAAAACCATCATCCGGCCAAGAACAACAGCAGGTGCAGGACCGCTTACGCGAGGTTTTGGAACAATTCCCCGGCATCAATTTTGAAGCCAATACCTTTTTAACTGAACGGGTCGACGAGACCATTTCCGGTTACACCGCGCCGGTGGTAGTCAATATCTACGGCAACGATCTAACCGAACTGGACCGCAAGGCCCAACAACTGGCTGCGATCATCAATACGCTTCCCGGCGCCGAAGACGTGCAACTGCGCTCGCCGCCGGCCACGGCCATGCTACAAGTCGAACTCAATTTGGAGCAGTTGAAGTTTCGCGGCATCAGTCCGGCCCAAGTGATGAGCGCCCTGCAAACCGCTTACGAAGGTCGCATCGTCGGCAAACATCTGCAAGGCAACCGAATTTTCAATGTCGCAGTAGCATTGGCTCCGGAATGGCGCAGCCAACCGGATTACCTGGTTCAGCTACCGTTAAAAAATACTGAAGGCCAGCGGGTGCTGCTTGGCGAAGTGGCCGAAATCCGCTACGGCGAAGGCCGCTATAACATCCTGCATCAAGGTGCACAGCGCATTCAGACCGTTACTTGCAAGGTGGAAGACAGGGATATGGACGCCTTCATGATCGAATTGAAACAACGGGTCCAAAACGAAATGAGTTGGCGCGACGGCAGCTACCCGGAGTTCATCGGTGCGGCGCTGGAACAAGCCAAGGCCCGCGAAACGCTGATCATCCACGCCCTGCTGGCCGGCGCCGGCGTGCTGATTTTCGTGTTCATCGCCTTGGGTAGCCTTCGGCACATGCTGCTGACCTTGTTAAACCTGCCCTTTGCCCTATTGGGCGGCGTGGCGGCGGTCGTGATCACCGACGCCACGCTGTCGGTCGGCTCTTTCGTCGGCTTCGTGACCTTGTTCGGCATCACCGTGCGCAACTGCATCATGCTGATCTCGCATTACCGCCATCTGGTCGAGCTGGAAGGTCAAATCTGGTCGACGGAGACCTTGATTCGCGGCGCCCAGGAACGCCTGCCGGCCATCCTGATGACTGCGTTGGTCACGGCACTGGCGATGCTGCCGATTGCGATAGGCAGCGATAATCCGGGCCGGGAAATCATGGGACCGATGGCTGCGATCATCATCGGCGGTTTGGCATCTTCCACAGTGTTGAACTTACTATTGTTGCCGGCGATTTTGCAGCGTTATGGCCGGTTTGAGGTGGCGTTTGAGAAACAGATTTAGCGGAAAGAATAGGCTCTTTTGTTAACCTTTCGATACTCCCGCGATCACCGCCTGTCCCAG
>Ga0123398_1021488_pt1 | contig 14632 bp, 14 predicted proteins | sample T5LHNO3metaT_FD_89926 | JGI IMG/M metagenome (GOLD analysis project Ga0123398, IMG submission 89926) | Methane-oxidizing artificial microbial communities from Washington, USA to study methane cycling - T5-LHNO3 metaT (Metagenome... | ecosystem: Engineered > Modeled > Simulated communities...
CGCGCCTTTCGACTGGATCGTCGCGCGGGCCACGAGGGACTTGCGGCAGGGCTGGCCGATCGGCGTCGGCGCGGCGGGCGCCTGGTTCGCCATCGCCTATCTCTTCCATCAGAAGATGATCGACTTCGCGACGGGGGCGCACGCCGTCTCGCGCGCGGAGTCGCCCCGCCTCTATAATCTGCTCGAGAATTTGTGCATCTCGCGCGGCGTCCCGATTCCGGCGCTGCAAATCATCGACAGCGACGCGCTCAATGCCTACGCCTCGGGGCTGAAAGAGGGACAATACAGGATCGCCGTCACGCGCGGCCTGCTCGCGGAGCTGACCGATCCCGAGATCGAGGCGGTCCTTGCCCATGAGCTGACCCATATCCGCAACCGCGACGTCCAGATGATGGTGATCGCGGTGATCTTCGCGGGCATTTTCGCCTTTGTGGCGGACCTCACGATCCGGCGCTGGGACTTCCCCTTCGGCTTCTCGCCCTATCGGCCGCGCGAGCGCGAGAACAACCGGCGGGAGAACGGCGCGGGCCTCGCGATCCTCGTCGCGCTGCTCATCATCGTCCTGAGCTGGGGCGCCTCGGTGCTGATCCGCTTCGCCCTCTCCCGCTCGCGCGAATATCTCGCCGACGCGGGCTCGGCTGAGCTGACCAAGAACCCCGACGCCATGATCTCCGCGCTGCGCAAGATCGAGGCGCATTCCGTCATCCCCGACATGCCGTCGCGCATGCACGCCTTCTTCATCGAGAGCCCGGCGCGAGTCCCGGAATCCGGCTGGCTCGCGACGCATCCCTCCGTCGACGAACGGGTGCGGGCGCTGATCGAATTCGCGGGCGGGCGGGACGTCGTGATCGCCCATCGGGAGCGAACCGTGATCGAGGAGCAGGCGCCGGAATCCATCGAGCCGCCGCAGGATGGCGAAACCTCCTTCCTGCCGCCGAACGGGAGCCATCCGCTCGATCCCCCGCCTCGCGGGCCCTGGGGTTAGGCTGAGGCTATCACGTGAACGCCGGGCATGAGCGAATCCCTCCTCTTTACGGGGAGTGGCCCCCAAAGGGCGTCTGTAAAGACGCCCGTCGCAAGGACGGGCTATGGCGGGGTCGGGTGGGGCAAGGCCCCTATCAATGTTATGGCGGCGCGAACCCCACCGGCGGTCTCGCAGCCAAGTTTACGCAGGCTGCGTAAACTTGCCTGCGACCGCCGACCTCCCCGTAAAGGGGAGGTATGGGGCGCCAGCCATCCCGGATTATCGTTCGCCTTTTTCGGGGTTAGACCAAAACCTTCAGGCGCTCCTTGAGGAAGGCGATCGCTTTCTCGCGCGACTCCCGCGCCTCGGGGAGGAAACCCATCATCTGCCAGCCATGCGGAACATCGGGCCACATCTCGATTTCCGCCTCGACGCCCGCCGCCCGCGCCTTCTCGACGAGCCTCGTCGAATCGTCGCGGAGAGCTTCGTCAATCCCCATATGTACAATGAGTGGCGGCAGGCCCGCCAAATCGGCGTAGACCGGGGACGCGAGCGGATTTTTTGCGCTCGCGCGGCCGAGAAAGGCGCGGGCGCCGATGAAGATGGCGCGGCGGGTGAAGAAGGCGTCGCGCGCCTCGTTCTCGCGCGCCGAGGCGCCGGCGACGGCCATGTCGGTCCAGGGCGAGAAGAGCGCGGCGGCGACCGGCAGGCGCAGACCCGCGTCGCGCGCGCGGATCATCAACGAGACGGCGAGCCCGCCCCCCGCCGAATCCCCTGCGACGACGACCGGCCCCGGTTCGGCGGCGACGAGCGCCTCATAGGCGCGAAAGACGTCGTCGAGCGCCGCCGGGAAGACGTGCTCCGGCGCGAGACGATAGGCCGGCGTGAAGACGTCGAAGCCGGCCCGCGCGAAGCCGCGCGCGACGAAACGGAACAGGCGCGGCGAACCGACGACGAAGCCGCCGCCATGCAGATAGAAGAGCGCGGCGGCGGGTTCGCCGACGGCTGGCGTCCATTCGCCGGGAATGTCCGGCGCGAAAGGGGCCTTTTGCGGCGCAAAAAACGGGTCGAGCCGGCGCTGCGCCGCGGCGGCCCGGGCGACGAGCTTTTCGAGCCTCGGCTTGACGAAGCGGCGCAGGAGCCGGACGGTCGCCCGCGCCGCGCAACTCCCTCGAGTCGCCGTCATTTCGCGGGAGCGGATTTCGGCTGCGCGCGAGCGTTGGAGAGGAAGTCGAGCGATGGATCGTTCAGCCCCGCCGCCTTGGCCTTGTCGCGCCATTCCTTCGCAGCCTTGAGGTCCATGTCGACGCCGAGCCCCTCGGCATAAAGATGAGCGAGCCGGTTCTGCGCCACGGCGTTGCCCTTCAGCGCCGCCTTGCGCAGCAGGTCGACGGCGGCCGCCTTGTCGCGATCGACCCCCGTCCCGTTGAACTGCATGATGGCGTATTCGACCATGGCCGGGGCAAGTCCCGCGTCGGAAGCGCGCCTGAACCATTCGGCCGCCTGCTTCTCGTCCTTCGCGACGCCCTTGCCGGTCTTGTAGAGCACGCCGATGGCGTAATCGGCGTCCGGATTGCCGGCGGCCGAAGCGCGCTTGAAAAAGCCCATCGCCTTTTCGAAATCCGGGTCCCTGCCCTCATTTTCGAGCGCCATCTCGCCGAGGAGATGCAGCGCGGCGGGGTGCTCCCGCGCGCCGGCCTTTTCGAGATAGGCGCGGGCTCTGGCGCGGTCTTTCGGAATGTCGATCCCCTCCAGCGAGGCCACGCCATAGAGATAGGCGGCCTCGGCTCCGCCGGCGTCGGCGCCGCGCCGGAACCAGTCCATCGCGGTCTTCATGTCGCGCGTCACGCCGGCGCCTTCGAGATAGAGGCGGCCGATGAGGGTGAGCGCGGCGGCGTCCCGGGGATCGGCCGCGATGCGCTTCTTCGCCTCGGCCAGCGCGGCCCGGTAGTCGCCGCGCTCATAGGCGCCATAGGCGAGATCGCGCGCGGGCGCGCCGGCGTTGCTCGGCGGCGCCGGAACGGACGCCGCATGGACAGGCGCGGCGCAGGCGAGAAGGATAAAAGGCGCGACGAGACGGCGAATCATGCCCGCGCTCCCTGCAAAAGTTTCAGCGCTTCCGCCACGGCGGCGCCCGGCCCGCCAGCATGCGACCAGACGGCGTCGTCGAGCATGACGAAATCCGCGCCCGCCCGGACGAGCGGCGCGATGTCGGCGAGCGACGCGGCGCGGGCGACGCAAGGCACATTGACAAGCTCCGCCCACCAGGCGACTCGCTCCGCGAGCGCCGTCAGGTCGTCGCCCTCGAAGAGTACGTAATCGGCGCCCGCCTCGCCCGCGCGCATGGCGTCGTCGCGCAGCGCCAGGCCCCCGGCGCCGACAATATATTTTGGCGACAGCTTTTCGACCGCCTCCGCGAGCGTTTCGCCGCAGCCCGCAATATGCGCCCCGTCCGCCTTGGCGCGCAGCGCGACGGTGACAGAGTCCTCGACCAGGACCGCGACGCCCTTCTCCTGGGCGGCGGGCGCGAGGGCGCGGACAATGTCTTCCTGTTTGCGCGGATCGTCGACGGCGAAACGGATGAGAAGCGAGGCGACGTCGCCCGCCGAGAGCGCGCTTTCGAGCGCCGGCAGGAACTCGCGCCCGTCGGCGAGCGGCGGGGTCGCGAGATAGAGGCGCGCGGCGTCTTCGGCGGGTCTGTCGCTCATTCCTTGCCCTTCAGTCGATCGAGCCAGAGCTGCGCCGAGCGCCGCACATTTTCCGGCGCCGTCCCGCCGAAGCTGGTGCGGCTCTCAACCGATTTCTCGACGCCGAGCACAGCGAAGACATCCTCGGATATACGCGGCTCTATGCTCTGGAGATCGGCGAGCGAAAGATCTTCCAGCCCCGCGCCGCGCCCCTCGGCCAGCGCCACGACGCGGCCGGTGACGTGATGCGCCTCGCGGAAGGGCAGGTTCAGCTTGCGCACCAGCCAGTCGGCGAGATCGGTGGCGGTCGCGAAGCCGGCGCCGGCGGCCTCCTTCATGCGCGCGCGGTTGATCGTCATGTCGCGGACCATGCCGGCGACGGCGGCGATGCAGAGGGAGAGCGAATCGAGCGAGTCGAAGGCCCCTTCCTTGTCCTCCTGCATGTCCTTGGAATAGGCGAGCGGCAGGCCCTTCATGACGATCAGCAGCGCCTGCAGCGCGCCGACGATGCGGCCCGATTTGCCGCGCACCAGCTCCGCCGCGTCGGGATTGCGCTTCTGCGGCATGATGGAGGAGCCGGTGGTGAATTTGTCCGAGAGCGAGATGAAATTGAATTGCGGCGTCGTCCACAGCACGATTTCTTCCGCGAAGCGCGACAGATGCGTCGCGCAGATCGCGGCGGCCGAGAGCGTCTCCAGAACGAAGTCGCGGTCCGAGACGCTGTCGAGCGAATTGGCGGTCGGACGGTCGAAGCCCAGGGCGGACGCCGTCGCCTCGCGGTCGATGGGGAAGGACGTGCCAGCGAGCGCCGCCGCGCCGAGCGGGCATTCGTTCAGGCGCGCGCGGGCGTCGCGGAAACGGCCCCGGTCGCGGCCGATCATCTCGACATAGGCGAGGAGATGGTGGCCGAGCGTGACAGGCTGCGCGCTCTGGAGATGGGTGAAGCCCGGCATGACGCTGCCCGCTTCTTCAAAAGCCCGCTCCGCGAGCGCGAGTTGCAGATCGGCGAGCTGGGCGTCGACACCGTCTGTCTCGTCACGTATATACAGACGGAAATCCGTCGCCACCTGATCGTTGCGCGAGCGCGCCGTGTGCAGGCGTCCGGCGGCGGGGCCAATCAGCTCGGCGAGCCGCGACTCGACATTCATGTGAATGTCTTCGAGCGCACGGGAGAAGACGAATTCGCGCCGCTCGATCTCGTCGGCTATACGCGTCAATCCATCGGTGATCCTCGCGGCGTCTTCCTGCGAGACGACGCCCTGCTTCGCCAGCATGGCGACATGGGCGAGCGAGCCGCGAATGTCCTGCGGCCCGAGGCGCTTGTCAAAATCGATCGAGACGTTGATGGCTTCCAGAACCGCGTCGGTTGCGCTTTGAAAGCGCCCGCCCCATATTTTGCTCGTCATTTTTCGCCCCGGAGCCTGCGCCAGATGAAAAAGCCCGCCGCCTATCCGCGTCGCCTCGCGACTTTTATTCTCGCGGCGGCCGGCGCCGGGTTTCTATATGCGGGCGGGCCGGGCGTAAAGGAAGCGCGCGCGGCGGAATGCGCAGCCGCGGCCAGGGCGGCGGAGGCCGCGAAGGACGCCGCCAAGGGCGAGGTCGCGGCGATGACGCTCGCGAAAGCGCCCGAAAAGGTCGCCGATTACGCCTTCAACGATCCGGAAGGGAAACCGGTTTCGCTTTCCGCTTTCAAGGGCAAGACGGTGCTCTTGAACATCTGGGCCACCTGGTGCGCGCCCTGCCGCGCCGAAATGCCGGAGCTCGACAAGCTTCAGGCGGAGCTCGGCTCGGACAAGTTCCAGGTCGTCGTCGTGAATGTCGACACGTCGCGTCCCGAGCGGCCCAAAAAATTCTTCGAAGAGACGGGCGTGAAGGCGCTCGCCCTCTACACGGACCCCAAGGCCAATATTTTCTTCGAGCTGAAGCAGGCCGGCAAGGCGCTTGGCCTGCCGGTCACGCTGCTGATCGATCCGGAAGGGTGCCAAATCGGACTCATGAACGGGCCGGCCGCCTGGCATTCGGCGGACGCCAAGGGGCTTGTGACGAAGGCCATGGAAGCGGCCTCAAAATAAAGCGGGGCGGGCCCTATCTGTCCGTCTGCCGTCTTGGCCCTCGCCGGGCGGAGGAGAACGAGACCAATGCATGTCACCATCGATCAGGCCGAAAAGGCCATCTCCGCAGCCCGCGCCAAAGCGATCGAGCTCGGCACGCAAATGTGCATCGCCATCGTCGATTCGGGCGGCGTGCTCAAGGCGTTCCACCGCATGGACGACGCCTGGGTCGGCAGCATCGACATTTCCGTGAAGAAGGCGAAGACCGCGGTTTTCTTCGGCATGCCCACTGGCGAGATCGGCAAGCTCTCGCAGCCGGGCGGCCCGCTCTACGGCATCGAGCATTCCAATGAAGGGCTCATCACCTTCCCGGGCGGCCTGCCCATCGTCGACGGGGACGGCGTGATGATCGGGGCGATCGGCGTCAGCGGCTCCGCGGTCGAGAATGATCATGCCGTGGCGCAGGCCGGCGTCGCGACGCTCGGCGTCGGCGAATTGCCGGCGCATCCCTGGCGGACGTGAGCGGACCGCCAGGCGACGCGCCTTTTACGGACCGAGGGCCTGACGCCGCGCGGTCCGTTTTCGTCTCTCAGCCCTTGTGCCTTTTCTTTTTCTTGCCGTGCGCGCGCTCCTCGGCGGGAGCGGGCGGCTTGGGCGCTTCCTGGGCTGGCGCCGCGGCGGGAGCCGGCCCGGCGGGCGGCGGCGCGGCGTCGCTCTTTTGTGGCTCGGCGGGGGCTTCGATCGCGGGCGGCGGCGATTCGGCGGGCGCGGAGACAGGCTGCGAGGCGAAGAGCCAGGTCAGGCCGGCGATGGCGAGCGCCGCCCCCGCGAGGCCGATGGCGATCAGGACCGAATTCTTTTCCGCGGCGGGGGCGGGGGACGCCGCCGGCGCGTCGCCGGGCGTTTCGGCGGAGGACGGCGAATCAGCCGGCTGCTCGCCGCGATACTGGCTCCAGACCCAGGCGGCCGGGGGCTGTTCTTCGGGTCCTTCCGTAATGGCCATTTCTCAAACTCCCAAGAAGCGCGCGCCCGGCTCGACCTTGCGGGCGAGACCCCAATGTTGCATTGCATCGAGCCCGCTCACAAGCGCCTTCAATTGAAGCGCCGGCGCGGCGACCCGACGACCGCGAAGGCCTGAACGCCGCGCCGATGCGGGAGACATGCAATAAAAACGCGCTAATTAAAGGGCGCTTCACCGCATTCACGAGCGAGACAGAGCATGACCATCCAAGCTGGCGATAAAATTCCGGACGTCACCGTCACCGTCATGGGCAAGAGCGGCCCCGAGCCGATCAAGACCTCGGACTATTTCAAGGGCCGCAAGGTGGCGCTCTTCTCCGTGCCGGGCGCCTTCACGCCGACCTGCCACGCCAAGCATCTGCCGGGCTTCGTCGAGAAATTCGACGCGCTCAAGGCCAGGGGCGCCGACGCCGTGGCGGTGACGGCGGTGAACGACATTTTCACGCTCGACGCCTGGCTTCGGGACCGCGGCGCGGCGGGCAAGATCGACGGTCTCGCCGACGGCTCCGCGGTGTTCGCCAAGGCGCTGGGCCTGGAGCTGGACCTGACGGAGTTCGGCCTCGGCGTGCGCGGCAAGCGCTATTCCGCGATCGTCAAGGACGGGGTCGTCGAGTGGATCGGCGTCGAGGAGAATTCGAGCGTCACGACCGTCTCGAGCGCCGAGTCGACGCTGGAGAAGCTCTGAGGATCGTCCAAGGCCGGCCCGTACGGGCCGGCTCTCGACTCACGCCTTGATTTTCGCCGGGGCTTTCGCTTCGCCCATGGCGTCGAGCCGCGCTTTGGCCTTTTCGACGACCCGCTGCTTTTCCGCGTCTGAGAGCTGCGTCCAGCGCCCGATCTCCTCGCGCGAGCGGCCGCAGCCGATGCAGAGATGGTCTGAATTGAGCGTGCAAATCTTGTTGCAGGGACTTGGAATCATCCGGGCCTCTCGCGCTTTGGCCCGCAAATGGCCGAGGCGGCGGGGCCTGTCAATGCGCGTCAATGCGTGACGTTGGCGCCGCCGCGATCCCCGCGCCATAATGGCCGGGCGACGGACGGAGCCGCATGACAATTTCTCTCGACTCGTTTCTTGCCTCGACCGAGCGCGAGGACGGCGCTCCCGCCGATCCGGCGCTGCGCGCGCTCTGGCTCGACGCGCGCGGCGCGTGGGACCGCGCGCATAAATGCGTGGACGCGCTCTCCGATCCGGACGCCATGTGGGTCCACGCTTTTCTCCATCGCAAGGAAGGCGACCAGGGGAACGCCGGCTATTGGTATCGCCGCGCCGGCCGGCCGCCGCATCGGGGAACGCTGGAGCAGGAATGGCGCGAGATCGCGACGGCGCTCCTTGATAAAGGCCGCGCATGAGCGGGACCGCCCGCGCCGGGGCGCGTGAATTGCTGCGCAGCATTTTTGGCTTTTCGGATTTTCTGCCGGGGCAATGGGAGATAATCCAGGCCTTGCGCGCGGGTCGCGACGCGCTCGCCGTCATGCCGACGGGTTCAGGAAAATCGCTGCTCTATCAGTTTCCGGCCGCGGCGGGCCCGGGGCTCGTCATCGTCGCCTCCCCGCTCATCGCCCTGATGCGCGACCAGTTGCGCGCGCTCGCGGACAAGGGACTGCCCGCCGTGGCGCTCCATTCCGCGCAGGACGACGCGGAGGCGCTCGCCGCCTATGACGCCGTCGCGAGCGGGCGGGCGCGTCTCCTTTACGCCGCGCCGGAGCGCCTGGCGACCGAGGGAACGCAGAATTTGCTGCGCAAAAACCGCGTCACGCTGTTCGCGGTGGACGAGGCCCATTGCGTCTCGCATTGGGGCCATGAATTCCGCCCCGATTATCGTGGCCTGGGGGAGATCGCGCGCAAGATCGGGGCCCCGGTCCTCGCCGTCACCGCCACCGCCGGGCCTCGCACGCGGGACGACATAAGACGCAGTCTTTTTGCGCGGGAGCCGGATGTTTTCATTCACTCTTTCGCCCGCCCCAACCTCGCCCTCTCCTTCGCGCGCAAGCGCGCGGGGCTGCGGCAGATCCTCGATTTCATCGGAAAGGGCGGGGAAAGCGGGATCGTCTATTGCAATTCCCGCCGCATGGCCGACGTCCTCGCCGCCGATCTGGCGCGGCTGGGGCTCGACGCCCTGCCCTATCACGCCGGCCTCGACGCCTATGCGCGGAGCGCCCATCAGGACGCGTTTTTTGCGCGAAAGGGCGTCGTCATGGTCGCGACCATCGCCTTCGGCATGGGCGTGGACAAGCCGGACGTGCGCTTCGTCGCCCATGCCGGCGCGCCGGGCTCGATCGAGGGCTATTATCAGGAGATCGGCCGCGCCGGCCGCGACGGGGCGCCGGCCCGGACCCTCGCGCTCTTCGACCCGCGCGAGCTGGCGCTGCGCTGGCGAACGCCCGAGATCGCGGCCGAGAACGAAGCCGCCGCCGGCGACTATGCCCGCCGCAAGGCCATGGCGCGGCTCTGCCTGGCCTCCGCCTGCCGCTTTCAGACCCTGCTCGCGGAATTCGGCGAGGAAAGCGGCCCTTGCGGAAAATGCGACCACTGCCGCGGCGGCCCGCTCGCCTGGCCGCGCCGGGCCAGGGCGGCCGCGCTCGGCTGGCGCGTCGCGGCGGAAAGCCGGTTCGCGGCTTTCGCCGGCGAGGGGGTGGAGGAGACCGAGGCGGAGCCCGTCCCGCCCTCAGAGCCTGTTCTCGACCCCGCCGCCATGCCCGAAACCGCCCTCACGGTGAACGAGACGAGGTTGCTGCGGGCGCTGCAGGCCGAGCGGCTGCGAATCGCCAGACGCCTCGGCTCTCCCCCGCGCGCAGTCGCGTCGGAGGAGACCCTGCGGGCGCTCGCCGTCACAAGGCCGGAGCGCCTCGACGATCCGCTTTTTGCGCGCGTGCAGGCGCCCGCCGCATTTTTGAACGTTATTGAAAGCTGCGATTGACGCCCGGCCGGCCGCCCATTCCCTGCCGCGGCGCGAGGGGCTATGACGGGCTTCACCAAGGACGATCCTCATCCAAATGAAAGACGACACACAACTGCCGCCTGCGGAAATCGCGCAGGTCATGGTCGGGCTCGGCCTCGCCATGCTGCTCTCGGCGCTGGACCAGACCATCGTCGTCACCGCCTTGCCGACCATCGGCGCGGATCTCGGCGAGCCCGAGAATCTGCCCTGGATCGTCACCGCCTATCTCGTCGCGGCGACCGTGGTGACGCCGCTATACGGCAAATTCGCGGACGTCCATGGGCGCCGCATCGTCATCCTCCTGGGCGTGTCGACCTTCATCGTGGGCTCCGTCGCCTGCGCCGTCGCGCCGAGCATCGCGGCGCTGGCCGTCGCGCGCTTCGTGCAAGGCATGGGCGGCGGCGGGCTCATCGCCCTTTCGCAGACCGTCGTCGCCGATCTCGTGTCGCCCCGCGAACGCGGGCGCTACCAGACCTATTTCGCCGCCGTCTTCGTCACCTCCAGCGTCGCCGGGCCGGCGCTCGGCGGCTATCTCGCGCAATATCTGCACTGGTCGCTGATCTTCTGGATCAATCTGCCGCTCGGCCTCGCGGCGCTCTTCATCACCAACGCCAGGCTCAAGCGCCTGCCCGAGAGGCGCCATCCGCACAGCGTCGATTATCCGGGCGCCGCTTTTCTGGTCATGGCTTCCGGCGCCATGGCGCTGGCGCTGGGCTGGGGCGGGACGCGCTACCCCTGGGCCTCGGCGCCGATCCTGGGGCTCCTCGCCCTGTCGGTCCTGTTCTGGGCCGCCTTCGCCCGGCGCACGCGGACCGCCGAGGAGCCGCTGATCCCCATGCGCATCCTGAACCTCGCGATCGTGCGCGACGCCATCGCCTCGAGCTCCTTTGGACTCGGCTCCTTTGTCGGCCTCTCGGTCGTCATGCCGATCTATTACGAGACCGCGATGCGACTCAGCGCCCACGATTCCGGTCTGGCGCTCATCCCGCTGATGGTCGCGACCGTCATCGGCGCGACCTTTTCGGGCCGGATGATGGCGGTCGTGCATCATTACAAGATCGTGCCGATGCTGGGCCTCGCCGCCGGCGCGGCGGCGGCGGGCGCCGCCGCCTGGATGGCGGACAGCGTCTCCTTCGTCACGCTCAACACGCTGCTGACCGTGGTGACGCTGGGCGTCGGGACCATGCTGCCCGTGGCGACGGTCTCCGTGCAGAACGCCGTCGATTCGCGCGATCTGGGAACGGGAACGGCGGCCACGCAGTTCTTCCGGCAGCTCGGCGCGGCGCTCATCGTGGCGCTGTTTGGAGCGCTGGCGCTGGGCGGCGGCCGGGCGGACTATATCGCCGAGGCGAAGCTGTCGCCGGAGGAGATCGCCCGGCTGGCCGCGAGCTTCAAGCTGGTCTTCGCCGCGCTGGCCCTGTGCATGGCGCTTTCTTTCGCCTTCATGGCGAAAATGGAGGAGCGACCCTTGCGCGCCGAGCGACGACATTGACCTACATAGACCCATGTATCGGCTTGTGCCGCTGGCATGGAATTTTCTAGAAAGGCGACGCGCGCCTTAAGCCTGCAAGGACCTCCCATGACATCTCTCGACAGTTTCCAGTCCCGCCAAAAGCTCGTCGTGGGGGACAAGAGCTACGACTATTTCTCGCTGAAGGCGGCGGAGGCGAACGGGCTGGCGGGGGTCTCGCGGCTCCCCTATTCGCTGAAGGTGGTGCTGGAAAATCTGCTGCGCAATGAGGACGGCCGCTGGGTGACGAAGGACACGATCCTGTCCTTCGCCAAATGGCTGGAAGAGAAGGGTCGGACGGAGCGGGAGATCGCCTTTTCGCCGGCGCGCGTCCTGATGCAGGACTTCACCGGCGTCCCGGCCGTCGTCGATCTCGCGGCGATGCGCGACGCCTTTGTCGCGCTCGGCGGCGATCCGCAGAAGATCAATCCGCTCGTGCCGGTCGACCTCGTCATCGACCATTCCGTCATCGTCGACGAGTTCGGAAGCCCCAAGGCCTTCGCGCGGAACGTCGAGCTCGAATATCAGCGAAACGGCGAGCGCTACCGCTTCCTCAAATGGGGCCAGTCGGCCTTCGACAATTTCCGCGTCGTGCCGCCCGGCACCGGCATCTGCCATCAGGTCAATCTCGAATATCTGGCGCAGACGGTCTGGACCCGCACGGAGGGCGCGAACGGTTCGGCGGTCGAGCTCGCCTATCCCGACACGCTGGTCGGCACCGATTCGCACACCACAATGGTCAATGGCCTCGCCGTGCTCGGCTGGGGCGTCGGCGGCATCGAGGCGGAGGCGGCCATGCTCGGCCAGCCGCTCTCCATGCTCGCGCCGGAAGTCGTCGGCTTCAAGCTGACCGGCGCGCCGAAGGAGGGCGTCACGGCGACCGACGTCGTGCTGACCGTGACGCAAATGCTGCGCAAAAAAGGGGTGGTGGGCAAATTCGTCGAGTTCTATGGCGAGGGCCTCAACCATCTCTCGCTCGCCGACCGCGCCACCATCGCCAATATGGCGCCGGAATATGGCGCGACCTGCGGCTTCTTCCCCGTGGACGCGGAGACGCTCGCCTATCTCAACACGTCCGGCCGCGCCGCCGAGCGCATCGCGCTGATCGAGGCCTATACGCAGGCGCAGGGCTTGCTGCGCAGCGCCGCGTCGCCCGATCCCGAATTCACCGACACGCTCGCGCTCGACCTCGCCGAGGTGAAGCCCTCTCTCGCCGGCCCCAAGCGCCCCGAGGGCCGTGTGCCGCTCGAGGAGGTCGGCAAGGCTTTCCAGACCGCGCTCGCCGCGGAATATAAGAAGGAAGGCGGGCTCGGCCCGCGCCACAAGGTCGAGGGAACCAATTACGATCTCGGCCATGGCGACGTCGTCATCGCCGCCATCACCTCCTGCACCAACACGTCCAATCCGAGCGTGCTGATCGGGGCGGGCCTGCTCGCCCGCAACGCCGTCGCCAAGGGCCTCAAGGTCAAGCCCTGGGTGAAGACCTCGCTCGCGCCCGGCAGCCAGGTCGTGGGGCAGTATCTCGCCAATTCGGGTCTGCAGAAATCGCTCGACGAGCTGGGCTTCAACCTCGTGGGCTTCGGCTGCACGACTTGCATCGGCAATTCCGGCCCGCTGCCGGCGCCCGTGTCCAAGACCGTCAACGCCCACGATCTCGTGGCGGCCTCGGTGCTTTCCGGCAACCGCAATTTCGAGGGCCGCGTGAACCCGGACGTGCAGGCCAATTATCTCGCCTCGCCGCCGCTCGTCGTCGCCTTCGCGCTCGCGGGAACGGTGGCGATCGACCTGACAAAGGAGCCGCTTGGCCAGGGCTCGGACGGCAAGCCGGTTTATTTGCGCGACATCTGGCCTTCCAGCGCCGAGATCGACGCTTTCATCCGCGAGAACGTCACGCGCGACCTCTTCCGCGACATCTACGCCAATGTCTTTGCGGGCGACGAACACTGGCGCGCCGTGGCGGCGCCGGAAGGCGAGACCTACAAGTGGGACGACAAGTCGACCTATGTCCGCAACCCGCCTTACTTCGTGGGCCTCACAAAGGAGCCGGAGCCGGTCAACGACATTGTCGGCGCGCGCGTCCTCGCGTTGTTCGGCGACAAGATCACCACCGACCACATTTCGCCGGCGGGCTCGATCAAGGCGTCCTCGCCCGCGGGCAAGTGGCTCCTGGACCAGGGCGTCGCGCAGGCCGACTTCAATCAATACGGCACGCGGCGCGGCAATCACGAAGTGATGATGCGCGGGACCTTCGCCAATATCCGCATCAAGAACCACATGATGAAGGACGCCGACGGGATCGTGCCGGAGGGCGGGCTGACGAAATATTATCCCGGAGGCGAGACGCTCTCGATCTATGACGCCGCCATGCGCTATCAGAAAGACGGCGCGCCGCTCGTCGTCTTCGCGGGCGCGGAATATGGCAACGGCTCGTCGCGCGACTGGGCGGCGAAGGGCACGGCGCTGCTGGGCGTGCGCGCCGTCATCGCCCAGAGCTTCGAGCGCATTCACCGCTCCAATCTCGTCGGCATGGGCGTGCTGCCCTTGACCTTCGAGGCGGGAACGAGCTGGGCGACGCTCGGCCTGACCGGCGAGGAGACCATCGCCATTCGCGGCCTGGAAGCGGGCTTGACGCCGCGCCAGACGCTCAACGCCGAAATAACCTTCGCCGACGGCAAAGTCGTCTCGACGCCGCTGCTCTTGCGCATCGACACGCTCGATGAATTGGAATACTTCAAAAATGGCGGCATTCTGCCTTATGTCCTGCGACAACTTGCCTCGTAAAAGAGCTGTCAAAAATCTCCACTATCGTTGACGGCTCAATTTTCCTGCGACATCTTCGTGACGCTTAAGCGTGGGGGCTCCCGCGCCGCCTCAAATGGCGGCGCGCATAGAAGCGCGGCGCAAGAAGCAAAAAAAATAAAATCGAAGATAGAGGAAACGTCAGAATGAAGAAGTTCCCGGTTTTCACGGCCATCGCAATCCTTGCGGCGACGGCCGCCCCGGCCTTTGCGAGCTGCGACACCCATGCGGAAGACGAGCAGGCCGTCTGCGCCTCGAAGTGCGAAGACCAATATCTGAAGGATCAGCAGGGCTGGACCGCCGACATGACGCAAGTCAAGGCCAACAAGAAGGCCTGCGACGAGAAATGCGGCTGCCCGCAGAATTCCAAGGGCCTTTGAGGCCCGCTTTCCAATAAATCGACGCCAGTTTTTAGGGCGCGCGACATGCGCGCCCTTGCTTTTTGGGCGTTCGATCGCCTTGCCGCGAAAAGAGGCGCCAGGCCCTCATTCGTCAGCGGATTCAACAAGACGCGCGCCACTGGAACGCGTTCGTCATTCGCCTTCAATAGACTCACAGTGTCATGCAAGTGACGCGCGATTGACACAGGCCATTTCTTCCCCCATCGTTCGCCCGCTTTGCGCGTTTGAAGGGGCCGTTACTGGATCGGCGGGAGGGTTCTACGC
>Ga0123398_1027967_pt1 | contig 14515 bp, 13 predicted proteins | sample T5LHNO3metaT_FD_89926 | JGI IMG/M metagenome (GOLD analysis project Ga0123398, IMG submission 89926) | Methane-oxidizing artificial microbial communities from Washington, USA to study methane cycling - T5-LHNO3 metaT (Metagenome... | ecosystem: Engineered > Modeled > Simulated communities...
CCAGGCTTGTCGCCCAGTGGCTGATGGCGCGGTCTTCCCGGTTACAGTTGCGGGGGCAGCCGCGGCTTTGGGACATGCCCATCTGGGATTTGCCCGCACCGCGTTCCCTTTTCGCCTTCTTGCGAAGGACCGTCGATTTCACTCATATGCGCGGGTCGCGTTTACGTCAAACGGCAAGGGAACGGTCTTGACGGAAGATCAGGAAAAGGACGCCGCGCGCCGGCATCGCGAGAAGATGGAGAAGCGCAAGGCGGCGCAGGACGCCGAGGTGGCGTCGAAGACCATTGCGCGGAAGGGCCTGCTCATGGTCCATACAGGGCCGGGCAAGGGCAAGTCGACGGCGGCTTTCGGCCTTGCCTTGCGCGCGCTCGGCCATGGCTGGAAAATCGGCGTCGTGCAGTTCGGAAAGGGCGCCTGGCGCTCGGGCGAGCGCGAGATGCTGGAGAAGCTCGGACAGGTCTCCTGGCACACGCTCGGCGAGGGCTTCACCTGGGAGACGCAGGACCGCGCCCGCGACGAGGCGGCCGCGCGCCGCGCCTGGGAACAAGCTTGCGAGCTGATGGACGATCCCGGCGTTCGCCTGCTGGTGCTCGACGAACTGAACATCGCGCTGCGGTACGACCATTTGCCGATCGGAGAAGTGCTGGCGCGTCTTGCCGCGCGGCGGGACGATCTGCATGTGGTCGTGACGGGGCGTAACGCCAAGCCGGAATTGGTCGCCGCCGCCGATCTCGTGACCGAGATGACGCTGGTGAAGCACCATTTCGCGGCGGGCGTGAAGGCGCAGGAAGGCATAGAGTTCTAATCAGCCGTGACGCCGCTGCTGCATTCTGTACGCCGCCGAGCTCCAGGCGGATTTCCTGACCGAGACAAGCGCGCGCCACAGCGCTGACGTCGCTTTTATCGCCGGCGTCGCCAGCATCCCCGTTAGCGAATGCGGGTTCACGCCTTCTTCGATGACGCCGTATGACAGGCGTGGGTTTTTCTCCGGGGGAATTTCGAGCGTCCCGAAAATCCAGTCCCACACGGCGAGGACGCTCCCCAGGTTGCGATTGAAATGCCTGGGGTCGCAGGAGTGATGGATTTGATGATGGGCGGGGCTCAGGATGACATGTCCCCAGAACCCGCGGAAGGGGATCCAGAACTGCGAATGCTGAAGATGTCCGATGGTCCAAAGAAAAGTAATGAATATTATGTTTTTCCCGTCGACGGCGAAGGTTTCGGCGTTGCGGCCAAAGAGCCATTCCAGCACGCCGGAGGCGCCTCCGATAAACAGGGCGAGCATATATCCGAAGACGACGCTGTCGATCGGATGATTTCTGAAATTCGTCAAAGGGGTAAGAACGTCGGCGGTATGATGCGGCTTGTGGAGCTCCCACAGAAAGGGGATTCTGTGTTTAAGGTAGTGATCGACCCAATATCCGATCTCATAGGCCAGGAACAGAAAGACAGTCGAGAATAATTTTGTCGGCAGATCACAGCAGTCGAAAGAATCGACCGGGCCGAAGGCGCTATTGAGCGCCGAGCGGACGGTCGCCGAAACCGTGTTTGTCGAGACGACAAGGGCGCCAATGATCGCCGGCATGAAAACCACGCTCAGCACGAAAAGTTGCACGTCCGCGAAGAAGGACTCGCGCGCGATGACGTTCTTGGCGAATATGGCGCGGGCGACGGCCCGTAAATTGGCGCGTCCCCGGCGTCTTTTTTGGCGATAGGCCAGCGCGCAGAATGCGACGCAGAACGACGACGCCAGAGAATAGATTGAAAAGATCGAGCCTGCCGAAAGCAGTTCGTGCGATACTCTTTTTGCGGAAAAGCGGATCGCGCTGTTCAGGTCCATCGTAAGTTTCTGGTCCAGAGGAGAAGAGAGCTTAGTCGGGATTGAAGCGTCTGAAAACGGTGGTCGACGCGTCTAACGCGGCTTTCGCCAATAATCGCGCAATCTGACATTCTGGAGGGCCGGTCCGGCTTCGACAAAAATGACGCCCAGCAAAATGAGCGCGCAGCCGAGGAGAGCCGCGCTCGTCAGCCGTTCAGCCAGAAGGGCCGTCCCCGACAGCGCGGCGAAAACGCTCTCGAGGGACATGATTAAAGCGGCTTCCGCTGGGGGCGTATGTTTTTGAGCGAATATTTGTAGCGTATAGGCGACTCCGCCGGAGCAAAATCCCGCATAGAGGAGGGAAGGAAGCGCTGACGCCAGTCCCTCCCCGGATAGAGACTCGAAGCCGAGTCCGCCAATGAGGCCGAGAGCCGCCGCGACGCCGTATTGCGCGAAGGCCAAAAAGAACGGTCGATAAGTACGGCTCAGAAAGATGGGAACGAGGCTTATTCCCGCAGCCCATGCGACGTCCGCTATCAGGATCAACATGTCGCCGGAGGTCCACCGCTGGAATTGTCCCTTTTCCGCCAGGAGCCAGGCTCCCGCAACGCACACGGCGCTCGCGACGAGAACCGCCGGTCTCGGTCTGTTTCCGGTGGTCGTCCAGACGATGAAAGGGACAAGGATCACGTAGAGCGCCGTCAAAAACCCGCCATTTGTCGCCGTTGTCGTGACAAGGCCGGTTTGCTGCAAGCTGGCGCCGAGGAAGAGGCAGAGGCCGATCAGGCCCGCCAGGCCCACATCTTCCCTCGTCAATTGAGGCCGATCTTTTTTACTTTGCTCGTAGAAAGCCAGCGGCGCGAGCGCGATCCATGACAGTAGAAAACGCGCGCCGACGAAACCAACCGGCCCCATGCTGTCGTTGGCGCGTTTCTGAGCGATAAAAGCCGTTCCCCAAATAAATGCGACCAGTAGAAGCAGAAAATCAGCACGTATCCGGGGCATTATACTTCTTTTAGTTCCGGACAATGCTTTCGCCCAACCAATTCCGTTTGATACGTTCGCGCCCCCCCATCAATGACGCCGCGGGCGTTGCCGCGAAGCCCATCAGGCGAAACCGTTTGCGACGCCGGGAGACCTTTTATCGGCTCGGAAATGCGGAACTGCGCTCCAAAAAGCGGAAACCGACGCCCGATCAAGTCGATAGCGTCGGCTCCAAATTGATCTGCGCCATGACCGGCCGATCGCCCTCCCGAAAAGACAAGGCCGGGGTTTTACCCCCGGCAAGTCCGTTCGGCAGGGGTATTACTGAATCATGCGCGCAGTGCTGCCCACGCCGGCGCCTTCGATGCCATTACGGTTGCCCGTGCCGTTGGTGCCCTCGGGGGAGATCCAGTCCGGAACCCAAGTGAGAGCGACGACGACGAAGCCGACGAAGGCGGCGACCCAGATCAGCATCTTGCCGATATCGCCAGAGCTGTGAACGTTGACGGCCATGCGTTTTCCCCCTGTTGATTTTTTCAGAATGCTTGCCGCATCGGGGTAACCCTAGCCCGATTCAAAACGCTTGGCAATGCGCCTGTTGAACCTATTTTTCGTCAGTCGAAATCGTGATTTCGACATTAAAAAACAATGACATAGCATGCGACAACTCGTCGCGGACAAAATTATTTTTGCGCCGCAAAAATGAAAGATTCGGGAGGTCTGGCCCACCCCTTCGGCGGCGGTGTGGTTGTCTTTCGCGGGCGTTGCGCGCCCTATTGCTCCTGGCGGGCGCTTCGCTTATAAGCGCGCGCATCCCACAGGCGAAGGTCATGCGGCGTCTGATCCAAGACGTCGTTTCCGGTGGCCGGCTTCCGGCTTCTTCATCCTGCTTTCGCCGAGGCTCAACCGGAGAAATGAAAAATGTCGCTTCCTGATTTCACCATGCGCGGCCTTCTCGAGGCGGGCGCCCATTTCGGCCACCAGTCGCATCGCTGGAACCCGAAAATGGCTCCCTATATCTTCGGCGCGCGCAACAACATTCACATCATCGACCTCGCGCAGACGGTGCCGCTGCTGCATCAGGCGCTGAAGACGGTCTCCGACACGGTGGCGAAGGGCGGCCGCGTCCTCTTCGTCGGCACCAAGCGCCAGGCCCAGGACCAGATCGCCGACGCCGCCAAGCGCAGCGCGCAATATTACATCAACTCCCGCTGGCTCGGCGGCACGCTGACGAACTGGAAGACCATTTCCGGCTCGATCAACCGCCTGCGCAAGCTCGACGAATTGCTCTCGGCCGGCGCCCAGGGCGTGACCAAGAAAGAGCGCCTGCTCCTGACCCGCGAAAAGGACAAGCTCGAAAAGGCGCTCGGCGGCATCAAGGACATGGGCGGCACGCCGGACCTGATCTTCGTCATCGACACCAATAAGGAGCAGCTTGCGATCAAGGAGGCGAACCGCCTCAAGATCCCGGTCGTGGCGATCCTCGACACCAATTGCGATCCGGACGGCGTCACCTATCCGATCCCCGGCAATGACGACGCCGGCCGCGCCATCGCGCTCTATTGCGACCTCGTCGCCAAGGCGGCGATCGACGGCATCTCCCGCAGCCAGGGCGCGCTCGGCGTCGATCTCGGCGCCTCGGAATCGCCGGAGGTCGAGCCCGCCGTGGCCGCGTCGGAAGGCGGCGACGCCTATGAGTCGTCGGAGGCCTTCGAGCTTCTCGCCGCGCCGCGCGGCGCGCCGGACGACCTCGCCAAGCTCAACGGCGTCGGCCCGCAGCTCATCAAGAAGCTGAACGACGCCGGCATCTTCCATTACTGGCAGCTCGCCGCGATGACGCCGGCGGATGTCGAGAAGGTGGACGCCGACCTCAAGCTCAACGGCCGCATCGCTCGCGACGGCTGGGTCGATCAGGCGCGCGCGCTTCTCTCCGCGTAACGCCTGACTGTCATCTTTCGATTCTACCTCGGGCGCCGGCTCTGTTAAGAGCCGGCGCCCGTCGCAATAATCGCCCCGAGAGCCGGGAAGCCGCGATCCGGCCGCTTCCGTACGGCGAAACAGAAGGATTTCAACATGGCCACGATTACCGCCGCCCTCGTCAAGGAACTGCGCGAAAGCACCGGCGCCGGCATGATGGACTGCAAGGCCGCGCTGACCGCGACCGACGGCGAATTCGAGGCCGCGGTCGATTGGCTGCGCAAGAAGGGCCTCTCCAAGGCCGCCAAGAAGGCCGACCGCGTCGCCGCCGAGGGCCTCGTCGCCGCGCTGACCGGCGATAAGACCGGCGTCGTCGTCGAGGTGAACTCCGAGACCGACTTCGTCTCGCGCAACGCCGACTTCCAGACGCTCGTCAAGAACATCGCCGAGGTCGCGCTCGCGACCGGCAAGACCGACGTCGCCGAACTTGGCGCGCAGGCCTATCCGGGCGGCGGCACGGTCGCCGAGAACGTCACCAGCGCCATCGCCACGATCGGCGAGAACCTCACGCTGCGCCGCGCGGCGTCGCTGACGGTGGGCGACGGCGTCGTCGGCCGCTACGTTCACGGCCAGGTCGTCGACGGCGAAGGCAAGATCGCGGTGATCGTCGCGCTCGAATCGACCGGCGACAAGGAGGTGCTGGCCAAGCTCGCCCGAGAGATCGCCATGCACGTCGCCTCGGCCAATCCGCAGGCGCTGGACGCCTCGGGACTCGATCCGGCGGTGGTGGAGCGCGAGGCCAACCTGCTGCGCGAGAAGAACGTCGGCAAGCCCGACAATGTGCTGGCCAAGATCGTCGAGTCGGGCGTCAAGACCTTCGCGAAGGAAGTCTGCCTGCTCGACCAGCCCTCGAACCATCCGGAGCACAACGGCAAGACCGTCGCTCAGGCCGTGAAGGAGCTCGAAGGCAAGGCGGGCGCCCCGATCGCCATCAAGGGCTTCGTCCGCTATGCGCTTGGCGAAGGCATCGAGAAGCAGACGAGCGATTTCGCGGCGGAGGTCGCGGCGGCCGCGAAGGGTTGATTTGCGCGGTGGGGTCCGTCTTCTCCCGCCTGCGGGGGAAGAAGGACCGTGCGTCAGCACGGGTGAATGAGGGCGGATGCAGGCGCTGCGTCCGCCTTTTGTTTGTGCGATCTTGGTCGCCGGTATGGTCTGTAGTTTTTAAAATGGATTTGCGCGAGATGATCACAATGTCTTGTATTTTTGGTCGTCGCTCGAAAGCGAGTGGAGGGCGACCGTTATGACTTTAGCTGTCGGCGATGCGGCGCCGCCGCTTGCAATTTCGGAGTTCCTTGCCGGAGAGCCATGTTTCGAACTCGTTTCCGGGCGGGTCTATATTATCGAATTCTGGGGAGTTTGGTGCGGACCATGCGTCGCCGCCATTCCTCGACTGTCCGCGCTTCAGGCAAGATTTCCGCATCTGACGGTATTGGGCGTCGCGGAGCGTATTCCGAGCGTCGAGAAAGTGCGCGAGTTCGTCGCGAACAGGGTCGCCGACTTCGGCTATCCGGTTGCGATCCAGGCGCCGGCGGTCGGCGGCGACGCGACGCAGGATCGCGGACGAATGTCCCGGGAATGGATGGATGCGAGCTTCCAGGTCGGCGTTCCCTGCGCCTTCGTCGTCGACGGAAATGGAAAAATCGTCCGGATCGCGCATCCCTCCAAACTCGACGATGCGTTTCTTTCCGAGGTTGTCGAAAATCGTCACGATCTCGCCGCGCTGGCGTCGAGCTACAGGATCGACTTCAAAAAAAGGAAGCTGCGGGAACGATTCGAGATGCAGGCGGCCGTTGCGGCCGCGCGACGCTCTTCGGCGCCGTGGGGCGATCTGCGGGAATTCGATCGTATCGCAGCCAGGCATCCGGATCTGGAAAGGGAGTTAGGCGGTCAGAAATTGCTGGTTCTGGTCAGGCGCGGCGACTGTGAGAGCGAGGCCCGCGCCTATGCGGAGAAACTTGCCGGAATGGCCGGAGACGATTTGCAGTCCTTGCTCCGGATCGCCTTCCCGCTCATCGAAGGCGATGTCGTTTCGCCCTCTGGAACGGCGAAAGTCGTTGTGAACCCGGCATACGCAATGCTTGGAGCGGATCTGATGATGCGAGCCGAGCGGCTTCTTTCCGAAGACATTTCCGCGAGCTTTCGCTTCTCCTTCTACGAGCGCCTGACGAAAGCGCTGTGGGGGGCCGGCCGCGCGTCGCAAGCGCATGAAAAGGCCGAGGCCGCGCGCGAATGGGGGAAAAAGGCCGGCGTCTCCGCTGAAGCGCTGGCGAGGCTGGAGAGCATGATCGGCGCAATAGGTCCGTGACAGTCGGGCCTGGCGGGCGACATGCTCTCCAGCCTCGTCGCCGCGCCTGTCGCGCATCGAGCCCATGCGAAACAATTCCTTTCCCCCCGCGTTTCGCCCCACTGGCGGGGCGCCGGGAGGTTCGTCATGGCTTCGCAGCAACAGTCGATTCAAGAAACGATCCAGGAAAATGTGTCGGTCCACGGCATCGAGAACGAGGCGCCGTTTCCAGACATGGCGACGCGGGCGGACGGGCTCAAGGACCCGCGCGCGCTTTACCCCAAGCCGCCTTTCGAGAAACAGCCGCAGCCCTGGCCGGGGCTCGCGAGCAGGATGAGCCCGATTCCCGATCATGGCGAAAAGAGCTATCGCGGCTCGGGACGGCTCGCGGGGCGCAAGGCGCTGATCACCGGCGGCGATTCCGGCATTGGCCGCGCGGCGGCCATCGCCTTCGCGCGCGAGGGCGCGGACGTCGCGATCAATTATCTCCCCGAGGAGGAGCCGGACGCGCAGGAAGTCGCCGCGCTGATCCGCGACGCGGGCGGCAAGGCCGCGCCGCTCCCCGGCGACATTCGAGATGAAATGTTCTGCAAGCGCCTCGTCGAGGACGCGGTGAACGAACTCGGCGGCCTCGATATTCTCATCAACAACGCCGCCCGCCAGCATGTGCATGAATCGATCCTGGAGATCACGACGGAAGATCTCGACTGGACCTTCCGCACCAATCTCTATGCGCTTTTCTGGATCACCAAGGCGGCGATCCCGCATATGCCGCCGGGCTCGACCATCATCAACACGACCTCGATCACCGCCTATCAGTCCTCGCAGCATCTGCTCGATTATGCGGTGACCAAGGCGGGAGTCATGAATTTCACCTGGGGCCTCGCCAAGCAGCTCGCCTCCAGGGGCATTCGCGTCAACGCCGTCGCGCCGGGGCCGTTCTGGACGCCGCTCCAGCCTTCGGGCGGGCAGACGCAGGAGCATCTCACGCAGTTCGGCGGCGACACGCCGATCGGGCGTCCCGGCCAGCCGGCGGAGATCGCGCCGCTCTATGTTTTGCTGGCCTCGGCCGAGTCGAGCTACGCCACGGGGCAGGTCTTCGGCGCGACGGGCGGCGAGGTCGGGCCGTAGCCCTCAGGGCGATCGGTGAACGACAATCTCGGCGGTTGGCCGCCAAATACCTCCCCTTTACGGGGAGGTCGGCGGTCGCAGGCAAGTTTACGCAGCCTGCGTAAACTTGGCTGCGAGACCGCCGGGTGGGGCTCGTCCAGCAATGATGGTGCGGGGTCTTACCCCACCCGACCCAGCTTCGCTGGGCCCCCCTTCCCGTAAAGGGGAGGGATTTGCTCACGCCCCAGCGTTCACCCGTGTTGGGCTTGACGTGACGAGGGTCACTTGCGGGGGCGGCGCGCGGTTCGTATGTAGAACGCGCCCCGCCCAAGCCAATAAGAGACCCTCGCCATGACCGATCGCGCATCGAAGCCGTATAAACGCGTGGTCGTGAAGCTCTCGGGCGAGGCGCTGCAGGGCGCCTGCTCGCATGGGCTCGACGCCGCCACGCTGGCGCGCATCGCCAAGGATCTGGCGACGGCGTCCGATCACGGCCATGAGGTCGCCGTCGTCGTCGGCGGCGGCAATTTCTTTCGCGGCATCAAGGGAGCGGACACCGGAATCGAGCGCGCCCGCGCCGATTCGATCGGCATGCTCGCCACTGTCATGAACGGGCTCGCGCTGGAGCAGGCGATCGAGATGCAGGGACGCCCGGCGCGCTGCCTCTCGGCCATTCCCATGCCGGCGCTCTGCGAGTCCTTCTCGCGCCGCGCCGCGCTGCATCATCTCAACAAGGGCCGCGTTGTGATCGCGGCCGGCGGCACCGCCAATCCCTTCTTCACCACCGACACTGGCGCCGTGCTGCGCGCCGCCGAATTGTCGGCGGACGCCGTGCTCAAGGCGACGCAGGTCGACGGCGTCTATACGGCGGATCCCAAGCGCGACCCCTCGGCCAAGCGTTACGAGCGCTTGACCCATGACGAGGCCATCGCCCAGAATCTCGCCGTGATGGACACCGCCGCCTTCGCGCTTGCGCGGGAGAACAAGATACCCATTATTGTTTTCTCGATCGCGGAGGCCGGCGCCATCGCCTCGGTCCTTTCGGGCGGGGGGCGCTCGACGCTCGTTGCTCCTTAAGATTGCGCGCGTCTTTCTGGCGCGCGCACGAAAAAACATGCCATAAGGAGTCCCTTGCTTCGTGGGCCGAAGCGTTTCGCGGGCTCCCGCGGGGAGATCGCCGCGCCACACGCGCCAGTTGAGGCGCCGGCGGCGGCAGGACAGGTTGTGGAGATCATGACGGATAAATTCGATCTCGCTGATTTGAAGCGCCGCATGCAGGGCGCCATCGGGACGCTGAAGCACGAATTCGGCGGCCTGCGCACAGGCCGCGCCTCGGCGAGCCTGCTCGACCCGGTGCATGTCGAGGCCTATGGCCAGGTCTCGCCGCTCAATCAGGTCGCGACCGTCAGCGTGCCGGAGCCGCGCATGCTCTCCGTGCAGGTCTGGGACAAGGCGCTGGTCATCGCGGTCGACAAGGCGATCCGCGAGGCCAATCTCGGCCTGCAGCCGACCGTGGAGGGCCAGACGCTGCGCATCCGCATGCCGGAGCTGAACGAGCAGCGCCGCAAGGAACTCGTGAAGGTCGCGCATAAATATGCGGAAGAGGCGCGCGTCGCGGTCCGCCATGTGCGCCGCGACGGCATCGACGCTTTGAAGAAGCTGCTCAAGGATCACGCGATCCCGGAGGACGACGAGAAGCGGCACGAAACCGAGGTCCAGAAAGCGACCGACGAGGCGGTGAAGGAGATCGACGCCGCGCTGGCCGCCAAGGAAAAGGAAATCATGCAGGTCTGAGCTCTCTTTGGAGCGACTGCTCGAGCGCGACAGCGCGCGCCCGCCTCCTTTGCTAAGATCGGCCGGCGATTCGGAACGCAACGATGGCGGAAGGCGATTTTCTCGAAATGGCGACGACCGCCCTCGGCATTGAAGCGGCCCCGCGCCATGTCGCGCTTATCATGGACGGCAATGGCCGTTGGGCCGCCGCCCGCGGCCTGCCGCGCTTCGAAGGCCACCGAAGGGGCGTCGAGGCGCTGCGCCGGGCGGTGCGCGCCTCGATCGAGCTGAAGATTTCTTACCTCACCGTCTATTCCTTCTCGGCCGAGAACTGGTCGCGCCCGCGCGAGGAGGTGCAAAGCCTTCTGGGCCTGCTGCACCGCTTCATCCGCAACGACCTCGCCGAGCTTCACGCCAATAATGTCCGGGTGCGCGTCATCGGCGCCCGCGACGATCTCGCGCCCGAGATCGCCGATCTGCTGAAAGAGGCGGAGCAGGTGACGCTGGCCAATACCGGCCTCACGCTCGTCGTCGCCTTCAATTACGGCGCCCGGCAGGAGATCGCCGCCGCCGCCCGCGCGCTGGCCGAAATGGTCGTCGAGGGCCGCCTCAAGCCGCAGGATATCGACGCCGACGCCATTTCGGCCCGGCTCGACACGGCCGACATACCGGACCCGGACCTGATCATCCGCACTTCCGGCGAGCAGCGGCTTTCGAATTTCCTTCTCTGGCAGGCGGCTTACGCCGAATTCGTCTTCCTGCCGATCCTTTGGCCGGATTTCGACCGCGCCGCCATGATCGCCGCGCTGCAGGAATATGCGCATCGCGAGCGCCGGTTCGGCCGGGTCGAGCCCCCGCGCAGCGCCAAGACGGCGTCATGACCGGGGCGGCGGAGAAGGGAGCCGCCAAGGGCGGATTGGGGGGCGGCTTCGCGGATCTGGGACCGCGCGTGGCGTCGGCCGTCGTCCTGGTCGCGGTCGCGATCCTGACTCTCTATGTCGGCGGCGACGTCTTCGCCTTCTTCTGGTTGGTCGCCGGTTTTGCGATCAACTGGGAGTGGCAGGGCCTTATCGGCGGCGAGCGGCGCATGGCGCGGGTCGTCGCCGGGAGCGCGGCCGTGGCGGCGGCGGCGGCCTTTGGCCGCAACGGACTCGCCGGCGTCGCGGCGCTGGAGGTCGCCGCTTTCGCGGGGATCGCAGCCATTCTCGCGGGGGCGGGGCGGCGCGTCTGGGCTGCGACCGGCGTCGTCTATGCGGGCGCCCTGACCTTTTCGGTGTGCTGGCTGCGGGAGTCGCCGGAATTCGGCCTGCTTTCGGTCGCCTTTCTTTTCGCCATCGTCTGGGGCACGGACGTTTTCGCCTATTTCGGCGGCAGGCTGATCGGCGGGCCGAAGCTCTGGCCGCGCGTCTCCGCCGGAAAGACCTGGTCCGGCACGGTCACGGGCGTCGTCAGCGGGGCGCTTCTGGGGCTTGCGAGCGCCTATTTCGCCGGTGGCCCGGCGCTTGCGAGCGTCCAGACCTTCCTGGTCGCCCTGGCGGCGGCCGCCATCTCTCAAATGGGAGATCTGTTCGAATCCTCGGTGAAGCGGCGCTTCGGCGTCAAGGATTCGAGCCAGCTCATTCCCGGCCATGGCGGCGTGATGGACCGTCTGGACGGCTTCATCTTCGCCTGCGTCTTTGCGGCGGCGCTCGGATTGGCGAGAGGCGACCCGTCGGCGGCGGCGAACCTCTTTTTCTGGTGACGAACCGATGGCTTTGAAGAACGGACATTCCAACGGCGGAGCGAAGGCGCCGCGCCGCATCGTCCTGCTGGGCGCGACGGGCTCCGTCGGCCGCTCCACCGTCGACCTGCTGGAGCGCGACCCGGAGGGCTTTTCCGTCGCCGCCGTCGCGGGCGGCAGGGACGCCAGGGCGCTCGCCGACATCGCCTGCCGCACCAAGGCGGAATTCGCGGCGATCCGGGACGAGAACGCCTATTCGGAGCTGAAGGAAGCCCTCGCTGGCGCGAATATCCAGGTCGCGGCCGGCCGCGAGGCGGTGATCGAGGCGGCCCGGCGCGAGGCCGATCTCGTCGTCTCCGCCATTGTCGGCGCCGCCGGCGTCGAGCCGACCCACGCCGCGCTCTCCCTCGGCCGCGACGTGGCGCTCGCCAACAAGGAATGCCTGGTCTGCGCGGGCGCGCCCTTCATGCGGACGGCAAGGAAGATGAAGGCGCGACTCCTGCCGGTCGACAGCGAGCACAACGCCATCTTCCAGGCGCTCGGCGGCGAGGACCCGTCCCGCATCGAGCGCATGATCGTCACCGCCTCGGGCGGCCCCTTCCGCACCTGGAGCAAGAAGCGCATCGCGAACGCGACCGTCGAGGAGGCGCTCAACCACCCGAACTGGGCGATGGGGCCGAAGATCACGGTCGACTCGGCCGGCATGATGAACAAGGGGCTGGAGCTGATCGAGGCGCATCATCTCTTCGGCGTTCCGGCGGAAAAACTTGAAGTGGTGGTGCATCCGCAGTCGATCGTCCACGGCCTCGTCGCCTTTTCGGACGGCTCGGTCACCGCCGGCATGGCCCCGCCCGACATGCGCGTGCCGATCGCTCACTGCCTGGGCTATCCGGACCGCCTCGCCACGCCCGCGTCGCGGCTCGATTTCGCGAAAATCGCGACATTGACCTTCGAGGCCCCTGATTTTGAAAGATTCCCGGCGCTGAAACTGGCGCTGGACGCGCTGGCGCATGGCGGCGGATTGACGAATGTCCTCAACGCGGCGAACGAAATCGCCGTCGAAGCCTTCCTCAACCGCCGGATTTCCTTCTCCGGAATCGTCCGTCACGTGGCCGAGGCCTGCGAGGCGGCGCTGCGCGAAGGATATGCGCAAGCGCCTGAAAGCATTGAGGAGGCGCTCGGCGTTGACCATATTGTCAGAGAAAGGTCGCGGGCCGTCTTGGCCGTTGACGCGCCTTCAGGCATGTTAACGGTTCAGTAACCAAAACCCACGCCCCACGCCGGCGCGGGTCGAGGCCCGAGTGGAGCGTGGGAGGCGAGACCGTGTTGGACCTGTTGATGGCTTTTGCAACCTACGTCATCCCCTTTGTCATCGTCCTCAGCGTCGTCGTCTTCATCCATGAATACGGCCACTTCATCGTGGGACGCTGGTGCGGGGTCCAGGTCGACGCCTTTTCCATCGGTTTCGGGCCAGAGCTTTGGGCGAGGGTCGACCGTCACGGCACGCGCTGGCGCGTCGCCGCCATTCCGCTGGGCGGCTATGTAAAGTTCCACGGCGACGCCAATGGCGCCAGCATTCCAGACCCGGAGGCCGTCGAGGCCATGCCAGCCGCCGAGCGCGCGGTGACCTTCGCCGCCCAGCCGGTGTGGAAGCGCGCGGCCATCGTCTTCGCCGGCCCCTTCGCCAATTTCCTGCTGGCCATCGTCATCTTCACCGGCATGTTCGCCTTTTACGGCCGCACTCTCCTCGCGCCGCGCATCGGCGTTGTGGTCGCGGGCGGCCCCGGCGAGGCGGCCGGCTTCAAGTCCGGCGACCTTGTGCTGTCAATCGACGGCGCGCCGATCCCCACTTTCTCGAAAATGCAGGAAATCGTTTCGGTTTCCGCCGATACGAAGCTCCTCTTCGTCGTGCGCCGCGCCGAGAAGGACGTGACCATCCAGGCGACGCCCGCCTGGCGCGAGGTGGAGAGCGCCGTCGGCAAGGTGCGCATCGGCATGCTCGGCCTCAAGGCCTCGACGGCTGCCGCCGACATGCGGGAGGAACGCTACGGCCTTGTCCAATCGCTCGGTCTGGCGTTCGGGGAAACCTGGCAGGTCGTTCATCGCACGGGCGCCTACGTGGCGGGCCTTATTTCCGGCCGCGAGAGCGCCGACCAGCTCTCGGGGCCGATCGGGATCGCCCAGATCTCCGGCCAGATGGCGCAGGCGGCGACCAAGGTGGGCCTCGCGCCCTTCCTCAACCTCATCGCCATCCTGTCGGTGTCGATCGGCCTGCTCAATCTGATGCCGGTGCCGCTCCTCGACGGCGGACATCTGCTCTTTTTCGGCATTGAGGCGGTTCGCGGCCAGGCGCTGAACGAGCGCGCGCAGGAAGTGGCCTTCCGGGTGGGGCTGGCGATGGTGGGCGTGCTGATGATCTTCTCGACTTATAACGACATCGCTCGCCTCATCCAGCGGCTCGCGGGGGGCGCGTCCTGATTGCGGCGCAGCTCGCGCTTGGCGATTGTGGCGAAACCGCGGCCGCCGGCCGCGGTTTTTACAATTTTATTGACGCTGTTTGGAGGCGATTAACCCCGCGCTGACCATGAATCGTGGCTTTAACGCCACGCCTTCGACAAATTGAGCGAACAGATTTTATTCTGCGTTTGCAGGGGGGGTTAAACCCTGTAGAAGATTCGGCGAACCCGGAATGGCGCGGCCCGCCCGCAAGGGAACGGACGACATTCACGCCGCGCTCCGGGCGGCGAAGTTGCGACGAGGACCAGCTTTACATGCAATCCATCAGCGGCATTTGGAAATCTTCGTCACTTCTGATCGTCGCATTGGCGGCAATGGTGGCGTTTTCCGC
>Ga0123398_1105099_pt1 | contig 14454 bp, 14 predicted proteins | sample T5LHNO3metaT_FD_89926 | JGI IMG/M metagenome (GOLD analysis project Ga0123398, IMG submission 89926) | Methane-oxidizing artificial microbial communities from Washington, USA to study methane cycling - T5-LHNO3 metaT (Metagenome... | ecosystem: Engineered > Modeled > Simulated communities...
GCGGGGAGAGGGTTCGAAGCCCCTATTTCGGCTTCCCCTTCACCGTCCGCGTTCCCGGCTTTCCTCCGCTCGACCGCCCCGCCGGACGCGGCGGCGGCATGCGTCCGACCGGACGCGCCTCGCCGCCGCCGAAATTATGCGGGCCCATATCGGCGTCCGTGGGCTTGCGCGCGCGCGTGCCCGGCGGTCCGCCGCCTCCCGCCCGCGCCTGACGCGACAGTGAGATGCGCAGCATGGGGCTCGCTTCCGCCAGCAGCTCCGCTTTTTGCAGCCGCTGGATTTCGTCACGCAGCCGCGCCGCCTCCTCGAAGGCGAGATCGGCGGCGGCTTCCTTCATGCGCTTTTCGAGATCGGCGATCGTGGCCGCGAGATTATGGCCGGGCGCGATGTCGTAGCCCGTATCGACCGTGACGTGATCCTGCTCGGCGACGCTGCCGAGAATGTCGGCGATGCCGCGCTTGATCGAGGCGGGAGTGATGTTGTTTTCGAGATTATAGGCCATCTGCTTGGCGCGGCGGCGCTCGGTCTCGTCCATGGCGCGCTTCATGGAGCCGGTGATCTGGTCGGCATAGAGGATCACGCGACCGTCGACATTGCGCGCGGCGCGGCCGATGGTCTGCACCAGCGACGTCTCGCTGCGCAGAAAGCCTTCCTTGTCCGCGTCGAGAATGGCGACGAGCCCGCATTCGGGAATGTCCAACCCTTCGCGCAGCAGATTGATGCCGACCAGCACGTCAAAAGCGCCGAGGCGCAGATCCCGGATGATCTCGATTCGCTCGATCGTGTCGATGTCGCTGTGCATGTAGCGCACGCGCACGCCATTCTCGTGCAGATATTCGGTGAGGTCCTCCGCCATCCGCTTGGTCAGCACCGTGACGAGCGTGCGATAGCCGATGTCCGAGGTGGCGCGCACTTCGTCGAGAAGGTCGTCGACCTGCGTGCGCGCCGAGCGGATTTCCACCGGCGGGTCGATAAGGCCCGTCGGGCGAATGACCTGCTCGACAAAAACGCCGCCGGTCTGGTTGAGCTCCCAATTGCCGGGCGTCGCGGAGACCGAAACCGTCTGCGGCCGCATGGCGTCCCATTCCTCGAAGCGCAGGGGGCGGTTGTCCATGCAGGACGGCAGGCGGAAGCCATATTCGGCGAGCGTCGCCTTGCGGCGGAAGTCGCCGCGATACATGCCGCCGATCTGCGGGATCGACACATGGCTTTCATCCGCGAACACCAGCGCGTCGTCGGGCAGATATTCGAAGAGCGTCGGCGGCGGCTCGCCCGGCTTGCGGCCGGTGAGATAGCGCGAATAATTCTCGATGCCGGCGCAGGAGCCCGTCGCCTCCATCATTTCGAGATCGAAGCGCGCGCGCTGCTCGAGTCTTTGCGCCTCGAGCAGGCGGCCCGAGCGGTTCAGCTCGTCGAGGCGCTGCTTCAGCTCCTCCTTGATCGCCTTGATCGACTGCAACAGCGTCGGGCGCGGCGTGACATAGTGGGAGTTGGCGTAGACCTTCACAAATTCGAGATCGACCGTCTTCCTGCCGGTGAGCGGATCGAACTCGGAAATCGACTCCACCTCGTCGCCGAAAAAAGAGATGCGCCAGGCGCGATCCTCATAGTGCGCCGGAAAGATATCAACCGTGTCGCCCCGCACGCGAAACGTGCCGCGCGTAAAATCCGCCTGCACGCGGCGGTATTGCAGGGCCACGAGGTCCGTCACCAACTGCCGCTGCTCCAGCTTCTCGCCGAGCTGCACGGAGAAGGTCATCGCGGTATAGGTCTCGACCGAGCCGATGCCGTAGATGCAGGATACGGAGGCGACGATAATGACGTCGTCGCGCTCCAGCAGCGCGCGCGTCGCGGCGTGGCGCATGCGGTCGATCTGCTCGTTCACGCTCGACTCTTTCTCGATGTAAGTGTCGGAGCGCGGCACATAGGCCTCGGGCTGGTAGTAGTCGTAATAGGAGACGAAATATTCGACGGCGTTGTTGGGGAAGAAGCTCTTGAACTCGCCGTAGAGCTGCGCCGCGAGCGTCTTGTTGGGCGCGAGGATCAGCGCCGGCCGCTGCGTCGCCGCGATGACGCTCGCCATGGTGAAGGTCTTGCCCGAGCCGGTGACGCCGAGCAGCACCTGATCGCGCTCCCGCGCCTCGATGCCCTTCACCAGCTCGGCGATCGCCGCCGGCTGGTCGCCCTTGGGCGTGTATTCGGAAACGAGCTCGAATTTGACGCCGCCTTCGGACTTTTCCGGCCGCTCGGGTCGATGCGGAACCCAAGGCTTCTTGTCGCGCAAATTCGGGTCGCCGAGCCGCAGCAGCTCGGCAAGCGAGTCCGACGTCGCCCGCACGCCTCCGCCCTGCGGCGGGAGATCGCCAAGAATCCACTTCCGGGTCTCGTCGTCTCCGAGCGGATCGGAAGCGTCATAGGCCGCCTGCCCCATATCGCCGAAACCCGGCGCTAGCGCCGGATTGAGCAATTGCGCCAGATGCGGCGCGAGCGGCGCCAATTCGGGCTTCGACGCCTTGGCGCGGGTCGGCCGCGCGGGATCCTTTTTGGGTTTCTGGGGAGCCTTCGCCATGGCGGCAATATGGGGGGCGCCGGCGGCGGAGGGAAGTGCGAGTTTATCCCTGAACGCCGCCTCTCCTCACCTTCGTCTTTCGAGACGCTCCCGCGCCGCAACAACGAAAGTCCTTTGCCTGCTCAGGTCCGGCCTTTGCATTTCCGTCATCTTTGGCGCAAACTCGACCTCTGCTTAAGGGAGACTCACGCGCATGAACAGCAGGCCGGGCCTGATCACGCTTTTCGCCGATACGCTCGCCCTGAGCGTCGCGGCCAATACGGTCATTGCGATGCGGCTGACGCAAATAGCCTTCGGCGCGGTCGATCCCAAGCGGGAGAGCAGACTGATGGTGGCTGAGAAGATCGACGCTGCGGCGGAGGCGTCCATGGCGGCCGCGCGTGCGATCGCCGCCGGGGAAGCGCATCACGCGCCCGGCCGCGCCGTCGCCATTTACAAAAGGCGCGTCGAGCGCAATTTGCGGCGACTGGCCGGCGGTTGAAGGATTTTGGTTTCGGAAGGGAACGAAAGTCCGCAGCCAATTTCACAGGTTGGACCCCGGCCCTCCCCCTTTCAGGAGGAGGGAGCAGAGAGGATGCGCCGGCGCGCCCTTCCCCTAAAAAAGGGGAGGGCTAGGGAGGGGGTCTCGCTAGCCTCCAATCTCAATCTGCCCGTCGACGCCAAGGAGCCGTCCGACCGCCTTGAGCCGGTTGAGCACGCGGTCGCTGGCGAGATCGGCATAGTCCGCCGGCAGCGCCAGCACGAGGACGCCGTTGCGGATGAGCAGGCTCGTGCGCGGCAGGACGCCCGGCATGGACGCTGACAGCAGATAGGCCGCGCGCATCGCCGCGCCGAGAAGTCGCGCGCGCACGAAGAGCCGCGTCGTGAGCAGGCCGCGCACCGTTCCGATTCCTTCGCCGCCGTCCGGCCCCTCATGGCGCATGACGATGACGAGCGAGAGGAAGGCGCGGCCCGGATGGTCGACCGAGACGAAAGGGCCATGCGTCACGATGTTCACCGCCCGCTGCGCGCGATATTCCGGATGGGCGCGCCAGGCGATGTCCGAGAGCAGGCAGGCGGCGTGGCGCAGCCGCTTCTCTTCCGGCGTCTCGTCGATCTCGCTCGAGGCGAGGAAGGCGTCGGTCCAGGCGATGAGTTCGTCGCCATAGCCGGCGGCGCGGGAAAAAAGCGTCTCCAGCTCGCGCGAGGCGGCAAGCAGCGGATCGACCTTGCGCTCGGCCTCGGAAAGGCGCTCGAACAGGAGCCCCTCGCGCACGCCCGCGGCGGAGATCACGATCTCGCGCGGCTTGGCGCGGCGGATGATCTCGTCGAGCACGATCGCGCCATAGGCGAGGAGCGGCCGGCGCGCGGCGGAGACAACGTCGATGTCCTCGATCGCCGCCGTGTCGACATGCTCGACCAGCGCCGCGAAATCGGCGGCCTCATTGGTCTGGATGCGGTAATTGTGCATCACGCCCAGCGGATAGTTGCGCTGGCGCATATGCAGCTTGGCGAGCGAGCGCCAGGTGCCGCCCACGGCGTAGAAGGTGCGGCCCTTGAGATGTTCGAGGGGCCTCGCCTCGGCGATGGCCTTGCGGGCGATGCGCGTCGCCTCGCGCGGGGATTTGCGCGACGCGTCCATCAGCGCGAGGCCGCCGAGCGGCAGCGTCACGCCCTTGCCGAGCATGTCGCCCTTCACGTCGATGAGTTCGAGCGAGCCGCCGCCGAGATCGCCGACGACGCCATTCGGGTCATACACGGCCGAGACGACGCCGAGCGCCGACAGCTCGGCCTCGCGCTTGCCCGACAGCAGGACGATGTCGCGTCCGATGGCGGCGCGGGCGGCGTCGAGAAAGGCCGGGCCGTTATCCGCGTCGCGGGCGGCGGCGGTCGCGATGACCTCCATGTCGCGCACGCCCATCGTCTCGCAGAGCGCACGATAGCGCTTGAGCGCCTTGAGCGCCTTCTCGACGCCGTCGTCCGGCAGGCGTCCCGTCGTCACCACGCCCTTGCCGAGGCCGCACATGGCCTTTTCGTTGAAGATGGGCGTGGGCGCGCGGGAGAGGCCCTGATAGGCGACGAGGCGCACCGAGTTGGAGCCGATATCGACGATCGCGACGGGCTTCGCCGAGCTTGGCGCCGGCTGCTCGACCGGCTGCGGGCGCAGGAAGCGCTTAAGCATCTTGCTTGCGCTTCAGCAGCGAGCGCGGGCGCCAGTCCTTGAGCGACTTGCCCCTGCCGGAAAGGCTCGGATGCGTCATGAAATATTTATGCGCGTTGAAATGTTCCTCGCCCTCCGCCGGCGCGATGCGCTGGGACGAGCCGTCCGGCAGCACGCGATAGCTCTGCTCATTGTCGATGAGATTGGCGAGCATGATCTGGTCGAGCAATTGCTGATGCACGGTCGGATTGGAGATCGGCGACAGCACCTCGACGCGGCGGTCGAGATTGCGCGGCATGAGATCGGCGGAAGAGATGTAGACATGCGCGCGCGGATGCGGCAGCGGATGTCCGCCGCCGAAGGCGTAGACGCGCGCATGCTCCAGGAAGCGCCCGACGATCGACTTGACGCGGATATTCTCCGAGAGCCCCGGAACGCCCGGCCGCAGGCAGCAAATGCCGCGCACCACGCAATCGATCTGTACGCCCGCTTTCGACGCCATGTAGAAGGCGTCGATGATCTCCGGATCGACAAGGGCGTTGCACTTCACCCAGATCGCGCCGGGCTTGCCGGCTTTCACGAATTCGATCTCCTGCTCGATATGTTCGAGCAGCTTCTTCTTCAGGGAGATCGGCGAGACCGACATGCGCTCGAGCCCGGCGGGCTCGGCATAGCCGGTGATGTAGTTGAAGATGCGCGACACGTCGCGGCCGATCGCCGGATCGGCGGTGAAGACGGAAATATCCGTATAGATGCGCGCCGTGACCGGATGATAATTGCCGGTGCCGATATGGCAGTAGGTGGCGAGACCGGAGCCTTCGCGCCGCACGACCATGGACAGCTTGGCGTGCGTCTTCAGCTCGATGAACCCGAACACGACCTGCGCGCCGGCGCGCTCGAGATCGCGCGCCCAGCGTATATTCGCCTCTTCGTCGAAACGCGCCTTCAGCTCCACGAGCGCGGTGACCGACTTGCCGGCTTCGGCCGCCTCGACCAGCGCGCGCACGATGGGGCTGTTGTTCGAGGTGCGATAGAGAGTCTGCTTGATGGCGATGACATTGGGATCGCGCGCCGCCTGCTGCAGGAACTGCACGACGACGTCGAATGATTCATAAGGGTGATGAAGCGCGAGGTCCTTCTGTTTGATGGCGAGAAAGCAGTCGCCGCCATTGTCGCGCACGCGCTCGGGAAAGCGTGGATTGTAGGGCTTGAATTTGAGGTCCGGCCGATCGAGCGCGACAAGCTCGGAGAGATCGTTGAGCGCCAGCATGCCCTCGATCTGGAAGATCTCGCCGGGCTCCACGCCCAGCTCTTCCGCCACGAGCGCGCGCAGCGTGTCGGGCATGTCGGCCGCGACTTCAAGACGGATAACGGAGCCGCGGCGGCGGCGCTTCAGGGCGGTTTCGAAGAAAAGCACGAGGTCTTCCGCCTCTTCCTCCACTTCGAGATCGCTATCGCGGATCACGCGGAAAAGGCCCTGCCCGCGCAGCAGATAGCCGGGGAAGAGGCGCTGCGCGTTCATGGCGATGAGCGTTTCGAGCAGCATGAAGCGGTCGCGCGTTCCGCCATGATTGGGCAGTTGCACGAAGCGCTCGATCTTGGCCGGCAGGCGCACCAGCGCGTGGAGCGTCTTGCGGTCGCCCGGCCGCACCAGCTCCAGCGCCAGCGTAAAGCCGAGATTGGGAATGAAGGGGAAGGGATGCGCCGGATCGACCGCGAGCGGCGTCAGCACCGGGAAGATGCGGGTCAGAAAATGATCCTCGAGCCATTCGCGATCGGCCTTCGAGACGTCAGCCGGCTCAACGATGACGATGCCGACCTCCTCGATCTCGCCTCGCAGCTCCCGCCAGCGACGCAACTGCTCATTTGTGAGCCGGACGACCCGCTCGTTGATCTTGGCGAGTTGCTCCGACGGCGTCAGCCCGTCCTGAGAGACGGCCGTGACGCCCGAGCGTATCTGACCGCGCAGGCCCGCGACGCGGACCATGAAGAATTCGTCGAGATTATTCGCCGAAATCGACAGGAAGCGCAGTTGCTCGAGCAGCGGATGGCTCCTGTTGGAGGCCTCCTCCAGGACGCGTCGGTTGAATTCGAGCCAGGAAAGCTCGCGATTGATGAAACGGCGGGGCGACGCCGCCAATTCGTCGGGATGCTCCAGAATTTCGCCCGCCGGGTCCATCACCTCGATCGCGGCGGCCTCGACCTGGGCCGGGCGCTCGGTCTTCTCTCGGATATTGGCGGTCATGCGTTTTTCCCGTTTTTCCCATCATGCCATAACGGCGCGAGGAGCGCAGATCGAAATGCCGCAGATCAATCGTCTGGTCCGGTCGAGGCCGCCGCGAAGCGATCCATGACCTGCGCGGCGAGCGCGCGCGTCACCGGCCGCTGTTGTACGAGCGCCTCCCTGTCGAGGGCCGCGACAAAAGTGCGCGCGGCGTCGAGGGAGCGCTCGAGGCGCAGGGCGACATAGGCAAGCGCCGGCGCCTCGACCAGAAGTTGCCGGTCGCGAAAGAGCTTGTCCAGCACCGCGCGCATGAGGTCGTCGTCCGGCGCGCCGATTTCCACAAGAGGCGCGCGACGCAGCCGCGACAGGAGGTCCAGCAGGCGGATTTCGGCGGCGGTCGGCCGTCTTGCGGCCGTCATCAGCACGAAGGCCTGGTGCTCGACGGCGAAATTCAGGAGATGGAAAAGCCCTGTTTCGTCTCGCAACTGGTCGACGTCGTCGATCGCGACGGCGCGGGGCGCGGCGGCGGCGAGCGCCTCGAGGGTCGGCAAGCGCGCGCCCTCCGCCCGCAAGGCCCCCGCGCGCTCGGCGAAGATCGCGAGCAGATGACTCTTTCCGCTGCCGGACGGGCCGACCAGCAGGAGGATGCGGTCCGGCCAATCCGGCCAGCGCTCGATCAGGGCGAGCGCCGCCTCGTTGGACGGCGCCGCCAGGAAATCGTCGCGGCCGAAACGCGGCTGCAATGGCAGCTCCAGCGGGAGCTGCGCCGGCGCGCCGCCTTCCGTCATCGCGCGTCAGGCCCGGTCGTGCGCATAGGACGGCTCGCGATAAAGCGCGCTCGCGCGGTAGCGGCGGGCGATGAAGCGCATGAGCGCGCCGAGCGCGGCGGCGGCCGGCACGGCGACGATCAGCCCCGTGAAGCCGAAGAGCGCGCCGAAGGCGAGAAGGGCGAACATGATCCACACCGGATGCAGGCCGACCGAGGCGCCGACGAGGCGCGGCGACAGAACATAGCCGTCCATGATGAGGCCGGTCGTCACGATGGCCACCGCCTCGACGGGCAGATTGACATGCGGCCAAGCCTGCACGATGGCGATGATGATGGAAAAGATGAAGGCCGTGATCGAGCCGACATAGGGAATGAAGCTCAGAAAGCCCGCGACGACGCCGATCAGGAAGCCGAAGTTCAGTCCGATCGCCGAAAGCCCGATGGCGTACCAGCATCCGAGAAAGAGGCAGACGAGCGACTGGCCGCGCACGAAGCCCGCGAGCGCGCGGTCAATGTCGCGGGCGAGCATGCGCACGTCCTCCCGATGCCGCGGCGGGACGAGGTCGTCGATGATCTGCACCATGTGATCCCAGTCGAGCAGCATATAGAAGGCGACGACAGGCGTGATGACGATGAGCGAGATGACATTGATGAGCGCATAGCCTCGCCATAGCAGCGACTTGAGGAAGTCGCCGGCGAAAGCGGCGCCCTGGCTCGCGAGATCGCTGAAATATTTCTCGACGTCGAGGCTCAGACTGGCGCTTGCGCCGCCAAGCCCGTATTTTTCGAGGAACTCCTTCAGATATTCGCTCGTGAAATGCGCGCTCCAGTCGGTCGCGAGCCCGTGCAGCGTTTGCAGGTAGCCGGGCAAGGCGGTGAGAAAGCCCGCGAGCTGATGGGCGAGGATCGGAAGCAGGATGACGAGCGCCGTGATCACAAAGGCGATGAAGACGGAAAGCAGCAGCAGCGCCGCGCCGAGGCGCGAGCAGCCCAGGCGCTGGAGCCGGTCGGCGACCGGATCGAGCAGATAGCCGAGCGCCGTGCCGGCGACGAAGGGCGCAAGCACCGGGCTCAGCAGGTAGAGAATGGCCGCGAGGGCGAAAAGCGTGATCGCCCAAAGGCCGAGCTGGCGCTCCAGGCTCAGTCCCGCCCATTTGACGGCCACGACCTGCCTGGACTCCGGCGTCGGCTCGCCGGATTCGACCGCCGGCGGCGATGGATTCGCGGGTCTGCGCGCCTCCCGCCCGCGGGACGCGGCTGGCTGCTCCTGCTTCGCCATATGCTCAAGGCCTCATATGTTGGACCCAGAGCCACAGATAGACGCTTGCGGAAGTCATGGTCAATGCGGCGACGCTTCCGATCAGCAGAGTATCCAGAGCTTCCACTTGAAATGCATAGGCCTTGCCGGCCAAAATAAACGCCGCGAGTCCGAGTTGGGCGGCGGTCGTGAGCTTGGAGGAAATATGCGGCCTGACCTTGACGGGCCGCGATACAAACCACGCCACGACCACGCCGCCGACGATCAAGGCGTCCCGCGAGACGACGAGGATCGCGAGCCAGGCCGGCAGGGCGCCGGCATGGGCCAGCGCGACATAGATCGAGACGATCAGCGCCTTGTCGGCCAGCGGATCGAGCACCGCGCCGAGCTCGGACTGCAAGTGATAGGTCTTGGCAAGCCAGCCGTCGAGCGCATCGGAGACGCCGGCGACGACGAAGACGAGAAAGGCCGAACTCCATCTCTCGTCGATCGCCAGAGCGATGACGGCCGGCGTCAGCACCAGCCTGCCGATCGTGATGAAATTGGGCAGAGATGCAAACCAGCGGGAAGCCATGAGGCCTATGTGGCGCGTCATACGCCGTTCACAATCCCCGGCGCCTGGCCGCTTGCATGACGAGCGCGGAGCCGCCGAGGGCGAGCGCGACAAATCCGAGCAGGAGGGTCGAGATAGCGTTGATCTGGGGCGAGACGCCAAGGCGCACCTGCGAGTAGATGCGCATCGGCAGCGTCGTCGCCCCCGGCCCCGTGGCGAAGCTCGCTATCACGAGGTCGTCGAGGGAAAGCGTGAAGGCAAGGAGAAAGGCGCTCGCCGCCGCCGGCGCGATCTGCGGCAGAGCGACGAGCGCGAAGGCCTGGAGCGGCGTCGCGCCGAGATCCATCGCCGCTTCCTCCAGCGTCGGGTCGCAGCCGCGCAGAGCGGAAAGCAGCGCGACCGTCGTGAAGCACATTGTGAGCGTCACATGGCCGATGACGAGCGTCGCGAAGCCACGCCCGACGCCGAGCGCGACGAAGCAGGACAGGAGCGCCAGGCCCAGCACCACCTCGGGCAGGACGAGCGGCGCATGGATCGCGCCGAAGAAGAGCATGCGCGAGCGAAAAGCGCCGAAGCGCGCGAGCGCGATGGCGGCGAGAAGGCCGAGAAAGGTCGCGATGGTCGCAGAGAGCGCCGCCGCCGCGAGGCTGATTTTCGCCGACGCGATCAGAAGCTCGTTCTCGAAAAGCGCCGCATACCATCTGGTCGAGAAGCCGCCCCAGACCGAGACGAGACGCGAGGCGTTGAAGCTCATCGCCGCGAGAATGGCGATGGGCGCATAGAGAAAGACGAAGCCGGCGACGAGCGTCGCGATGCGGGCAAGATTGGCGGAGCGGTTCACCGGCGCCCCTCCTCTTCGCGAAGGCGCGCGCGCTCCCACAGGAGAAGCGGAACGAGAAGGATGCTGACGAGCGCGATGGCGGCGGCGGAGGCGGCGGGCCAGTCGTGATTGGCGAAAAAGTCGTTCCACAAGGTGCGGCCGATCATCAGCGTGTCCGAGCCGCCGAGAAGATCGGGAATGACAAATTCGCCGACCGCCGGAATGAAGACGAGCAGCGCGCCCGCGATCACGCCCTCGCGCGAGAGCGGCAGCGTGACGCGCAGGAACACGTCGATCGGCGACGCGCCGAGATCGGCCGCCGCCTCGCGCAGGCTCGGGTCCTGGCCTTCCAGCGCGGCATAGATCGGCAGCAGCATGAAGGGCAGATAGGAATAGACGATGCCGACGATGACGGCGCCGGTCGTGGCGAACATCTCCAGCGGCGCATGGACGAGCCCCAGCGCCATGAGCGCATTGTTGATGAGGCCCTCATCCTTCAACAGCGCGATCCAGGCGTAGACGCGGATGAGAAAGCTCGTCCAGAACGGCGCGGCGGCGGCGCCGATGAGGAAGGGCCGCCATTCACGCGGGCTGCGCGCCATGGCCAGCGCGAAGGGATAGGCGACGAGGAGCGTCGCGAGCGTCGCGACCGCCGCGATCCAGAGCGAGGAAACATAAGCGTCGAAATAAAGGCTGTCCGAAACGAGCGCGCGATAATTCTCGAAAGTGAGCGTCCGCGCCTTCACCCACATTTCCGCGAGCGAGTCGCTCAAATGAAAGCGCGGCTCGTAGGGCGGACGCGCCAGCACCGAATGCGAAATCGAAATCTTCGCGATGAGCAGCATCGGCGCGAGGAAAAAGGCGGCGATCCACAGATAGGGAATCGCAAGCGTCAGCCGCTCGCCGAGCGAAAGCCGGCGGCGCCCGGTCATTGCGCCCGCCTCGGAGCGCCCCGAAGGGAGCCGTCGCAATGACGATGCGCGCTCATGCGGCCTCCGCGAAGAGGACGCCCGTATCGGGCGCAATGGTCAGCTTTACGTCGTCGCCAATCGCGAAACGGCCGTCATAGGCGCCGACGCGCAGCACGACGTCCGGCGCGACGCGCACGCGCAGCAGCGTATATTCGCCGCGGAACACGAAATCCTCGACGCGGCCGGCGATCCCCTCCCCTTCGCGGGAAATGTCGATGCGTTCCGGCCGCACGCTCAGCGTCGCGCGGGCGCCGTCGGCAAGCGCGCATTCCGCGCGCGGCAGGCGGCCAAAAGACGTGACGAAGGCCGCGCCGCCGTCGCGCGCAATCACGCCGTCGATGAAATTCGTCTCGCCGACGAAGCCCGCGACGAAGCGCGTCGCCGGCTTTTCATAAATATCAGCAGGCGGCGCGATCTGTTCCACTTTGCCCGCGCACATGACGGCGACGCGGTCCGCGAGCGCCAGCGCCTCGTCCTGGTCATGGGTGACGATGACGAAGCTCGTCCGCGTCTTGCGCTGTATTTCCTTGAGCTGGAACTGCGTCTCTTCGCGCAGCTTGCGGTCGAGCGCGCCGAGCGGCTCGTCGAGCAGGAGCAGCGCGGGACGCGGCGCCAAAGCGCGGGCGAGCGCGACGCGCTGGCGCTGGCCGCCCGACAGCTCATTGATGCGCCGCGCGCCGAAGGGCGCGAGCTGAGTCATGTCCAGGAGCTCGCCCACGCGCGCGCGAATGGCGCCGTCGCTCTCGCCCTTGCGGCGCAGGCCGAAAGCGACATTCTCGAAGACGTTGAGATGCGGGAAGAGCGCATAGCTCTGGAACATCATGTTCACCGGGCGCCGATAGGGCGGGACGCCCGCGAGGTCCTCGCCCTTCAATGTCAGCCGTCCGCCGTCCGGCGTCTCGAAGCCCGCAATGCAGCGCATGAGCGTGGTCTTGCCGCAACCAGACGGCCCGAGCAGCGCGAAGAATTCGCCGGCGCCGACGTCGATCGACACGCCGTCCAGCGCGACGACGGCGCCGTATTTCTTCGTCACGCCGGCGACGGAGAGAAGCGGCGCGCTCACCGGCCGGCCTCGCGGCGGAATTCCGCGCGCCAATGGCGCGTGATCGATTCCGCTGCGGGTATGTCTTCAAGCGAAACGAGACGCAATCCATCGACGGCGAGCGACTCTATCCGCGCGCGCGTCAGCGGCCAGGGCGGGCCGGCGATCTCCTGCGCTTCGTCGCGGGCGCGCGAGATGACGAGCAGCGCGCCGCCCGGCGCGACGAAGGACGCGAGCGCCCGCGCCGCATCGGGCAGCAACGTCTCGGGCAACGCCTGGAGGGTGTAAAGTTCATGCACGAGGCCGAAAGCGCCGCGCCATTCCGGCGGCGGCTGGAAAAGATCGGCGGCGCGATAATCGACCGCGCTTTGCGGAAAGCGCCGCCGCGCCCATTCCACCGCGCGCGGCACGAGATCGAAGGCGACGACGCGCGCGCCGGCCTGCGCCAAGGCTTCCGCATTGTCGCCGAGCCCGCAGCCGACATCGAGCGCGCGAACGCCTTCGAGCGAACGCCCGTCGAGCCATTGCGCCAGCACGGGATGCGGCGCGAGTCCGGCCCAAGGCACGCCGGCCGGATCGTCGCCCGCGAGCGCATAGACCGCCTCGAACCACGCGCGGCGATGCGGATCGGCGGCGACGCCGCCCTCGCGCCTATGCGGATCGATGGCGTCGAGCGTCTCCCGCGCGCGGGCGCGCCGCGCGGCGAAATCGGCGTTGGTCACTGTGTGGACTCCCTGGGTTCGCGCGCCTGCGCTGCCCAGCGTCCGCTGTCGTCCTGCCGCCAGTAGACGAGCTTGTGGCCCGCGTCGCGCAATTCGGCCCATTGCCGGCGGGCGTCCTGAAGCTCCGTCTCGTCCTCGCCGTCGAACAGCAGGATGGCGCGTTCGCGCGGCGCGGCGGCGCCCGCAAGGATCGGCGCGACATGCGCGCCCTGCATGAAGAAGCGCACATCCGCGCCGTTCGGGTTCTCATCGGCGCTGGTCAGATAGACGGGCTGCGTCTGCGGCGAAGCATCGCGCTTCGTCCCATGCGGCAGGAAGCTCTCCGGCCTGTAGGACCATAAATGCTGATCGAGCGCGGCGACGCGCGACTCGGTCGCCGCCTGCACGACGACGCGCCAGCCATTCGCGAGAGATTTCTCCAGCAGGGCCGGCAGCGTGTCGTCGATCCTGCGGGTCTTGTGATGGTAGAAGAAGATTTCGACCATTGGCCCCTCGCGCGACCGGCGGCGGAGCCTTTGATGGCCAATTCGGCGGCGGCGCGCAAGCCTTTTAGGCGCGCCCCAGGCTCGGCGTCCAGCAGGGCGGATCGCTCGCGGGAAAAGATTCGACGCCGGCTTCATAGACGACGTCCTCGCCCGCCTCATAGATCAGCGAAACCACGAGGTCGCATCGCAGTCTCGCCTGACGAGAGAGGCGCTCGACCGTTTGCTCGGCGGCGGCTTTTTCCGCTTCGGCGTTGACGGCGCCCGTCACGACGATTTCCTCGCCGCGAAGCTCCACGAGAATGCGGGACGGATCGACTCCGCTTTCGCGCAGCGCCTCGACAACGGCCGCCTTCACATCCCGCACTTGCGCCGTCACGCCACTCTCCGAGAAACAGGCGCCGCGGCGCTCCGGCCGCGGCGCAAAACGCGCATGAGAGACGTCACATATGCGCCGTCGTCACGCGCTCTTCCGGCGGGATGACGAAGCCCGCCCACAGCAAGGCGCCGGTAAGGAGGAGATGCAGCCAGTCGTCCGACCGGTTCGTCAGCAGCCCCATAGAAGCGAGCGTATCCGGCGAGACGAAGCCGAGAAGGGTGACGACGGCGTAGATGACGCCGACGACGCGCAAGGCGATCACCGACGCATTGTAGTAGGGGCTTGCAAGCAGAACGCCGCCCGAGACGATGTGCACGGCGTTATGGAGGGCGTTGACCTCGAAAAGGCCGCGGTCGGACACGAGGGGATTGGGGATAAAGCCCAAAATCCCCGCGACGATGAAGATGACGCCAAAAGTCTTGGCGAGCGTGTCGGCGCTGTTCCAGCTCCGACCGGCAAGGGCGTTGGCCATGGGAGGCTCCTTTCGCACTGTCACATGACGCGAAAGGGAATGCGCGCATTCCC
>Ga0123398_1044543_pt1 | contig 14376 bp, 9 predicted proteins | sample T5LHNO3metaT_FD_89926 | JGI IMG/M metagenome (GOLD analysis project Ga0123398, IMG submission 89926) | Methane-oxidizing artificial microbial communities from Washington, USA to study methane cycling - T5-LHNO3 metaT (Metagenome... | ecosystem: Engineered > Modeled > Simulated communities...
CCGCCGCCTCCCGCGCCCTGCCCGTCGCCCTCTCCCCCACCCTGATCCTCGCCTGGCTCGCCGTCGGCCTTCCCCTCGCCTGGGGCGTCTCCATCACCCTCCTCAAGGCCCTGGCGCTGTTCAAGTGAGAAGGCGTCAGCGCCGCGCCGCATTTTCTCTCCATTAACCAAAACCGCGCATGGTCGAAACTCCGTAATGTTGCGCGCCAGCTTCCGACGGGAGAAAAAATGGCCTCGGCTTGCACCAATGGTCTCGATACGGGTTTCGTCGATCTCGGCTATATGAAGGTGGCCGCGCTCGGCGTCGTGCAGGGAATCACCGAGCTTCTGCCGATCTCCTCGACGGCGCATATGCGCATCGTGCCGGCGCTGCTCGGCTGGAAGGACCCCGGCTCAGCCTTCTCCGCCGCCATGCAGCTCGCGGCGCTCGCCGCCGTGGTGAGCTATTTCTGGGGCGACATTCGCGCGCTGGCGATGGGCTCGCTCGCCGCGCTGAAGCGGCGCGACTTCAACGACTGGAGCTTCCGCTTCGTCATGTGGATCGGCTTCGCGACGATCCCGATCGGCCTTGCGGGCATTCTGCTCTCGCATACGCTCAACACTTGCGGCTCGCCTTTGCGCTCGCTGCCGGTCATCGGCATTTCCTGCATCGTGATGGCGGCGCTGCTCGCCATCGCCGAGCTCTATTGCAATCACAAGCGCACGCTCGACCATGTGAGCCTGAAGGACGCGATGATCGTCGGCTTCGCGCAGGTCGGCGCGCTCATTCCCGGCGTGTCGCGCTCGGGCTCGACGCTCACCGCCGCGCTCTTTCTCGATCTGAAGCGCGAGGAAGCCGCACGCTTCTCCTTCCTGCTCGGCCTGCCGGCCATCGCGCTTGCGGGCTTGAAAGAGCTGTGGGAGCTGCACAAGGCGCAGCTCGATTTTCACGGCTGGTCGGTGCTGACGCTCGGCCTTTTCATCGCGTCGATTTCCGCCTTCGCCGCGATCTGGGGCCTGCTGCGCATTCTCGAGCGCTTCTCGGCCTGGCCCTTCGTCGCCTATCGCGCCTTCATCGGCGTCGTGCTGCTGGTGGGTTTCTACGCAGGATTCCTCGTTTAAGCCGACAAACCGTCATTGCGAGGAGCGTAAGCGACGAAGCCATCCAGAGCCACGTCGACCACTCTCGGATTGCTTCGCTTCGCTCGCAATGACGGTGTTTGACGCTTACTCCGCCGCTTCGCGCAATCTCTCGCGAATCTGCGCGCGCAAATCGTCGATCGGCGCGAGGCGGCCTTTCTCTTCGTAATGCCAGAAGGTCCAGCCGTTACAGGCGGGAAGTCCCTGCGCCAGCGCGCCGGTCTTGTGGATCGAGCCCACAAAGCCTGAAAGCGACAGGGTTCCGTCGGCGCGCACGGTCGCCATATGGCGTTTCTTGACGTCCGTCAGCGCGGCGCCCGGCGCAATGAGCCCGGCCTCGACGAGGCTCGCGAAAGCGATGCGCGGCTCGGCGCGTTTCGACGGCGCGACGGCGACGGCTTCTTCCGGCAAGGGCTCGATCGCGGCGATGCGCGCGGCGGCCGCTTTGGCGTAGGCGTCCTCGCGCTCGAGGCCGAGATAGTCGCGCCGCAGACGCTTGGCGACGGCGCCCGTCGTGCCCGTGCCGAAAAACGGATCGAGCACGAGATCGCCGGCGTTCGAAGCGGAGAGAATGATACGCGCGAGCAGCGTCTCCGGCTTCTGCGTCGGATGCGCCTTGCGTCCTTCCGAATCCTTCAGGCGCTCGGCGCCGGCGCAGATCGGCAGGAGCCAATCCGACCGCATCTGGCAGTCTTCATTGCCGGCCTTCAACGCTTCGTAATTGAAGGTGTAGCTCTTCGCCGACGCGTCGCGCGCCGCCCAGATCATCGTCTCATGGGCGTTGGTGAAGCGGCGGCCGCGAAAATTCGGCATCGGATTGTTCTTGCGCCAGACGATGTCGTTCAGGATCCAGAATCCGAGATCCTGCATGATCGCGCCGACGCGGAAGATGTTGTGATAGGAGCCAATGACGAAAATCGTCGCGGAAGGCTTCATCACGCGGCGCGCGGCGGCGAGCCAATCGCGCGTGAAGGCGTCATAGGCCGCGAAATCCGTGAATTTGTCCCAGTCGTCGTCGACCGCGTCGACGAGGCTTTGATCCGGCCGCGTGAGCTTGTTGGCGAGCTGGAGATTATAGGGCGGATCGGCGAAGACGAGATCGACGCTTTCCTCGGGAAGGCCGCGCATCAGCGCGACGCAATCGCCCTGCAGGATCGCATTGCGCGCCGGCGGCGCGCAGAGCGGCCCTGCGGTGGATGACCCGGTACGCGTGACCTTTATCCGGGTTTTGAGGCGGGCCGCCCCGACGCGCGCGCTACTCATGAACTCAACACCGCATACGCTACCAACGCGTGCGATATTGACGGAGCGAGGTAAAAAGCGCGTATAGGAGCGAAGTTGGCGACCGTCTCTTTTTCGAACGGATGTCTTAATGAAACAACAAACTTAGCGATAGCGCCGCGCGCTCAGCCCTCGCGAAGCGGCGAGAAGCTCAGGCGATGCGCCGGCGTCGGGCCCTTTATCCGCAATGCGTCGAGATGACGCTGCGCCGCATAGCCGACATTGGTCTCGAAGCCGTAGTCCGGATAGGCCAAGCCAAGTCGTCGCATCATCGCGTCGCGCGCGACCTTCGCGACAATCGAGGCGGCGGCGATGGAGAGCGCCGCCGCGTCGCCTTTGACGATCGTGCGGCAGGGACAGGAAAGGCGCGGCGGATCAGAACCGTCGACGAGGACGAAAGCCGGCGCGCGCGACAGGCTCGACACCGCGCGCGCCATGGCGGCGAGGGACGCCTGGCGAATATTCATGGCGTCGATCTCCGCGGGCGTGACGAAAGAGACGCTCACCGCGAGCGCGCGGGACATGATGTTCTCGAAGGCGGCCTCGCGCTCCATCTGCGAGAGCGCCTTGGAATCGTTCACGCCACGCGGCAGGCGCTTCGGATCGAGAATCACCGCCGCGGCGGCGACGGGGCCGGCGAGGGGTCCGCGTCCGACTTCATCCACGCCCGCCACCGGCCAGACGCCCTGTCGATGCAAGCGGCTTTCGAGGCGGAAATCCGGACCCATCCCAATCTCTGAAATTTGCGGCCCTCGGCCGCCCGCGCGTCACAAAATCTTAACGGCTTCTCTTACGAGACGTCGAGGAAAATCCGACGCGTCCGTTCAAAACAATGTGAGTTGCTGGGGTCCGCGACGCGGCGGCTCGAAGAGATCGGCGCGCAGCTTCCTCGTCGATTGCGAGAAGCCGATCCGCTTCGCGGCGATTTCGAAGCGGCGGCCGATCATCCAGGCATAGGGGCCCTCTCCCGTCATGCGCTTGCCGAAGGCCGGATCGTAGATTTTGCCGCCGCGCGTCGAGCGCACGAGCGACAAGGCCCGCCGCGCCTTGTCGGGGAAATTGGCGACGAGCCATTCGCTGAAGAGGTCCCGCAATTCGAGCGGCAGGCGCAGCATGACATAGCCGGCCTCCCGCGCGCCGGCGGCATAGGCGCGCGTCAATATGGCCTCGATCTCGTCGTCATTGATCGCCGGGATCACCGGCGCCGTCATCACCGCGACGGGCACGCCGGCCGCCGCGAGCTTCTCCATCGCGTCGAGCCGGCGCTCGGGCGTCGCGGCGCGCGGCTCCATGAGGCGCGCGAGGCGCGGATCGAGCGTCGTCACCGAGAAGGCGACTTTTGCGAGACCCTCGCGCGCCATGGGCGCCAGAAGATCGAGATCGCGCAGAACGAGCGCCGACTTGGTGACGATCGCGACCGGATGCTTCGCGCGCGCCAGAACCTCGAGAACGCCGCGCATGACGCGATGGCGTTTTTCGACAGGCTGATAGGGGTCCGTATTGGTCCCGATCGCGATGACTTTCGGGACATATTTCGGCGCGGACAATTCGCGTTCGAGAAGTTGCGCGGCGCCGTCCTTGACGAAGATCTCGGTCTCGAAATCGAGGCCCGGCGAGAGGCCCATATAGGCGTGGGTCGGCCGCGCGTAACAATAGACGCAGCCATGCTCGCAGCCCCGATAGGGATTGACGGAGCGGTCGAAGGAAATGTCCGGCGAGTCGTTTTTCGTGACGATCGAGCGCGGCTTCTCGACATGGATATTGGTCTTGAGCGCCTCGAGCCCTTCGAGCGAGCCCCAGCCGTCGTCGATCTCCTCGCGGCTTTCCTTTTCATAGCGTCCGCCGCGCTTCGACAGCGCGCCGCGCCCGCGCCGGCGCTCCGCCTCGACCAGCGAAGCCGGCGGCGTCGGGACATGCGCGCCGGGCGACATTTCCGCGAGCCGACCCATGACGAACTCCCGAAGAGCATATGGTTTCGATGGGAGGCCGGCGACGCCGGCCTCCCATAATCGCGATTCCGGGGACTTTATGCTTCGTCCCGGCTCGACCCGCCGGGAGCGGAACATATCGCGAATAAGGAACAAATATAGAACATTATCCCCGCGCGCAAGAGGCGCGGGGGGACCAATGAGATCAAACAATTCTCTGACGCTGGAAGACCGCAAAGAAAAGGCGCCGGCCAATGGCCGGCGCCGTCCCATCGGCGATGCGCGCCAAGCTTAGCGCACGAGAATATTCCTGAACTGCCAAGGATCGCTCTCGTCTATGTCCTCAGGGAAGAGGCCGGGGCGGCCGTCGAGCGGCGTCCAGTCGGTGTAATAGCCTTTTACCGGGCCGAGATAGGGGAGCTGCACCTCGAGGCAGCGCTTGTAATCCACCTCGTCCGCCTCGACGATCCCCGCTTCCGGATTCTCCAGCGCCCAGACCATGCCGGCGAGCGCGGCGGAGGACACTTGCAGGCCGGTCGCGTTCTGATAGGGCGCAAGGTCGCGCGTCTCCTCGATCGAGAGCTGCGAGCCGTACCAATAGGCGTTTTTCGCGTGGCCGAAGAGCAGCACGCCAAGCTCGTCAATGCCGTCGACGATCTCGTTCTCGTCGAGGATCTTCCAGCTCGGCTGCATCTTGCCGGCGGCGCCGAATATTTCGTGCAGGCTCAGCACGGCGTCATTCGCAGGGTGATAGGCGTAATGGCAGGTCGGGCGGTAGACGACCTCGTCCGCGTCGTCGCGCACGGTGAGATAATCGGCGATGGAGATCGCCTCATTATGCGTGACGAGGAAGCCATATTGCGGCCCCGGCGTCGGGCACCAACTGCGCACGCGCGTATTGGCGCCGGGCGACAGCAGATAGATCGCCGCGCCGCATCCGGTCTCGTGCGTGCGGCCAATGTCCGGCAGCGACTTTTCATGCGTGCCCCAGCCCAGCTCGGCCGGCTGCATGCCTTCCGAGACGAAGCCCTCCACCGACCAAGTGTTGACGAAGACGTCTCTCGGCTTGGGATCGCGCGCGCGCTGCGTGTCGCGCTCGGCGATATGGATGCCCTTGACGCCGAGCTTCTGCGCCAGCGCGCCCCATTCGGCGCGCGTCGCCGGCTCCTTGCCGAGGACGCCCGTGTCTCTCGCGACGTCGACCAGCGCCTGCTTCACGAACCAGGAGACCATGCCGGGATTGGCTCCGACGCAGGAGACGGCGGTGGAGCCGCCGGGATTCTTGCGGCGTTCTTCGAGCACCGTCTCGCGCAGCGCGTAATTGGTGCGCGCCTCATTGCCCTTCTTCTTGTCGAAATAGAAGCCCGGCCAAGGCTCGACGACGGTGTCGACATAGAGCGCCTTCAGCTCGCGCGCGAGCTGCATGATGGCGAGCGAAGAGACGTCGACCGAGAGATTGACGACGAAGCCCTGTCCGTCGCCGTTTTTCAACAGCGGCGTGAGAATCTCGCGATAGTTCTCGGGCGTGAGCCTCTCCTTGAGGAAGGCGACGCCGCGCTCATCGAGCAGGCGGCGATGCGCGTCGACGGGATCGACGACCGTGAATCGGCTCTTGTCGAAGTCGAAATGCCGTTCGATGAGAGGCAAGATGCCGCGCCCGATGGAGCCGAAGCCGATCAGGACGATCGGGCCGGTGATTTTGCCATAGACGGGCCAGACGGACATGGGCGCAAACTCCTGCCTGCGGGGTGAATATTGCGCCGCGATAAAGCAGGCGCGCGCGTCTTAATCAAGTGCGGGAGCGGAAAGGCCGGGATCCCAGGAGTTCTCCTGTCGCGACCCTCCCCTTCTCATTCTTGCGATGACGATGCGGGAAGCGATCTGCCTGGACGCAGTGACGTCGCGCGCGCGGATGATTGTCGGCGCGTCGCATTTTACGATTAACCGCAACAAAGATGGAGGGCGCGCGCCGCGCGTCTTGCCCCGCATCGCCGGCGCCCTTGATTATGACAGTTGCGTGACCACAGTTGGGCGTCCTCGACAGATAGAGGTCATGTCATGGCGCGTTCGGTTCAGTCTTCGGACCCTCAGGCGGGCGGGCGCCCGGCCTCGCTTGCGGTCGAAGCGCCGGCTGCGGCGCAGAAGGCGCAAGCCGTGAAGCTGCTCGCGACCGACTCGATCGAAGACGCCGCGGTCTGCGTTTTTTCGGCGGCGCTCGATCATTTCGAGGCCAATCTTCCCGCCTTCCGCGCCGCCCAGGCGCCGGAGAGCGTGCATCAGATGCGCGTCGCGCTTCGTCGCTTGCGGGCGGCGATCGGCATGTTCAGGGACGCGCTTTCCGGCCCGGCGCTCGAGGCCGCGCGCGAGCGTGCGAAGGAAATCGCAAGCGTTCTCGGCCAGGCGCGCAATTGGGACGTCTTTCGCGAGATGCTGGACGGCGGCCCCGGCGCGGCGCTCGCCGATGAGCCGAGCTACGCCGCCTTGCTGGAGGCGATCGAGAAGCGCCGCGCCGCGGCCTATCATGCCGCACAAAAGACGCTCGACGGCGCGGCGACAAAAAGCTTTGTCGCGGCGTTTCGCAAGGCGATCGCGGGCCGGGACTGGACCGCCGCGCCGGGCGCGACGGAAGAGGGCTCTGCGAAGGATTTCGCGCAGGCTGCGCTTACCAGACTGCGCAAGCGCGTGCTGAAGAAATCGAAAGGGCTCGCGAAGCTCACGCCCGAGGAACGCCACCAGGTTCGCATCGCGCTGAAGAAGGCGCGCTACGGAGCGGAGTTTTTCGAAAGCCTCTTCTCGCATGTCGAGGAGGCCGAGGACTTTTCCTCGGCGCTCGCCACGATGCAGGACGGGCTCGGCGTCTATAACGACATGGAGATGACGAATTCGCTGCTCGACGAGATCGACTCCGAGGGCGACGCGGCGTGGCGCGCATCGGGATTCGCGCGCGGCTGGTTCGCCCATGCGGCGCAGGCGGGCGCGGCGCATGCGAAGAAGAGCGAGAAACGGCTGAAAGCGCTCAAGCCGTTCTGGACGTGAGCCAGGACGTCGCGCCCGAGGGTCGCTTTGCTCATGTTTTCCACCGTCATTGCGAGCGAAGCGAAGCAATCCAGGGGCGTCGACGCGGCTCTGGATTGCTTCGTCGCTTCGCTCCTCGCAATGACGGCTGGGAATGAATGTCCTCCCAAAAGCCCATCAATTCGAGTGACGCAGGCTGCTAAAGCTTTCCTTTCAATTCATACAGCGCCGCAAGCGCGTCGCGCGGACTCATCCGGTCGGGATCGATCTTCGCCAGCGCCTCGCGCAGGGCGTCCTTTGGCTGCGCCGACTCGACGACATGCTTGAAGAGCGGCAGATCGTCGATCAGCGCCTCGACCGGCGCATGGCGGTCGGCGGCTTCGAGCTCCGCGAGGATCGTATGGGCGCGCGTCACGACGCTCGCGGGGAGCCCCGCGAGCTGCGCGACATGCACGCCATAGGAACGATCGGCGGCGCCTTTCACGACTTCGTGCAGGAACACGACTTCGCCCGCGTGGTCCGTCACCTTCATGGTGAGATTGACGAGCCGCGCGAGGCGCTTCGTGAGCTGCGTGAGCTCGTGGAAATGCGTGGCGAAGATCGCGCGCGCGCGATTGACCTCGTGCAGATGCTCGATCGTCGCCCAGGCGATGGAGAGCCCGTCGAAGGTCGCCGTGCCGCGACCGATCTCATCCAGAATCACGAGCGAGCGCGGCGTCGCGCCGTTCAGGATCGCCGCCGTCTCGACCATCTCGACCATGAAGGTCGAGCGTCCCCGCGCGAGATCGTCCGAGGCGCCGACGCGCGAGAAGAGACGATCGACGACGCCGATGCGCGCCTCGCGCGCCGGCACATAGGAGCCCGCCTGCGCAAGCAGCGCGATCAGCGCGTTCTGCCGCAGGAAGGTCGATTTGCCCGCCATGTTCGGACCCGTGACGACGGCGATGCGGCCGGCTTTCTCGCCCGTTAGATCGCAATCATTCGCCGCGAAGGCCTTGCCCTGCGATTCGAGCGACGCCTCGACCACCGGATGGCGTCCGGCGACGATGCTGAAGTCGAGCGATTGATCGACATGCGGGCGCGTCCAGCTCCGCTTCTCCGCGACCTCGGCGAGCGCGCCGACGACGTCGAGCCGCGCGAAGCAATGCGCGAGCGCTTGCAGCTCTTCCGCGCGCGCGAGAATCTCCGACGACAGCGCGTCGAAGATCGCAAGCTCGCGCGCCAGCGCGCGGTCGGCGGCGGAAGCGATTTTGCTTTGCAAATCGGCAAGCTCGCGCGTCGAGAAGCGCATGGCGTCGGCCATGGTCTGACGATGCGTGAAAATATCGTCGAAGGGCGGGCGCAGGAGCTTCTCGCCCTGCGCCGCCGGCAGTTCAAGAAAAAAGCCGAGAAAGTTGTTGTGCTTGATCTTGAGCTTCATCCCGGTCGCCTCGGCGTAGCGGGACTGAAGCGAGGCGATGACGACACGGCTCTCGTCGCGCAGCGCGCGCGCCTCGTCGAGCTCCGCGTCGCGGCCTTCGCGGATGAAATCGCCATTGCGCCTGTCGAGCGGAACGCTGTCCTTCAAGCTGCGCGCGAGTTCCCGCGCGAGTTCGGCGTCGGCGTCCGCAAGCGCGGCGACGTCGCGCGCGACGTCCGTCGGCGCCTCGGCGCGCACAAACAGATCCGCAATGTCGCGCGCCGCGTCGAGCGCGGCGCCGACGCTCGCGAGATCGCGCGGACCGCCGCGCTGCAATGAGAGACGCGAGACGGCGCGAGCGAGATCGGGCGCGCGGGCGAGCCTTGCGCGCAAGGCTGCGCGTATCTCCGGCTTCTCCAGAAAATAGGCGACCGCGTCGAGCCGCGCGGCGATGAGGGCGGGATCGGTCGAGGGCGCAGCGAGTCTTTCGGCGAGCAGCCGCGCGCCGGCCGAGGTGACGGTGAGATCGACGACGGAAAGAAGCGAGCCCTCGCGCGCGCCGGAGAGCGTTCTGGCAAGCTCCAGATTGGCGCGCGTCGCCGCGTCGATTTCGAGCGTCGCGCTTTCGCGCAGGCTCATGGGCCGCGCGAGCGCGGGGCGGCCGCCTTTCTGTGTGCGCTCGACATAAAGGATCGCCGTCGCCGCCGCCGCAAGCTCCGCTTCGCTCAATGCGCCGAAGCCGTCGAGCGTGGCGACGCCATAGAAATCCATCAGCCGCCGTGAGGCGTCGCCCGCCTCGCGTCCGAGCGGCGCGACCGGCGCGCCGAGATTCGAAAAGAGCGGCGCGAGCGCCTCTTCCCGGCACAAGGTTTCGGCGGCGACGATCTCGCGCGGCTCCAGCCGCGCCAGCGTCGAGGAAAGGTCGCTCGCCGCGCATTCGGCGACCGTGAAGGCGCCCGTGGAGATATCGACGCTGGCGACGCCGTAACGCCATGCGCCGTCACTGTCCCTTGCGCGCGCGACGGCCGCGAAGGCGTTGGCGCGGGCGGGATCGAGCAGCGCGTCTTCCGTGATCGTGCCGGGCGTGACGAGCCGCACCACGTCGCGCTTCACCACGGATTTCGCGCCGCGCTTCTTCGCTTCGGCGGGGTCCTCGATCTGCTCGCAGACAGCGACGCGATGACCGAGCGCGATGAGCTTTTGCAGATAGTCGTTGGCGCGCTCCACGGGCACGCCGCACATGGGGATGTCTTCGCCCAGATGCTTGCCGCGCTTCGTCAGCATGATGCCGAGCGCGCGCGAGGCGACCTCGGCGTCGTCGAAGAACAATTCGTAGAAATCGCCCATGCGGTAAAAAAGCAGGCAATCCGTATTCGCCGCCTTGATCTCGATATATTGGGCGATCATTGGCGTCGCGCGCGCCACGCCGGCCTGATCCTGGGCTCTCTCGCTCATGCCCGGCAGTTTAGCGGGGCGGCGACAAGGGCGCCATTCGCGGCCTTCTTTCTGCTGTGGAGCGAGAGAGAAAAAGCCTGATTCGGATCAAGGTCTGCGACGCTGACGGAAAGCCGGCGGGCGAGGGTCGCCTTCCTTCGCCGAATCGCCTTGGCCATCATTCCATTCCGCTTGTGAATCCCGCCCGCCCCCGGCTATGCTGCGTCGCAATAGGCGCAGCAGTCGGAAAGGCTTGCCCCAATGAAAGAGAGCATCAGCGATCGCCCCGTCTTCACGGAGAAGGAGGCGCTGCTCTTTCATTCGCGCGGGCGCCCTGGAAAGCTCGCCGTGGTTTCGACCAAGCCCATGGCGACGCAGCGCGATCTCTCGCTCGCCTATTCGCCGGGCGTCGCCGCGCCGGTCATGGCCATCGCCAAGGACCCGTCGCTCGCCTTCGACTACACTACGCGCGGCAATATGGTCGCGGTCATCACCAATGGCACGGCGATTCTGGGGCTGGGCGATCTCGGGCCGCTCGCGGCGAAGCCCGTGATGGAGGGCAAGGCGGCGCTCTTCAAGCGCTTCGCCGACATCGATTCGATCGACCTCGAGGTCGACGCCAAGGACGTCGATGATTTCATCAACGCCGTGCGTTATCTCGGCCCGTCTTTCGGAGGCGTCAATCTCGAGGACATCAAGGCGCCGGAATGCTTCGTGATCGAGGAGCGGCTGCGCGGCCTCATGGACATTCCCGTCTTCCATGACGATCAGCACGGCACGGCGATCATCTCCGCCGCCGGCCTCGTCAACGCGCTGCTGCTCACGGGCCGCGACGTCAGGAATACGAAGCTCGTCTGCAACGGCGCCGGCGCCGCCGGCATCGCCTGCCTCGACCTCGCCAAGGCGCTCGGCTTCGATCCGCGCAACATCACCCTTTGCGACACAAAGGGCGTGGTCTATCGCGGCCGGCAGGAGGGGATGAATCAGTGGAAGAGCGCGCATGCGGTCGAGACGAAGGCGCGCAGGCTGGCCGAGGCGCTGGAGGGCGCGGACGTCTTTTACGGGCTCTCGGTCGCCGGGGCGCTGACGCCCGACATGCTGAAGAGCATGGCGCCCGATCCGATCATTTTCGCCATGGCCAATCCCGATCCGGAGATCACGCCGGAAGAGGCGCGCGCCGCGCGCGCCGACGCGATCATCGCGACGGGGCGGTCCGACTATCCGAACCAGGTGAATAACGTCCTGGGCTTTCCCTACATCTTCCGCGGCGCGCTCGACGTGCGGGCGAAGACGATCAATATGGAGATGAAGATCGCCGCCGTGCAGGCGCTCGCCGATCTCGCGCGCGAGGACGTGCCGGACGAGGTCGCCAACGCCTATCGCGGCGCGCGTCCGCGCTTCGGGCGCGACTATCTCATCCCCGCGCCCTTCGATCCGCGTCTCATCTCCGTCGTGCCGCCGGCCGTGGCGCGCGCCGCGATGGAGTCGGGCGTGGCGCGCCGGCCCATCGTCGACATGAAAGCCTATCGCCACGAGCTCTCCGCGCGGCGCGATCCCATCGCCGGGCTCATGCAGACGATCTATGAGCGCGTGCGGCGCGAGCCGAAGCGGGTCGTCTTCGCGGAAGGCGAGGAGCAGCAGGTGATCCGCGCGGCGGTCATTTTCGTCAATCAGGGATTGGGGACGGCGGTGCTCGTCGGCCGCGAGGACCGCGTGAAGGCCAACGCCGCGAACGCCGGCGTCGAGCTGATCCCCGGCATCGAGATCCACAACGCCAAGCTCTCCCTCCGCAACGCGGTCTATGCGCAGTTCCTTTTCGAGCGGTTGCAGCGCAAGGGCTTCCTGCTGCGCGACTGCCAGCGCCTCATCAATCAGGACCGCAATCATTTCGCCGCCGCCATGGTGGCGCGCGGCGACGCGGACGCCATGGTGACGGGCGTCACGCGCAATTTCTCCAATGCGCTCGAGGAAGTGCGCCGCGTCGTCGACCAGAAGCCCGGTCATCGCGTGATCGGCGTGTCGTTCATTCTCGCCAAGGGCCGCGTCGTCGTCGTCGCCGACACGGCGATCACGGAGCTTCCCGAGGCGGAGGAGCTCGCGGAAATCGCCATCGAGGCGGCGGGCGTGGCGCGGCGCATCGGCCTCGCGCCGCGCGTCGCCATGCTTGCCTTCTCCACCTTCGGCTATCCGCCAGGGGAGCGCACCGAGCGCGTGCATGACGCCGTGCGCGTGCTCGATCAGCGCCGCGTCGATTTCGAATATGAGGGCGAGATGGGCGCGGACATCGCGCTCAACAAGGACTTGATGGGCGCCTATCCGTTCTGCCGCCTGAAGGACACGGCGAATGTGCTGATCATGCCGGCCTTCCACTCGGCGGCGATCTCGACCAAGATGCTGCAGGAGCTCGGCGACGCGACCGTTCTCGGCCCGCTGATCGTGGGCCTCGACAAGCCCGTCCAGATCGTCCATCTCGGCGCGACGGATACGGAAATCGTCAACATGGCGGCGATCTCCGCCTTCGGCCTCAGCGGATAGCGCGCCTTTCACGCGCGACGAAAGAGCAGCCTGCCGCGCCTTCGTCCCGATCAAAGGCTGACCGGCGGGAACATGCTCGACATGCGCGCGGCGGAGAAGAAGCCGACGGCGAAGTGGATGAGCAGGGTCGTCGCGCCGAAGCCGAAGGCGAAGAGACCGAAATTCTCCATCGCGCTTCTCATGCGGCTGCGGACCGGAATTATTTTGCGCTTTTGCGTCGCGCGAAACGCTCCGACCTCCGGCTTCAGCGCGACGTCACTGTCAAAGGAATACTGAACCCGGCTCATGGCGACGAACCCCATGTGGAACCCAATGTGCGAATGTGGTTGCCAGTTCGTAGTCGAACCAGAAGACAACGCGCCCTTTAACGGCGCCCCAAACAAACTCATAAAATTTTACGCCCTGCGGCAAAGGCGAGAGTTCCGTGAAATTTTCGTTGACGCGAACGCGGGACGTCAAAAAAAGATGGCCGGGCGAACCCGGCCACGCGTAACGCTCTCTCACGCCGCTCCGTTACTGCGCCGCGAGCTTGATCTCGGGATAGGTGCAGCGCTCGGCGCTTTTATCATCGACATGCAGATGCGCCGGCGGCTCGACGAAGGCGACGCCGAGCGTGTTCCAAACGTCGACCATCGCCTCCACCAGATGCGCGATATGCTCATGCGTATGGCGCGGCGTCGGCGTGATGCGCAGACGCTCCGACCCCTTGGCGACGGTCGGATAATTGATCGGCTGGATATAGATGTTGTGGCGCGTGAGCAGGAGATCGCTCGCGGCCTTGCAGAGCTCCGCGTCGCGCACCATCACCGGCACGATATGCGAGCCGTTATCGAGGATCGGCAGACCGGCCGCGGCCAGCGCATGCTTGGCGATGTGCGCCGCGCGCTGATGCGCCGCGCGCAGATCGGGGCGGCGCTTCAGGAGCCGCACGGCCGAGCAGGCGGCGGCGGCGACCGAAGGCGGCAGCGCCGTGGAGAAGATGAAGGCCCCGGCATAGGAGCGGATCGCGTCGATGACGGCGGCGTCGCCGGCGACATAGCCGCCCATGGTCCCGAAGCCTTTGGCGAGCGTGCCCTCGATGACGTCAATGCGGTCCATCACGCCTTCGCGCTCGCAAATGCCGCCGCCGCGCGCGCCATACATGCCGACGGCGTGGACTTCGTCGACATAGGTCATGGCGCCGTAGCGCTCGGCCAGCGCGGCGATCGCCGCGACGGGGGCGATATTGCCGTTCATCGAATAGAGGCTCTCGAAGATCACGAGCTTCGGACGGTCGCCGGCTTCGATCAGCAGCTCTTCCAGATGAGCAAGGTCGTTGTGACGGAAGATCCTGCGCTCGGCGCGCGAGCGCTTCACGCCCTCGATCATGGAATTGTGGTTCGAGGCGTCGGAAAGAATGACGCAATTCGGCAACAGGTCGGCGATGGTCGAAATCGCGGCGAGATTGGAAATCCAGCCCGAAGTGAAGACGAGCGCCGCCTCCTTGCCGTGAAGATCGGCGAGTTCGCGCTCCAGCTCCACAATGGCGTGGCTGGTGCCGGAAATATTACGGGTGCCGCCCGCGCCAGCCCCGACCTTGCTCGCCGTCTCGACCATGGCCGAGATCACTTCGGGGTGCTGGCCCATGCCGAGATAGTCGTTGGAGCACCAGACGGTGACGTCCTGA
>Ga0123398_1024985_pt1 | contig 14191 bp, 15 predicted proteins | sample T5LHNO3metaT_FD_89926 | JGI IMG/M metagenome (GOLD analysis project Ga0123398, IMG submission 89926) | Methane-oxidizing artificial microbial communities from Washington, USA to study methane cycling - T5-LHNO3 metaT (Metagenome... | ecosystem: Engineered > Modeled > Simulated communities...
TACGTCGAGCGGTTCTACAACCCTGTCCGCAGGCATTCGACGATCGGCTACGTCAGCCCCGTTGAGTTCGAAAAGAAGGTGGGAGTAACTTAACTCGGCGTCCACAAAACCGGCAGCAGCTCAGGCTGCGGCGTTTTCTCCCCTCGCCGCCGTGCGCGCCCATTGGAGCATCGAAAACAATCTGCACTGGACGCTCGATGTGAGCTTTCGCGAAGACGATTGCCGAACCCACAAAGATTACAGCGCTATAAACCTCGCGCACATGCGCCACGACGCCCTCAACATCCTCAAGCGCGACACTTCAAAAATCCCCATCAAGCGAAAACGCCTAAAAGCCGCCATCAACCCAGTCTTCCGAGACGCGCTGCTCCAATGTTAACGATTCATGATCCCGCCCTGAGGTGGCTCGCCCTACGTAGCGCATGAACAGCTCGCCAGCGGCCGGCGATTCCGCATCATCGTCGACGACGTAACGCGCGAATGCCTGACGGCGATCCCAGACACGTCGATCTCCGGCAAGCGGGTGGGCGCCCGGCGGCGTCGAGATGCGGGTCGTCGACGGCTCGCTGCGGCTCAAATCGCGGCGCATAGCGGATCAAAGTGGAATATGCGGCCGCGCTCACTGCAACAGGCGATCGGCTGCACAACCCCGACCAACTCCGCCGATCGCCTGTTGCTCACCCCACGCCGTTGAGCGTATCAACCGCCGGAACTCAACTCGCCGCTGAATGAAACTTCGGGAGCAGGTCAGCGAGGCAGTTGGACCTTTCAACCTTTACGGTCTCACGCGGCGGCGTATTTCTTCGTCAGGAAGATGAAGCGGCGTGCGACGAGGCCCATCGGTCCTGTCTTGTGGGCGAAGACGCGCTCCACGGCGCCCTATGCAGTTTCGGCTTCTGCGCGTTGGCGATACGCATGCGGTCGGACACCGGCCCCGCTCCGAGGCTTCTTTCGATGGATGCGCGAGACAAAGGCGCGGCGTCAGCATCGCTTCGTTCCCAGTATTACCCGCCCCGGCACTGTTTGAGAAACTTCTTCGCCGCGCCTGAGGCGTCGGCGTCGACTAGCGGATGTTTCTTCCCGTCAGGCGTGACGATCGAAACCGCCTTGCCGCCGAACAGGACGTCTATTGCCGCGTCGTCCAGGGGAAGCTCGGCCGCGAGCTCCGTCCCGCCGGTCATCTCGATGTCGGGGCTTTTCCGAGAAAGGCCCTGCACTTTGACGGATTTTCCGTCGCTCTCGACCTTCACGGAAACGGGCTCGCCGTTTCCCTTGCCGACGCCATAGACCGCGCCGAGACGCAGCGAAATCAGGCCGTCAAAGACGCAGGCGGCGCGTACGGCGGCGTCGGACTCTTCCTCGGTCGGCCGCGCCTCCAGATAAGGCCGGGGCTTGCCGCCCCAGGTCGTTTTGGCCACAGCGGGCGAAAGCGGAAGGGCCAATGCGGCCACGCCGGCGAGAATGAAACGGATCATGCAAAATCCCTTGCAAAAAGCGGCCTTTTGACAGGCTAGGCGATTGCCGTTTCCGAGGCAATCAGCGCCGCGATCCGCCGCGCCGCGACCGCGGCGCCGTCCTCGCCCCGCACACTTTCCGCCACATTGGCGGCCCGGGCCTCATAGCCGTCGTCGAGCCGCTCAAGCTCCCGCTGCATGGCCTCCGGCGTGGCGGTCTTTCCGTCGACGACGCGCGCGACGCCCAGCCGTTGCGCCCGTTCGGCATTGTCGAACTGATCGCCCAGGAAGGGCGTGACAAGCTGCGGCCGCCCGGCGCGCAGCGCCTGCCCCGTCGTGCCGACGCCGCCGTGATGAACCACCGCCCAGGCGCGCGGAAACACCGCGGAATGCGGGGCGTAGGCTGTAACGCAGATGTCGGCGTCCTGCTCTCCCATGAGCGACGAAACGTCGTCCTCATGCGCCAGCAGCACCGCCCGCCTTCCGAGCCGGAGGGCGACCGTCACGCAATCACGGTAGAAATCCCGCCGCGCCCGGGCGACGAAGCTGCCGAGCGTGAAGACAATCGGGGCTTCGCCATAATCTAGAAAGGCCGAGAGATGGGCCGGGAGCGCGGCGCCGCCCAGATAGCGGTCGTGGAAAGTGTGCCCCGCAATGAGCGTCCGCGCGCCGTGATCCGGCTGCGGCGGCGCCAGCATGGGACTGAACAGGCCGATGACGGCGTCGCTCGACTTCGTCCCGAGCAGCAGGTCGAGCCCGTAGCGCGGCTTGAGGCCGAGCTCCCGGCGCAGGCGGCGCAGCGGCTCGGCCCAAAGCGCAATGGCGTGCGACAGCGACCAGAGCAGGAAGCGGTTATAGACGATCCCGACCGCCCCGACCGGCGCGCGGCGCAAGGGCGCGCGCGAGCCGAGCGGCGGGTCGTAGGCCGAGTAGAGCATCATCGGCGAGAGCAGCACTGTGACGAGCGGCAGGCGGCGAGCCTCCGCCACGAGCCGCGCCGAAAAGGCGAGGCTGTGCGAGACAATAGCGGCGGCGCCGGCGCTCGCGGCCAGGAGATCGTCAAAGCTCTCGCGAAGATGCGGGAAGATCAGCGTGTCGAAGAGAAACCTGTCGTCTTCCGACATTTTGCGGGCGATCTCGCCCATGTCGACGCCGAGCCGCGAGGTGAGATCGTCGGCGTCGGGGCGGATCGGCGCGAAATCGAGCTCCTCCCCGAGGATGTAATCGGCGTAGGCGGCGCTGGTGGCGATGACGGGGACGAAGCCTTCGCGCGCAAGGGCGTGCGCGAGCGCGACGAAGGGATGGAGGTCGCCCAGCGAGCCGAAGGTCGCGATAAGAATTTTAGCGCCGGTCTTTGCCACCGAGGTCCCCTGGCTGCGCTCCCCGGCCGGCGGCGAGACGTCGAGACCCTGCCCTAATAGAGACCCGGGATCAACCGCCAGCTTTTCGCGCGATAGGCGTCGTATTCGGCGCCGAAATGCGCAGCCAGAAGCCGCTCCTCGGCGTTCATGCGCGCGACAAGCGGCGCAATGTTGAGCAGGCCGATCCATACGCCCAGCCAGGAGTTGAACGCCAGTCCCCACCCCAAGGCGCTGACGAGAAGACCCAGATAGCTCGGGTGGCGGATGACGCCATAGACGCCATTCGTCACGAGCCGATGCTCCGGCTGGATCGCCACCAGGCCGCTGAAACGATGGCCGAGCACGGCGACCGGCCACAGCCGCAGGGCGCCGCCGCCCGCGAGAAGCGCGACTCCGAGCCAGCGGGCGAGATCGCCGTCAATGATCCAAAAGCCCGCTTTGTCCGCCCACGGGGCCGCATAGGCGCTGATGAGGCTGAGAATCGTGAAGGCCGCGATCACCCAGCGATTGCCGCGGTCCTCGCGAACGCCGGGACTTATGTTGCCGCCGACGAAGAGCGACGCCACGCCCAGAGCGACGAGGACCGCGGCAAGCGCCATGCGCGCCGGATTGGCGAAGAAGGCGGCGGCTCCTCCTCCCCCGAGAACCGCAAGCCAAAGATAAAAGGCGACGCCGGCCGCGACCCAAGCGGCCCGGAGCAGAAACGGCTTCATCGACGACTCCTGGCGTCCCCCCATACAATGTTATAAATGGCCTCCGATCCCGAGGTTTTCATGACCGCTCTTCTCCGCCCGGCGGCGCCGGCGCCGATCATCGCCAAGCCCTCCCTCGCCGGCGCGACCCGCGCCGAGCTGGGCGAGGCCCTTCGCGCGCTTGGCCTGCCGGAGCGGGAAATCCGCATGCGCGTGTCGCAGCTCTGGCACTGGATCTACTTCCGCGGCGCCCGCGACTTCGGGGAGATGCTGAACGTCTCGAAAGCGTTACGGCAGACGCTCGACGGCGCCTTCGATCTCCGCCTGCCGGAGATCGTCGAGGAGCAGGTCTCGTTCGACGGAACGCGCAAATGGCTGCTGCGCCTCGCGCCGGTCGACGCGCTCGACAAGGGAGCGGAAGTCGAGTGCGTCTACATCCCGGAGAGCGACCGCGGGACGCTCTGCGTCTCCTCGCAGGTTGGCTGCACGCTGAATTGCAGCTTCTGCCATACCGGCACGCAGAAGCTCGTGCGCAATCTGTCTTGCGCCGAGATCGTCGGCCAGCTTCTCCTCGCCCGCCAGCGTCTCGGCGACTTCCCCGGCCGCGAACGCCCGACCGATGGTCTCGTCCCTTCGGGCGAAGGCGTGCGCGCCGTCTCCAACATCGTCTTCATGGGCATGGGCGAGCCGCTCTACAATATCGAGAACGTCATGGCCGCGATCGAGGTCATGGCGGATGGCGACGGGCTGTCGCTCTCCAAGCGCCGCATCACCGTCTCGACCTCCGGCGTCGTGCCGCAGATTGAAAGGCTCGGCGCCGAATGCGGGCCGGCGCTCGCCATCTCGCTCCACGCCGTGCGCGACGATCTGCGCGACGAACTGGTCCCGCTCAACAGGAAATACCCGATCAAGGAACTGCTGCAGGCCTGCCGCGATTATCCCGGCGCCAGCAACGCGCGGCGCATCACCTTCGAATATGTGATGCTCAAGGGCGTCAACGACTCGCCCGCCGAGGCGCGCGAGCTTGTGAGGCTGCTCAAGGGCGTTCCCGCCAAGATCAATCTCATCCCCTTCAATCCCTGGCCCGGCGCGCTCTATGAATGCTCGGACTGGGAGACGATCGAGCGCTTTTCCGACATCGTCTTCAACGCCGGCTACGCCAGCCCCGTCCGCACCCCGCGTGGAAGGGACATTCTGGCGGCGTGCGGGCAGTTGAAGAGCGAGACGGAGAAGCTGAGGGCTCGGGCGCGGCTGGCGACGCAAGACGCGGCGGGTTGAGTCAAGCTTCTGCCGCCGCCCCGGCAAAGGCAGGGAAACTCCATTATTATAAACGGCCCCGGAGCGGCTCCGCCGCGTGCGCGCATGACATGGCCGGGGCGCGATCGAACCAAGGCGCGAACTCCCTTCCAGCGAGGTTGGACGCCGGCCGCCGGATCGCGTTCGTCATCGGTCGAAGATCAGTTTCACGCGGCCGCCCGCCGCGCGGCGACGGTGATTCGATCATCGCGCCAGCGCTCCTCCGCCGGCCTATGGCAATCCGTCGTCGCCGATAAAGGACTGGGCGATTTCAGTCCAGACCATCGCGCCGCGTAACTCTGAAGGACTGACAACTTCATGAAATCATTCATAAGTTTTTTTATTCTACATCTGAGCTACCTAAAGGACGTAGAGGACAATTTTGAAGTGTTGCAATAGGATTATGCTTCATATATGGGTACGTCGACTTCAATTTCCAAGGCTGTGCGGGCTTATGTTCGGGAAACGTATGTGGTTTTCAAAAAAAATAAAGCATTACAAGGACTTCGACGCACAGAAATACTTGCTGCAAAATCCGGACGTAGCGAAATCCGGCGTGGATCCCCTGGAGCATTTCGTGAATCACGGTTCTAAAGAAGGCCGCGAATATCCCGTAAAGGCGAGAGATTCCTACGCCGATCCTGAGTATATTCGGGTAATAAAGTCAGGCTTTTTTGATCCGGAGTGGTATCTATCCACTTATCCTGACGTCCGATTTTGCGAACAAGGACCTCTCGAGCATTTTATGGAGTTTGGCGTTTGGGAGGGGCGCGACCCCGGCCCGAATTTTTCGACATCCTGGTATCTGGAGCAATATCCTGATATTCGCGGGCAGAATCCGCTGCTTCATTACATTGATCACGGCAAGCGCGAGGGTAGGATTCCCGCGCCGCCAAGGAACGGCGTCGAGACGGCGAAGCGAGTCTTCGAGTCAATAATGGACCTCGATCCAGCGCTTTACGGAAATGAGCGTTTCCACTGGTTCAAGGGCGTAGCGTTCTACGACAGTCGGACGAGAAGCACAAATGAGAAAGCAATTCTGAGAAATTTACTTGGGAAGCTTACTCCGGATATTACCCATTTTGTGATGGCGCCGTGGATTTTGCGCAGTGGCGCCGATATTGTGGTTGCGAATGTTATCGAAAGCGCCGCAAAAATTGTTGGCATTCGTCGAATTGCTTTGATCATCGTGGATTATGATCGGATGGAAGGGCTTGAATGGCTGCCGGAAGAGCTTACGGTTCTGAACGTGGCGAATGCGACAGAGGGGCTTTCTCCTGAAGAAAAGCTCTTGATAATAGAAAAAATTCTTTTGGCTACGAGACCTGACAAGTGTCTCAACGTAAATTCCGGCCTCACTTGGGACCTGTTTCGCGACAGAGGTAAAGCTGTATCCTTGTATTCCAACCTTTATGCGTGCGTCTTTTGTCGCGATTACAATCACCGTAATGCGCCGATGGGCTACGCCGACACGCACTTACGTGACGCGATCCCTTGGCTCACCAAGGTTTACCTCGACAATGCGACCTTCAAGGATGAAATCATCGCGCATCTCGGCCTTTTGCCGGACGAAGGCTCGAAATTCCACGTGGCGAAGCAGCCGGTGCGGATCAACGTTCACAAGCAAGATCGGAAACGGCGCGTTGTCCACAATCTCGGGTTAAATATCCTCTGGGCGAGTCGGATAGCAAAGCAGAAGAATTACAAATTGCTTGCGGAAATTATCAACAGAAGTCCATCATCCTACAGTTTTTCTGTCTGGGGTAGCGGCGATCAAAACTGCATACAGGAATTTAAAAACCTTCTAAAGCCGATGGCGAAGGTCACAATACACGGTCCTTACGCTTCCTTCGATACATTGCCTCTCGAAGACTACGACGCCTTTCTCTATACGTCGCTATGGGACGGGACGCCGAACGCGCTTCTCGAGGCCAGCGCCTTTGCTTTTCCTGTCGTGGCGTCAAATGTGGGCGGTATCGCTGAAGTGATATCGCCGGATCGCGGCTGGTTGATCGACGATTTTGACGACCCCGAGCCGTACCTCCGCGCGCTCGCGGAGATTGGGCGCGACAAGACGGGCGCGCGCGACAAGGGATCCAGACTTGCCGAGTTCGTCTCTGCAAACCACAGCCGGGCTCAATTCGAGGAAGCTATCTCCGGCGCGAACCATTTTCTGGATTGAATGTCCCATGACCGAAGTCGATATCACCGCCATTATCAACGCACACCGCGAAGGCTATTTGTGCAAGCCGTCACTCGATAGCGCAAAACGCGCTTCAGAGCTGGCGCGCGCTCAAGGCGTTTCCACCGAAACCATCGTTGTTCTCGATAAAGCGGATGAACTAACGAAGGCCTTCGTGCGATCTCAACAAGACCCGAACTGGCGGATATTTGCGGTTTCGTTCGGCGATTTAGGGGCGTCCCGAAATTTTGGGGTGACGAAGAGCTGCGGCAAGCTCGTCGCTTTCTTGGACGCTGACGACATCTGGGGAGAAACTTGGCTAGCTGCTTGCGTAAGAGCGGCGCGTCATTCCTCGCGCAAAGCGATATGGCACCCCGAGATTAATATCTATTTCGGGAAATCATGCCACGTAATGTATCATATCGACATGGAAAACGTTGATTTTGACTTGCTGGATCTTGCATTTTGCAATCAGTGGACGGCTCTGGCCTGCACCTATCGCGATATATTGCTTGAAGTCCCTTACCCTCTCACTGATCTGAAAAAGGGGCTGGGGTACGAAGATTGGAGTTGGAACCTCAAGACAATTGAAAAAGGATACCTTCATAAAGTCATCGCCGGGACTGGTCACGCCGTGCGCATCAAGACCAGCCAACCTTCGCTGCTCAACCAAACAAATGTTTCTGGAAGCGTCGCGCACCCGACAACCGCATTTCGCGTTTTAATGGACCAAACCAGACCGCTCGAGATGTTCCCTCTGGCGGGAAAGAGAACGCAAAGAAGGAATAATTTGGAGGCCGCTCAATCTAAAACCGTGAATTTCTGACAGGTAGCCGGAGAAGTTATATGAATGCGACCACGCAAGACGAACCACGGCTACTTCGCCAATTCCTGGCCTGGAAAAACGGGATCGAAGCCGAAGTCCGGTTCTGGGACCGGTGGATGGAAACCAAGGGGCTACAGTGGAAGGCTGAATTTGAGGAGCGCCTTCAATTTCGCCGCGAGTTTCCGGTCGATAGACTGCGATCCGGCGTTGCGGATCCCGAAACGGTGGCCGTGCTTGATGTAGGCGCTGGTCCTGTCACGGTCCTGGGAAATTGCATCGATGGACGAGAGATCAATTTGATCCCTTGCGACCCCTTGGGCGACGTATACTCCCAGCTGGCAAGGAAACACGGCCTTGAAATCCCGGTAAGTACGCAAACCGCTTTCGCGGAAGACCTGTCCTGTTTTTTCCAGGACAGCGCTTTTGATCTGGTTCACTGTCAAAACGCGCTTGACCATTCACTGGATCCGATACGCGGGATATGGGAGATGCTACGAGTCTCCAAGCCGCTTGGCCGAGTCATGCTGCTGCATTCGGTTAACGAAGCGGAGTGGGAGAACTATTCTGGTTTCCATCAGTGGAATTTTGACGAGCGCGATGGCGCGTTCGTGATTTGGAATAGGGACGAGTCTTTCAATGTAACAAAAATGCTCGCGCATCTGTGTGAAATATCTACATTCAAACATGACAGAAGCATCAATGGCATCATTGATAAGCGCGCAGACTTCGAGTTGCCGGAGCCAGATTACAAAGGCCGTGTCCGGGATTTGCTCAAAGCATTTTTTGCGGTCAGCTATCATAATTTTACTGTGTAAGTGACGAGTTTGCGCGCCTACTCGGTATGAAGAAGTATTTAGTGGGAACAACTTGATTGACTATTTCAAGCTGTAGCCAAAGGATCAAACAGTCGAGCGGACGCCGCGCGCGGACAGATAGTTGCGCCCACACATCGCGAGCCACGCCAGCGCCGCCGTCAGCGCGACGTTCCAGTTTGCCAGCGTGAGTCCCAGCACCCACAGCGTCGGCTCGTCGCAGCGCACGACTTTCACGGTCCGGAGCTGCTTCATGAAGTCGTCCATCGAGCCGGCGGTCGAGAGCGCGCCCGAGCAGTCGGACGGGCCGGCGACGAGCTTCCATTCGACGAGCGAGTGGTAGATCGAGAGCGCCGCGTCGCCGGCGAAGAGCAGCGCCATGAGCGCGAAGGCGCCGCGCGCCAGAGCGCCCCTGCCCGCCCGCGCCGCGACGCCCGCCAGCGGCGCGAGGGCGAAGGCGGCGTAATAGGGAATGCGCTCCTTGTAGCAGAGCTCGCAGGGGAGATAGCCGAGCGACTCATAGGCCCACGCGCCGCCGATCGTCGCGATCGAGACGCCGAAAATGAGCGCCGCGAGATTTCGCGGCGAAGCCAGGCGAAGGAGATCAGCCACGGTCAGAACATTTTCGCGGCGAGCGCGAAGCCCGCGACCACCACGACCGCCAGCGAGCCGACGAAAAGTCCGAAATGGCGCTCGAGCTTCAGGCGGATCGAATCGCCGAAATGGTTGATTGCCGCCGCCAGCACGAAGAAGCGCGCGCCGCGCGTGAGGAGGGAAAGCGCGATAAAGAGTGGAAAATTATAGGCGAGCAGGCCCGAGACGATGGTCACGAGCTTGTAGGGGATCGGCGTGAAGCCCTTCACCACGATGAAGATCGCGCCCCATTGCGCATAGAAGGCGCGCAGCGCCTCCATTTTCTCGGCATAGCCATAGAGATTGATGAGCCACAGGCCGATCGTGTCGTAGAACAGCGCGCCGAAGGCATAGCCGAGCGCGCCGCCGGCGACCGAGGCGACGGTGCAGAGCGCCGCGAAATACCAGGCCTTTTTGGGCTCGGCGAGCGTCATCGGCACCAGGATGACGTCCGGCGGCACGGGAAAGAAGGCGCTTTCCGCGAAGGCGATGGCGCCGAGCGCGACAGGCGCGTGCTTGCTCGAGGCGAGAGACATGGTCCAGTCGTAAAGCTTCTTCATTTTGCCTCGTTGAAGGTCGGGCCAAAGGCCGGCGGCGCGTTTCTCAACGCCGTTAGCATGAAAAGATTAGCCGAGAGAAGGCAAACGCCGGGTTGACGAGGCCCCCCGCCTCGCTAATATCCGCGCCGCTCGCGAGCCGGATCCAAGAGTCGGCCGCCGACGGGCCCCTGTGGCGGAATTGGTAGACGCGCTCGACTCAAAATCGAGTTCCGCAAGGAGTGCTGGTTCGACTCCGGCCAGGGGCACCAAGACCTGTCGTCAGGCTTCTTATCTCCGCATCCGCGGCGGGGCCGGCGCGGCTCGATCAAGGAAACCGTCTCCCGCGGCGCCATCGACTCTGTTTCTGCGAGGGGCGCGGCTCGATGCGGCCATATCGCGCGCAAGGCGACCCCCGGCGCGAACCTGGCGCGCCGCGCCGAGGGTCTCTTGCCCGGCGCCGTGAGCTTGGGGAATCCGGCAGCGGGCAGGCCAGACGTAGGCCATTGATTTGTCCCTGATATGGCCCGCTTATTGCCCGCCCGTGTCCAAACGGCGCCCGGCCGGCCTCAATGGCAGTAATAGGACGGCCGCACCCGCTGATAGCGGATCAGCTCGCCGCCGGGGCTTTCATTGAGCTCGCTCGCGACGCATCGCCGCCCCACGCGCACGAAGGGAGTCGTGTAGCCCCAGGGATACCAGTCGGTGGCCGCGGGATAGCCCGCGACGGGGTCGTAATCCCATGGCGCCGAGAAGCCCCAGCCGCGCACCGGCGCGCGGGACCAGTCCTGTCTCTCCCACCCCCGCCGGAGCCACGGCCCTTCCCGTGTCGGGCCGCTGGCGCGCAACTCTTGCGTCCGCCCACGCGCGGCGGCGAGGCCGGCTCCGAAGACAAGCGAAGCGCCCAGCGCGAGGGCCAAGAGGCAAGCGAAGCAAGTTTCACGCGCGCGCATGGCGACCTCCGACTCTGCCCGCCCGTCGCTGTTTCCCGGCGTGGAACTCCGGGCCGATCAGCGGATTTTCAGCTCCGCATCTGCGAGCGAGACGAAGATCATCGCGATCCCCACGCTGCCGATGAAGCGGAAGGCCGGCTCCTGCATGTTGTAGACGCCCGCGCGCCACATCTGGAACCACTCGCCGCCCACCGCCATGAAGCCCAGGAGATAGAGCAGGAAGCCGACGCAAAGGCCCGCGACGGCCGCGCTCTTCGCGTTGTTGAAGACGGCCGCCGCCTCCGCCCGCGCCCGCCAGAGCAGCCACGCGCCTGAGAGCGTCAGCGCGGCGGAGGCAAGCTCCGTGAGGATAATGAAGAGATAGCAGAGGTGGTGCAGCGCCGGGCTCGTGACCGCGCGCCATTTGAGCGGACCCGGCGGGATCATGTCCATCGAGAGAATATGCTGCACGACGTCGAAATTCGCGCCGTAATCGAAGACATTGCCGAGCGCGACGAGCAGGATCAGAAAGCCGGCCGAAAAGGCGACTGCAATCTTGGCGAGCCTCACCGTCATGTCGGCCTTTCCTCCCGTCTCGACGGCGACAGGCTAGCGGGATTGCGCGTGAAAGAAAATGCGCGCGTCAGCCTCGCCCGCAACGGTCCCGCCGCGTGCGCCACGCGCTTGGCGAGCGGCCGCAGCCTGGCGAGGGCGAAAGCGGCGACGCGGCCCTTGACGCTTGTCGCGACGAAGCGCGCCCCGATCCGCGTCTCGCCCGTGGCCCATGCGAGCTTGTAGGCGTCGGCGGGCAGCAGCATGTCATAGACGGACAGCCCTTCCTTTGCGCAGCGCGCGATGAGGCGGCCGGTGAGCGCCTGGCCGGGCGAGCCTTCGGCGAAGCGCTCGTCATAACAGCCGAGCAGCGAGCGATAGACGCCGCCGCTGACAAAGCCGAGGTCGATCGCGCCGATCTCGCCGCCGACCCGAAGGACGTTGACCCGCAAGAATCCCTCGCGCGCCAAAGCCGCAAGAAAATCCTCGGAAGCCGGATTGGAGAGCCCGGCGCTATAGACTCCCCTGCCGGAGAGCCAGACGCGCTTGCGCGCCAGCGCGTGACGCGTCAGACTTTCACGTTTCGCCGGAGACTCGGCCTCGTCGAGCAGAATGGGACCATAGGCTTCGAGCTTCCGGATGCGGCGCTCGACGCTCTTTTGTCGGCGCGGCTTTAGCGCGCGCAGATCGACATAGGGCGCGGCGAGCGGCTCGCCGGCCGAGCTTCCATCCGCCATCACGCCGCACGCGCGCAGCCTTGTGAGCGCGAAGAGATCGACGTCGCGCCAGCGCGCCATCTCGGCCAACGCCGCGGCGCGCCACTGCGCGCGCGCCGCGCCCGGAAGCGCGAGAGCGTCGCCATATTGCGTCATCGGCTCGCCGATCCAGCGGGCGATCGATACGCCAAGCCGCCGCTCGATCTGCAAGGGCAGAAGCATGACGAGCCGGCCCTCATCGCGCAGGCAGAGAATGCGCGGCTCCGCGCGTTCGCCCGCGACAGCGAGCCAGGCGCGGCACCAGGCGACGCTTTGAAAGCCGGTCGCCTCGGGCGTCGCGCTTTCGAGCGCCGCCCATTCGGCGGCCAGCGCATCGACGCCCGCGAGCGTCTCGACGCGTTCGATGGAATATGGCGATGCTTCCGGCACGTTATTTCATGATCTGGTACGGCGCGACGTCGCTGAAGCCTTGCGCGGCCTGAGGATCGACGCGGAAATCGATGGTCATCGGAACGCGGGTCTTGCGTGCGAGCCTGCGCCAGCCCTTGTGCGCGGCGGCGAGCGCGAACTTGCCCCAGAAGGCCGGTCCGCTCGTCCCGCGCGAGAGATCGCGACCGCCGACATAGGGCCGCAGCAGGCCGTTGGCGTAGTTCACGGCGTATTGCGCGCGAAGCGCGTTCGTCCAATGCTCGGTCGTGAAGGAAACGTTCACGCTGTCCGCGTTTCGCACCCGATGCGGAGAATTCAGCGGCCATGTCGCCCAATCGCCGGCCTCGAGTTCGAAACTTTCGGCGCCCGCCTCATATGTGGGATCGTAGGGCAGATCGGTGTCGCTGCTGCGCTGAAGCACGATATTCTCGATCTTGTTCTGCGGCAGATAAGGCGCGTGCGGCGGATAGACCCAGACGCGCTTCCTGCCCCTCACCTGCCAGAGACTCTGGCCCGGAACGTCGGCATGCAGCGCGACATTCATGTTCGGAGAGGAGATCAGCACGCTCATCGAGCGTTTGTAGCTGCGGAAACGCGGAACGTGGCGCTCTATGTCCGCAAAGAGCCGGTCGAGAAGCTCCCGATATTCGTCGAAGGCCTCGTGCACGCGCTGCAAATGGACCCAGATATTGCCGCGCGCGACCGCCGCCATCACCTCTCCGCCGGAGAGGCCCGACATGTCTCCCTCGCGCCATTTGTGCGGATCGGTCTCGTCGCGGCCGATCGTGTTGACGTGGAAATTCGCGCGCGGCGTCGCCTCGATCAGGCGCGCGAGCGTGGCGTCGGAAAAAAGCGGGCTGTCGGCCAGCCTGTGCGTCAGCAGCAGCGGCTTGCGTCCGAAATTTCGAATCTGATCCGGGCGCCACTCTGTCAGAGATGATTTCTTCATAGGAAACGTCGAACCTGTTTCGAGGTGTCGACAAGATAAGGCTAGAATGGGAAATAAAGAGTGGACGGCCGTCAGGAGTCTTGAATGATCGATCTCTATTACTGGCCCACCCCGAACGGCCACAAAATCACGATCTTCCTTGAGGAGACCGGACTCGCCTATCGAATCAAGCCTGTCGACATTGGCAAAGGGGACCAGTTCAAGCCGGAATTTCTGGCGATCTCGCCCAATAACCGCATGCCGGCCATCGTCGACCGCGCCCCCGCCGATGGCGGCGCGGAGGTGGCGATCTTCGAGTCCGGCGCGATCCTGCTCTATCTCGCGGAGAAGACCGGCCATCTCCTGCCGACGGATCTTCGCGGCCGCATGCGCGCGTTGCAATGGCTCTTCTGGCAGGTGGGCGGGCTCGGCCCCATGGCGGGACAGAACCACCATTTCGCCAAATACGCCCCGGCGCGCATCCCTTACGCCATCGAGCGCTACCGCAACGAGACGAACCGGCTGTATGGCGTGCTGGACCGCGAGCTGGCCAAGTCGCCCTATGTCGCCGGCGACTACTCCATCGCCGACATCGCCTGCTATCCGTGGATCGTGCCCCATGAGGACCAGGGCCAGGACCTCGACGACTTCCCGCACCTCAAACGCTGGTTCGAGTCCATCAAGGCGCGCCCGGCCGTGACCCGCGCCTACGCCGCCGGCGCGCCCTATGGGCGGCGGGGGCCGGACTTCACCGCGCTGGAGCGGGAGATCTTGTTCGGACAGACGGCCGCGCGCCAGGAGACAAAATAGGCTATAGGCGGCGGAGCCAACAGGGAGCTTCA
>Ga0123398_1029204_pt1 | contig 14191 bp, 15 predicted proteins | sample T5LHNO3metaT_FD_89926 | JGI IMG/M metagenome (GOLD analysis project Ga0123398, IMG submission 89926) | Methane-oxidizing artificial microbial communities from Washington, USA to study methane cycling - T5-LHNO3 metaT (Metagenome... | ecosystem: Engineered > Modeled > Simulated communities...
GGCCTTCAGCGGAATGGATGTCGACAGCCACGTACTCGTCGCGAATAAAAAGTGAAGGGAAACCAACAAGAAAACTTAATCTATGATAGTCGATTATTAAGTAAACTCTCAGTGAAACATTTTGCCACCCAGCATGTCCATGCTGGCAACTTAACTGCCTGGAATGCAAAAACCATGACGAACATGAACAAACTATTCCTGATTATCTTGTTTGGCCTGAGCAGCTGGCGAGCCGGCGCAGAATTACCCGGTCAAGTCGACGGCGCACCATTACCCTCCCTGGCACCGATGCTGGAGCAAAGCATGCCCGCCGTCGTTAACATTTCCACCTCGACCAATGTGCGGGTACAGGAAAATCCATTGATGATCGATCCGGCGCTTCGGCGTTTTTTCAATATCCCCAAAAACCAGCGGCAACAGCAAAAAAACAGCCTGGGTTCCGGCGTGATTATCGATAAGGATCAAGGTTATGTGTTGACCAATAATCATGTGATCGACAAAGCGGACAAAATCACCGTCACGCTCAGCGACGGCCGGCAGCTGAACGCCAAGCTGCTGGGCACCGATCCGGAAGCCGACGTCGCGGTGATCCAAATCCCCGCCGACAACCTGAGCGCCCTGAAAATCGCCGACTCCAGCCAGCTTAAAGTCGGCGACTTCGTGGTCGCCATCGGTAACCCGTTCGGCCTCGGCCAAACCGTCACCTCCGGTATCGTCAGCGCCCTGGGTCGTTCCGGTCTGGGGATTGAAGGCTACGAAGACTTCATCCAAACCGACGCCTCGATCAACCCCGGCAACTCCGGCGGTGCCTTGGTGAATTTACGCGGCGAATTTGTCGGCATGAACACGGCAATCCTCGCGCCCACCGGCGGCAACGTCGGCATCGGTTTCGCGATTCCCTCGAATATGGCGACTCGGCTGATGGAGTCGCTGGTTCAGCACGGCGAAGTGCGCCGCGGTTTGTTGGGTGTGACCACGCAAGATTTAACGCCGGAACTGGTAAAAGCCTTTGCTCTGAAAAGCCAACACGGCGCGGTGGTTAGTCGGGTCGAGGCGGGATCGCCCGCCGAAAAGGCTGGTCTGGAGCCGGGCGATATTATCCTGGCAATCAACGGTCAGGATGTGAAAGGTGGTAGCGCCCAAATTCGAAATGCGGTGGGATTGCTGCAAATCGGCGACACCGCCAACCTGGAGATCATGCGCGGCGAAGAACGCAAGTCGCTGCAAGCCACCATCGGCAAGCCGAAACGGCCGGAGCTGGACGGCAATAAACTGCATCCGACCTTAAGCGGCGCTGTGCTCGGCGTCACCCCCAAGGATCAGGTGGAAGGCGTAATGATCGAAAAAGTCGAACAGAACTCCAAAGCCTGGAAAACCGGTTTGCGGCCCGGCGACATCATCGTCACCGCCAACCGTTACCGGGTCAGAAATCTGGATGAAATCAAGCAGGTGGTCAATCCCAATGCGCCATTGCTGGTCAATCTGCAACGCGGTGGCGAGGGGTTTTTCGTAGTGCTGCAATAGGTTCAATTCAACATCGTCTTCAGCGCGGCAAGACTAGCCTTGCCGCGCTGCTTAATCTCTTCTGGCGGCAACTGCTTTTTGTTGGCCCATTCCAGATCCTCTTCCGGCAGTTCGTTTAAAAACCGGCTGGGTTCGCACTCGGTCAGGTCGCCGAAGCGCTTGCGGTGCGTACAATAACTAAAGGTTAAAGTCTGTTGGGCGCGAGTGATGCCCACATAGGCCAAGCGCCGCTCTTCTTCGATATTCTCGGTTTCGATGCTGTTCTGATGCGGCAGCAGGTTTTCTTCCATGCCAATCAAAAACACATGCGGAAACTCCAAGCCCTTGGCCGCATGCAAAGTCATCAAACTGACCTGATCGCCGGCTTCGTCTTCCTGATTGCGATCCAAAATATCCAACAGCATCACCTTGGCAATCACATCCGCCAGCGACTGCTGAGCGCCCTGGTCTTTAGTGGCGAGACGTTGCAGCCATTCGATCAACTCGTAAACATTTTTCAGTTTGCGTTCCGCCGATGCCGGGGTTTTGCTGTTTTCTTGCAACCAGGCCGAGTAGTTGATCTCGTCGATCATCTTGTTGATCACTACAAAGGTATCCTCGCGCTCAACCTTAATCGCCGTCTCTTTCAACCAATCGCAAAACTTGCTCAAACGTTGTACCGATTTTTCGGGCAGTCGCTGTTGTAGGCCCAACTCGTTGCAGGCCGCAAACAAACTGATATGCCGCTCGTTGGCGTAGGCGCCGAGCTTTTCCAGCGTGGTCGGCCCAATCTCCCGACGCGGGGTGTTGATCACCCGCAAAAATGCCGCATCATCATCGCGGTTGACCAGCAGACGCAGATAAGCCAATACGTCCTTGATTTCCGCATAGGAAAAAAACGAGGCGCTGCCGCTGATGAAATAGGGCACATTGTTCTCGCGCAATTCCTTCTCGAACAAACGCGACTGGTGATTGCCGCGATACAGAATCGCGTAATCGCCATAGCTGCCGCCGGTCTTGAAGCGATGATGGACAATTTCGGCAGTAACTTGCTTAGCCTCGGCCACGTCGTTCTTGTGACTAAGCACTCGCAACGGGTCGCCATAACCCAGTTCGCTCCATAATTTTTTCTCGAATGCATGCGGATTGTTGGCGATCAATTGGTTGGCCACCTTCAAAATCCGTCCGGCGGAACGGTAGTTTTGTTCCAGCTTGATGACCTGCAAGCGGCTGTAATCTTTTTGCAGTTGTCCAAGGTTCTCCGGTTGCGCGCCGCGCCAGGCGTAGATCGATTGGTCATCGTCGCCGACTACCGTAAAGCGGCCGAGATTACCAGCCAATAGCTTGACCAGTTGATACTGAGTGATATTGGTGTCCTGGTATTCGTCCACCAGTAAATAGCGAATTTTGTTTTGCCACTTCTCCAGCACATCCGGATGTTGTTGGAACAGCAGCACCGGCAACAAAATCAGATCGTCGAAATCGGTGGCGTTATAAGCCTTTAAACTACGGGTGAAAGCTTCATAAAGTAACGCAGCCGGTAGACTGTTGGCATCGGCTTGGCTCAACGCTTGTATAGGCGTCACAAAAGCGTTTTTCCACTGGCCGATTTGCCAGTTGTACTGCTCGACGTTATCAATATCGCAACCGCCGACACCGTGACTGATTAGATTACGCAGCAAAGTCAACCGGTCCTGCTCATCGAACAAGGTAATGGCCGCCTTATAACCCAGAGCTTTGTGCTCGGCGCGCAAAATATCCAAACCCAGGGAATGAAAAGTCGAGACTCTCAGCCCACGCCCCTGCTTGTCATCCAACAAACGGCCAACCCGGCTCTTCATTTCCCGCGCCGCTTTATTGGTAAAGGTCACCGCCGCAATATGCCGCGCGGCAGTGCCTTGCTGCACCAGATACGCAATCTTCTCGGTAATCACCCGCGTCTTGCCGCTACCGGCACCGGCCAGCACCAGTAGCGGTCTATCGATAATTTTAACGGCGGCGAGTTGTTGGGGGTTGAGTTTGGGGGACACGACAACAGCTAAGTGAATAACGAGAAGGTTATTATCTCAGGCTAATGACGATAATGTTGATTCTCTGATTTCGTGGGCTATGCCCAAGCACTGGATTACCAAACTGGAACTTGGGAGACAGTAGAAATGCGTCAAAAACTGCTCAATTTCTCTAGCACCCAGGTCGCGCGGATGTTGCTTGCCAAAATACAAAATAAATCGTTTAATCCAGTCCGTGTAAGCCATGTTCGGTGCGTATACTGTAGTGCTTCAAACGAATTTTGGCACGCGCTTGGTCTAATTCGAGGAACGTGCCCCTTACCTTTACGCTAGGCAAACAAGGAGAACCAATGTCTTTCTTTGCAATTTTGCGATCCAATTACCCATCCGATGACGCCTGTAATGCTCGGAATGACAAGGGTGAGCTTCTATTCAAGAAATCAGGTTGAGTCAGGCGATGAAGAAGTCTGGCATAAGCCTGACTAGCTTTCCAGCTACACGAAAATGCTGGGTTCATAAAGGTGACGACCACATTCTTGCTGCGAAAGAACTTGCGGACTGGCTGGACCGAGGAACAGTAAACCAAGTAAAGAAGTCACAAGATGTTACGGGCGAAAGTTGGCGGAGTAAGGTTCTGGATAAAAAAGGCATAATATGTTTTGAAGACTACTACGCAGCGAGCGGCGGTTCCGGGGGCGATCATATTGACTTATGGGATTGAGTTGCATTGACTGGTTTGGGTTCATGGCTAAGGACACGATTCAGCATTGTTGTCCCCGGCTTTTGGTCTGACTTCCGCAAATCGAAGCGGATAAGGTTTTTTGAGGTGAAGTAGTGAGAAAAGTAACTTTTTTCACTCTTGGTGCCATTCTCGGCGTGGCATTCTGCTTTTTGCTTTTGTATGTAACAGGTTCAGTGCTTGAGCATTTCCATATTCGCTTATATGAATCAGAGCTGGATCAGCAGAGGAACTTTAATTTATTCCTCTTGGCAAGTTCAGCATTTGCAATAGTTAGTGGATATTTTTTTGCAAAAAGGTTTTCCTAACCCAACGCTCCGCTGACTCCGCTAACTCTCCGCCGCTGAGCTTTGCGTTAGACGCTCGGAACCCACATTTTTGACTACCGTCGCAGAACACTACAAAAATCATCTTGCTCCAGTCTACCTATGGATGGCTGGCGGTTTCGATGCCGCCATTTCTCGCGGCGAGAGCGAGGTCAACGCCGTTTGCCCGAATCCGTCGAACGGATTTACTGCTATTGATCTAGGAGCGGGCTTCGGTATGCACTCCATTCCGTTGGCTCGTTGCGGCTATTCGGTGGTCGCTATCGACAGCTCCCCAAAGCTTCTTGAAGTACTACAAGACCACATCGAGTCGCTGCCCATTCAAACGGTGGAGGACGATTTGCTGGCCTTTCAAAAGTACTTGAACGCGAAGGCACACCTCATCCTGTGCATGGGCGACACGTTGACTCATCTGTCAGATGCGCAGTCCGTCGAGCAATTGTTTTCTCTTGTCGCAGAGTCGTTACACCCAGACGGCATGTTCATTACCACCTTTCGAGACTACACCTCAGCCCTAGTTGGGGATGGACGCTTTATCCCCGTAAAAAGTGACAATGATCGCATCCTGACTTGCTTTCTTGAGTACTCTCCCGACTACGTTACCGTTCACGATGTGCTTCACGAGCGGAGTGGTTCTATCTGGCAACTAAGCGTCAGCTCCTATCGAAAACTCAGGCTCTCGCCGGAGTGGGTATCCTCGAAACTTCAAGCCAAAGGGTTTACGGTTCGCATCGAGCCTGGGCTTGCAGGTATGGTTCGTGTTGTCGCCAAGCGTCTAAAACTGCGCTCAACCGGACCTGCGCGAAAAGCCGCGCAGTCCGGTTAGCTCCACGTTAGGTCTTATCAGGACTAGACATAGGAGATTAGTCATGAACCCCAAAAACATTATTGCAATAGCTACCATTCTTTTTTTCTCGGCAACGATGAAAATAGAAGCAGCGACGATTACGCCAACTGATATGGCGGGACTACGAAGCTTTGACGGTGGTGCGAACGTTTTACTTCTGGGTTTTGACGCTGTAAAACTTGGTACAGAAGATCGTACGTTAGTTCATTTTGATATTAGTGGATTAACTGGAATATTACCGAGTTCGTCACTCAGTATCCCTATAGAAAGTCTCGATCCAGAACCAGGTATATTTAAGATATATTCCTTTGCTGGCGATGGGGTCGTAAGTACTGACGAATGGAATATGGGGACACTTTTTCACGTCTTTACTGATGTTTATGGAGGATTTCTATCCATTGACACCTCAATACTTTTGCAAACAGCTGTGGACAACGGAGAGTCTTACTTGAGCTTTAGTTTTCGTGGCGGAAATTCTGTTCGTTACTGGTTATCGGATATTGTAGGATTGCCTGAGCCTTCAATAACTATAGTTCCGCTTCCTGGCGCATTTTGGTTATTTTATACATGCCTAGGCCTAGTCTATGGCTTTCAAAGGAAAACATCATGATGCAGAAAAAACACCCAACGTGGCGCTCAACCGGAGCGCGGTTATATGCGGTTTTGTTTTTCAGTTTTCCGTGCCGCGCCTGGTTACCTCTAAGTTGGGCGTCATGGATTTCGCTTTCTTGCAGCGTTTTCGCTTCTTAATCTTCGGGTTTGCCATCGTATGCTTTGTCATGCTGGCAGGAGCCGTTTATCAATTCCAAAGGACTACAGCAGACCTGACCGCATTCCCACCTCCCGGACGCATGATTTCAGTAAACGGCGTAAACCTTCACCTATTCTGCATGGGCTCCGGTTTTCCAACGCTGATTCTCGAAGCGGGTCTTGGCGAAAACTCTTTGAGTTGGCATCCAGTTCAATCCAAGCTTGCTCAGAGCATGCGAGTTTGTTCCTATGACCGTCCAGGGCTTGGCTGGAGCGATCTAATAAATGCTCCTATCCATGTCGAAGATGTCGCCAAGAATCTACATACGCTGCTGAAGAATGCGGGTATTTCTCCGCCTTATGTATTAGTCGGACATTCCCGAGGAGGCATATATGTCCGTGCCTTCTATCGTCAGTTTCCGGCGGAGACGCGGGGTATCGTCCTTGTCGATTCGACTCATGAGCAAAGCCCTATGCATCAGTATCCGTATGCCGTATGGGACTATTGGAAACAAGCTATGCAGATTGCAATTGCCGAGCCGTTGTCGCGAGTCGGCCTAGTAAGGCTGATAGGGCTTGCTGACGCCGACCGCATACCTTCCCCGCTACCGGCGGAAGTGCTGGTGGCGAAAACGGCTGTACAAAACCGCAGTGATACCGCACGTGCGGTTGTCAATGAAATTGCCGTCATGCGCCTAGGGCTAAGTCCAACCACACCTCCTCCAACCGATTTGGGAAATCTGCCCTTATTGGTACTGACTGCCGGAAACTTGGTAGACCAGAGCTTGGTCGAGCGCGAAGCAGAGAAATCGGGTAAAAATATCGAAACTGAAAAAGCGCTCGCCAGAATTCAACAGACTGAGCAGGACGACCTAGCCCGCTTGTCCAGCAATTCACGGCATATCATTATCAAACATAGCGGACACTTCATCATGCAAGATCGGGCAGAGGAGTTTGTCAGTGCCGTGAGCGAATTTGTAAAACCCATTGCTGTGAAATTGGAAGGTGAACGCCCAACCATTTACTCTACCGGACTGCGCAATAAAGGCGCGCTGTCCGATCAATTCAAACGTTAAACTGTTGCAGAAAGGGGCTTGCTGAATGACTTTATTCCGTGGTGGCTGTCTATGCGGTGCCGTGCGTTATGAAACAACCTCTGATCCTTTGAACCAGAGGGTATGCCACTGTAGGGCTTGTCAAAAAGTTATCGGCGCTGCTTTCAATGCTCGCGTACTCATGCGCATCGAACATGTTGCGCTCTCTGGCCCAATCAGCACCTTTCACTCTTCAGAAACTCTTGAGCGCGGTTTTTGTTCGTATTGCGGTTCAAGCGTTTTCTCGCGGCGTGTTTCTGCTGGAGTCATCGGCTTAACAGCCGGTAGCCTCGACGAGCCGTCACTGTTCAAACCTGACATGCACTTTTGGGTAGCTTCAAAGCAACCGTGGCTAAAAATCACAGATAACCTGCCTCAATATCCAGAAGGCCCGCCATCTTTAGGTTATAAGCCATGAGTAGTTACGGTAGTTGGCCTAACATTGCATTCGAGGCGACCTGCGCAAAAATCCGCGCAGGCACCAAAACTTCACATTATGCGCACTCAAGGAGGTGCTTATGGATGAAATGAAATTCTGGACGATCATCGACTCGGCGCACGAGCAATCTAACGGCGATATGGACGAGAAGTGCGAGTTGATTCGCACAGCGCTCTCCAATCTACCCAAAGATGATGCGAGAGCGTTTTCGGCTCATTTCCGTGCAATGATGGATCGTGCCTATTCCTGGCCATTATGGGGCGCGGCATATGTGATTAACGGTGGTTGCGGCGACGACACCTTTTCTGATTTTCGAGCTTCGCTTATTTCTCGCGGTCGCACTGCGTTTGCGCGTGCACTCGCCGATCCGGATTCATTGGCAACAGAAGACTTTGACGAAGATGCATGGTTCTACGAGGGATATCAGTATGCCGTAACAGATGGTGTCAAGGCCGCCGTGGGTTCAGCCATCAGTCGGGAAAGTCCCCATCCCGATGAGCCATCTGGTCAAGCATGGGATGAAGACAAAGTCTATGAGCTCTATCCGCAGCTCGCCGAAAAGTTCGCATAACATGGCATTTAACCGGCGTGGTCGGTTACCTCTACGTTGGACCTCTTTAACCTACAGGAACTGATCTATGGGCGCGAAAACTTGGATGCTCGTACTGGCAAACTCCAACGCACGTGAGGCACTCGCTGCCAAGCCTACTTTGGACCGGGAGGCAACCCAGAAACTTGCCAGTACTCTATTCCCCGGCGAAAAACTGGAACAAATCGGCGATGGTAATCTGTCCTATACCTGTCCGCCGGATGATGAGGTGCATATAGGCTGCTTTCCGGGGGTATCGGTCGTCGCGGCCAAAGAGTTTGGTATCGACTACCCATCGAAGTTACCTCAGCGGTTCATCGATGCAGGTGAGAACGGAATAGCCACGCTTCACGCTATGCACAGCGTCGTTGATTGGTTTGCGTATGCGACATGGGCAAATGGAAAGCTAGTGCGCTCCCTGAGCCTCTCTCCGGACAGCGGTATCATGGAGGACATCGGGCCGCGCCTGCCGTTTGAAGAACCGTTCTGGTCAGGGAATCATCCAGCTGTTGATGACGACGAAGCGGCTGCTTATCCACTCCCGTTTCACCCCCTGGATCTTGGGGAGGCAACTTTGAAGGATCAGTTCGGCTATCAGCTTGAGGGTTATATCGATGCCTCGCTGCTTGAACCTGAGTCAGTTCCGCTAGTTCGCTATAAACGTTACCGCTCGCCGTGGTGGAAGTTTTGGTGAAAAGCCCAACCCATTATTTCGCCGGACTTGCGCAAAAAGCCGCGCAGTCCTGTGAATTCAAACGTTGGATATAACTAAACACAACGACGTATTTTTGAAGAAACTAGGAAGCTATTTTATGAATTCGAACCAAAATGCTGTGATGTCTTCTTTAACCTCACATAATCCGTTTACTGGCCGTATCGGCGAAGAGTACGATTTTCTAGGGATGATGTGTCCTAATGTGGTGGTTCTGACGCAGAAGCTCGGCTCCACTATCGGCGCATGGCGTCCTGGCAATACGTTACAGGGACTTGAGATCGGCTGCGGCACGGGCCTGAGCACTCTGTCGTTACTGTCTCAGTGTGGCGACCTACATCTTCGCGCTTTCGATGCGTCATCAGCAATGCTTAAGCAGGCGCGCGCCAATCTGGCGGAGTATGTCGACGCTGGTCGTGTCGAATTCATTGAGAGCGATGCGTTAGCGTTTTTGCAGCAGCAAGCGGACGCAAGTGTCGATGTTGTTGCATCAAATTATGCCATTCACAATTTCCAGAATGACTATCGGGACCAAGTATTTGCCGAAATCTGGCGCGTACTTAAACCGGGCGGAATCTTCGCAAACGGCGACCGCTTTGCTATCGATGATCCTGCTCAGCATCTGGCTTCGACGCAAGCTGACATTCGTCACTGGTTCAAGACTTTTGGAGAGCTGAAGCGATACGATCTCCTGGAAGACTGGGTCGTGCATTTGCTCAGCGACGAGTCGCCAGACCACATCATGTATGCTGCGACCACGCTATCCACATTGCGATCTCTCGGTTTCACCGATGTGCACTCACTCTATCGAGAAGGCGTCGACATGCTCATAACGGCGACAAAGCCCGCGTAGGAGGGTCGCGCACGCGAAATCAATCATTCCAAACCGGGTATGTCGCGGATATCAGGCGGTAAATCCATAATAACCCGCCGTAATCGCGATTAAATACTGAGCCTGGCGAAGACGTCGCCAAGCTCAGTGTTAACGGAATATCAATAATAAGTAGGTCAGGATTAGTGGCTACTTATCGGCACGTTGACAAAATAATATCGCGTCTCGCCAATCCAAACCTTTTCCTGTGGCATTTTGAAAGCAATCTACTGTGTTTTTGGCGTTATTGGTGCCGGCACAGAGGTTGATTATGTTTTGCCAATCCCAAGTTATCCCTTTACCCCAGTTCACCCGGCCGTCGAGCACACTTAGAAAGCAAGCGCCCGGCTCGGCTGGCTTGGTCGTTCCCGCACATAGTTGCTTGACGTTTTTTGGCTCCCAATTCATATTTTTATCGTCATTCCAAGGGATTTTGCCTTGCACCGAGTTAAAGCATTCCGATTCGTGATCGGATGCTTGAACGGTCAATGGATTAAAAAACAAAGCAATTGCGCCAATGGCAATCGAGATGCGGATAAAACGGTAAATAGTATTTGATATTTTCATGAGTAATTCCCTGCATTTTTTAATATTGATGTTAAATATAATTTATTAGCTAAAAACTATATTTTTGGCTCGCTAATAAAATACTCGATAGCTAGAGTATTTTGTTACCAGCTTACGCAGACTCACTATTCCATGAAAAATATGTTTGTCGAATATTTACAAATTCACCTTCAGCTTATTAAAAAATTTAATAAAAATAATAAGCAAAATAATACCCAAGCCAATTAAATACTCGATTAATAATAACCAGGGCTTACAAACCGTTTTGCGTCAGTGCATTGGCCTGCCAATACCGGGATAAATCATTGTTTGAAAACCTGCCGATGGAAAACTCTTCAATATCAATGGCATTTGAAATCACACTGCCTTCAGTAATTAAGTCAGCAATTATCTCTCCGAAAATTGGCGCATATTTCAATGCCTGACCGGCGCCCAAACAGTGGTACAAATTAGTAAACTCGGTGTCCGGACCCAGGATAAATTTCAAATCGGGCGTAATATCGAAAAACGAATGATAGCCGCCGGCATAAACCGGTTTTCCGATTTTCGGGAAACGATTAATTACCTTGCCTAGATAATTATCCAGCTGTTGCTGGGTAACATTGAAACTCAGCGCGTCGTAAATGACGTTGGCGCCCTCCGGATTCATCGCGGTTCGGCTAAATGAGCGGGCAATATCCTTGGCGTTACGGCTGCGAGGTTGATGCATATGTAAAATGCTGCCGCGCCAGCGCCGAAAATAGGCTTGATTCACGTAATCGGCAATGATGGGCATGCCCTCGGGAATGTCATGGACGCTTACTAGAAAGTTGGCTGCATACACGGGTTCCAATGCCACCGGGATGTTCAAGCCGATACCGGCAAATAAATCCGCGCTCCACGCACCGGCGGCATTGATCACATGTTCGGCAAAAATTTTGCCCTGACTGGTATGCAGGGCAGTGATACCTTGCCCTGCATGTTCAAAATCGATCACATCGCAATGCTCCAGCACGTCGACGCGAGTCTTTTTGGCCGCTGTTTGCATGGCGTTCAAGATCTGCGGAGAATCCAGCTGCAATACGTCCGGTTCGTAGTAGTAAATTTCGTCCGGCACGGTTTTTAGGGCTTGGCGGCTCAGTTCCAACACGTCGCGATGAGAAACCATCGCAAAGTCTATGCCTTCCTGTTGCAGCATGTGCTCCAGCGCAGTCCAACTTTCAGCGCGGCTGTCGGCCGCATTTTCCGCAATCCAGATAGCGCCCGATTGCTCGTAGGGGATGTTGACACCCCAGAGGGGTTTGAGATTTTTCCAATATTGGGTTGCCATTTTGGCCATCCTGGCCGCCATCGGCGAGGCGTTGGCGGACCGGACGATGGCGCTATGCCGGGAGCTAAGTCCGGCACCCAGGACTTTTTTTTCGATAATCGCGACTTTACCGCTTTTGTTGCCCAGCCCGCGCTGCACCGAAAAAGCGCATGCCGCGCCGAGACAGCCTCCGCCAATCACCACGGTATGATAGTGCCTATTCATCAAATCTCCGTGCAGCCTGGCGCTGCAAATCAGTTTTCCAGCAGCTATCAAGTCTTGATAGCCGAGATTCCCCCATCGACATGCATAATTTGCCCGGTAATCCAGGCGGCATTCTCTGACAATAGAAAAAAGGCCATCTGGGCAATATCGCCAGCTTCGCCCAAGCGCTTAAGCGGATGCCGCGCGGCAGCAGCCTGTTTTTTGCTATCTTCGCGCAGCAAACTTTCCGCCAACGGTGTGTCGGTCAATGACGGCGCGATCGCGTTTACCCGGATTTTCGGCGCCCATTCCGCAGCCAAGGCGCGGGTCAGGCCTTCTATCGCTCCCTTGGAAGCAGAAACCGTGGCATGGTAAGGAAAACCGGTTTGCACTGCCACGGTGCTGAACAGCACGACCGAAGCCCCATCTGCCGCTTGCAGATTACGTTGGTAGTGCTGCAAACAGCGCACAGCGCCGATTAAGTTCAATTCCAAATCCGCGCTGAACTCCTCGGGCTTGATCCTGGCGAACGGCTTTAAGTTGATACTGCCGGGGCAATAGACCAAACCATGCAAGGGTTCATCGATGACGGGCAATGAATCGCTTAACACGTCACAACTAAAATGTCTGAATACGTTTGCCACCACAGCAGAGCGGCTCAAGGAATACACCTGACATTGTGGCTGAGCTAAACCGGCCAGCGCGCCGCCAATTCCGCTACTGGCTCCTACAATCAAAACATTACGCATGTTGTGCCTCTGTCAGCCCGTGAATCCAAACAAAATCGGTATTTTGCGGTGGGGGTGCTAATGATTTCTTCTTGTATGCGCCGTAACAGACTGAGTTTTGCACCACTAGCCCCCCGTGTCCTCAAGGCTACCTTGCGGATGCGGTTAGTCAATGCGCTGCGCACTGCTAAGCTGGGCGGGATAAACTATTGTTTTTAGTTACGAGATTTGCGAATGAATCTAAGCCGTTTGGGTATTAGCTGCGGCATCGCGGCTCCGGTAATCTGGCTGTCGCTGATTGGCCTGGCTGGCACCATGCGCCCGGAGTTCAGCCACAGCTACCAGTACATCAGCGAGTTGGGCGAACGCGGCAGTGTTACGGAAATTCCGATGCGTTACATTGGCTTCGGATTCGCCGGTTTTTTGTATGTGTGTTTTGCCGTTGCCCTCCCTGCAACTCTGCGCAAAGGTTGGCGTGCGGCGCTACTTGCCACGCTAATTGGTATAGACGGAATAGGACGTATTGGGGCCGGGGTATTTGCCTGCGACCCAGGCTGTGATGGCTTGTCCACCAGTCAAGAATTACATCGACTGTTTGCCATGACCGGGTTTTCCGCGGCTATTCTGGCCGCACTGGTTTGCGGCATGCTGTTCCGGCGCCATGCTTGGCTGAGCATTCTTAGTGTTTACTCGATAGGCAGCGGTCTTTTGGCGGCAACTTTGCTGCTGCTGATGACTTGGGAAGCCAATCCCATCCAAACTCTCGGCCTGTTCGAACACTTGGCAACCGGCTTGCTCTCCATCTGGACGCTGGTGTTTGCCGTGTGTTTATTCCGCTCATCTGCTTTGTCGGATGAATAGCGCCGCAACTCCAAACGGCAATTGGTAAGGCTTAGCCGATTATTTGCGACAAACAACATCGGGGCGATTGATAGGCTAGGAACGCTTGCGCCAGACGATAATACCGGTGGCCAGCGAGATTTCCCTTAGAAAACACAGCAAACCACCAATTAACGCCAACATCGCCGCGATAAACAATAAGGAAACCGCATCGGACAAATCGATGGCAAACTCCACGCCTACGAACATAGCGACGATGGACATACAAACCAGTAAGGCGCAAGTGGTACACAAGGTAATGGACCAATGAGTCCAATGCGCTCGCCGCGCAAGCGTCCGCATCTCGACATGGTGCGCGGCTTCGACGCCTTTTAGCTCGCCTAGTAAGCGAAACCGGTCCACAGTTCGGCCCAGGCGGCTGGTCAGCACCCCCAGAATGCCGGCCACACCCGTCAACAGAAACACTGGAGCGACGGCCTGTTGAATCACATGAGCAACGGTTGGTATGTTGGCTATGACATCCATAATGATGATCCGCAAAGTTAAGAATTTAAAAAATACCCTATCCTCTAGGACGTGCAAAACGGCAAATTTGTCGATTATCGAATAATTTAAACAGGCGTGTTGCATTTAAACGATGTCCGGTTACAGTGTCCGATCCGATAAATTCGACCGCCAATCTCAC
>Ga0123398_1131145_pt1 | contig 14190 bp, 20 predicted proteins | sample T5LHNO3metaT_FD_89926 | JGI IMG/M metagenome (GOLD analysis project Ga0123398, IMG submission 89926) | Methane-oxidizing artificial microbial communities from Washington, USA to study methane cycling - T5-LHNO3 metaT (Metagenome... | ecosystem: Engineered > Modeled > Simulated communities...
ATTCGACCGCCTGAAACAGGAGCTGGAAGAGACTTTCTCCGGCGCCGAGAACGCCGGCCGCCCGCTGCTGCTCGAAGGCGGGCTCGACTGGAAGGCGCTGTCGCTCTCGCCGAAAGACATGGATTTCGCCGAGTCGAAGGCCGGCGCCGCGCGCGAGATCGCCCTCGCCTTCGGCGCGCCGCCGCTGCTGCTCGGCCTGCCGGGCGACAATCCGCGGCTGCCGTCCCGCGCCTGGACATTAAGCAAATGACCGACATTCTCAACGCCATTCTCGAGCGCGGCGATCTCGCCCATCTCGCGCTCTTTCTATGGGCTTGCGTCGCGACGACGCAGGCGCATCTCGCCATGCGCGAGGTGAGCGAGGCGACGCGGCGCCTCGACGCCTTCGTGCGCGAACTCGCCCGGTTCAACCGCCGCTGTGGGAGCGACACATGACGCATAGAAAATTTCGCTTGCCTTTCCAGAAACGCGCCCGCCGCCGTGCGCCGCGCCGCCTCGACGATCACGCCGAGATTTTCAGGACATTCGTGCATGTGCTGGCGCGGATGCATGCGCGCGGCATGGCCTTGACGGAGAAAGTCTGATGGCGCCGCGCGAAACCAAGCGCGCCGAGATCCCGCTCTCGCGTGCGAGCCCGGCGGGCATCGTCGAAGGCTACGCCTCTCTCTTCGGCGTCGCGGATAGCGGCGGCGACATTGTGATGGCGGGCGCCTTCGCGCGCTCTCTCGCCCGGCGCGGCGCCTCCGGCGTGAAGATGCTCTGGCAACACGACGCCGCCGAACCGATCGGAATATGGACGTCAATCGTCGAAGACGCGAAAGGCCTGAAGGTCGCGGGCCAGCTCGATCTCTCCGTCGCGCGCGGACGCGAGGCGCTGTCGCTGCTCGGCTCCGGCGCCGTCGACGGACTCTCCATCGGCTTTCGCACGAAGCGCGCGACGACCGACAAGTCAAGCGGAATGCGCCGCCTTCATGAAATCGACCTCTGGGAAATTTCCATTGTGACTTTCCCCATGCTGACTCAAGCCCGCATCGAAGCCGTCAAGCGCGACCGCACGCCGCGCATGCGCGAATCCCTGCTTTTGCGCCTGAAGGCGCAGGAAGCCGCGCTACGCTTCCAGCTCAAGCTCCGAAGCTTGGGCGCTTAAGCGTTCTTGTAAGCCGCCTGCCGATCCGCGTCGCGCCGTCCGGCGTGGAGAAGAATTTCCCGACGGCTTTCCCTCAGCGCAAAACCTCGCGCGCCGGCAATCGGCGCGCATGCGGATGCGCGCCTTTACGAGGCCCTTATGTCATCGCTCGAATTGAAATCCGCCGGCGACGAAATCGTCGCCGACCTCAACCGCGCCTTCGTCGCCTTCAAGGAGACGAACGACGAGCGCCTTGCTCAGCTTGAGACGCGCATGGGCGCCGACGCCGTCACCGAGGAGAAGCTCGCGCGCATCGACCAGACGCTGGACGAAACGAAGAACCGGCTCGACAGGCTGGCGCTCGACCTTTCCCGCCCGCGCATCGGCGGAAGCGCTCAGTCGGAGGATCACGGCGTCCGGGAGCATAAATCCGCCTTCAATCATTATATGCGCTCCGGCGAGGCGGGCGGTCTGAAGGCGCTCGAAGCCAAGGCGATGTCGCGCGGCTCCGGCCCGGACGGCGGCTATCTCGTTCCGGTTCCGGCGGAGCGCGAAATCCTGCGTCGCCTCGCCAAATTCTCGCCGATCCGTTCGATCGCCAGCGTGCGCGAGATTTCGACGCAATCGCTGCGCCGCGCCTATTCGACGACCGGTCCCGCCGCCGGCTGGGTTGCGGAAACCGATCCGCGCCCGCAGACCGCAAACCAGCAGATCGCCGACATGACCTTTCCGGCCATGGAGCTTTACGCCATGCCCGCGGCGACGCAGGCGCTTCTCGACGACGCCGTGGTCGACATCGAGCAATGGATCGCCGACGAAGTGCAGGTCGCCTTCGCGGAGCAGGAGGGCGCAGCCTTCGTCAATGGCGACGGCGTCAACAAGCCGAAGGGTTTTCTCGCCTATACGACGGTCGCCGACGCGAGCTGGAGCTGGGGCAATGTCGGCTATGTCGTGACGGGCGTCTCCGGCGCTTTCGCCGCGACCAATCCCTCCGACGCGATCTTCAATCTCGTCTATGCGCTGCGCGCCGGCTACCGCCAGAACGGCAAATTCACAATGGGCCGTCGCGCGCAATCTCTCGTGCGGCAGTTCAAGACGACGACGGGCGATTACATCTGGGCGCCGCCGGCGACCGCCGACGGCTCGGCCTCGCTGATGAATTTCCCGGTCGTCGAAGTCGAGGACATGCCTGATCCTGGCGCCAACAGCCTCTCCATCGCCTTCGGCGATTTCGAGCGCGGCTATGTCGTCGTGGACCGCGTCGGCATTCGCGTACTGCGCGATCCTTATTCCGCCAAGCCCTATGTGCTGTTCTATACGACCAAGCGCGTCGGCGGGGGCGTGCAGAATTTCGAGGCGATCAAGCTGCTCAAATTCGGCGTCTCCTGATCGCGTTTCCCAGTCCGCGGCGAGCCGCCGCGGACTTCCTTCCCGAATGGACCGACAGGAGCCGGCATGCGACCCATGCTCATCGGCGCGCCCGCGATCGAGCCCGTCTCGCTCGCGGAAACGAAATCATGGCTGCGAGAGGACGGAAGCGACGAAGACCAGCTCATCCAGGCGCTGATCGTCTCGGCGCGCATGACGCTCGAAGCCTATACGCGACGCTTCTTCGTGACGCAGAGCTGGCGGCTCATCCTCGACGCCTGGCCCGCGAACGTGCGCACAGCCTCATCGCTTGCGATTCCTTTCGCGCCTTTTCAATCCGTCTCGGCCATCCGCGTCTTCGACGCGAACGACAATGCGCAGGTCGTCCCGCCGTCGACCTATCGCGCGCCGGCGGCGAATGACGGCGGACGCCTGATCTTCAACGCGGCGCCGCAGGCGCCGGGACGAAGCGCGGATGGCGTCGAGATCGACATTGTCGCCGGCTATGGCGCGCTCGCCGCACAGACGCCCGAGCCGCTGCGCCGCGCCATCATGTCGCTCGCCGCGCATTGGCGAGAAAAGCGCGGCGATGATGCGGACGACGCGCTTCCGAGGTCCGTCGTTCAGCTTGCCGCGCCGTTTCGCCGCGAGCGACTCGCATGAGCGCGCGGCCGACCATTGGCGACCTGCGCCAGCGCGTCACGATCGAGGCGCCCGTCGACGCCCCCGACGACGTCGGCGGCTTCATCCGCGGCTTCACGCCGATCGCGCAGGTCTGGGCGCGGATCGAGAGATCCGGCGCCGAGGAGCAATTCGTCGAGCAGCGCCTCGAACAGGCGACGCGCCGCGTCGTGACGATCCGTTGGCGCGCCGACGTTTCAAGCCAGATGCGTTTCGTGTTTCGCGACCGCAAGCTCCTCGTCAAAAGCGTGGAGGACGCGGATGAGACGCGCCGCTTCCTGAGATGCCTGTGTGAGGAAATTTCATGAGGAGCCGTCAATGAGCGCTTCGCCCGTCATCGCCCTTCGCAAAGCCGTCAGGGCGCATCTCCTCGCGGACGCCGCCCTTGTCGCGGCGCTGGGCGGCCCGAAAGTCTTCGACGAGGCGCCGCGCGGCGGCGATCCGCCTTATGTGCTTTTCGCGGAGACGCAGATGCGGGACTGGTCCGCTCAGGCGTCACGCGGCGCGGAGCAATTCCAGACGCTCGCGGTCGTGTCGACGCAACGCGGCCTCGGCGCCGCGCTCGGCCTCGCGCAGCGGATCGTCGATCTTCTCGACGAGGCGCCGCTCGCGCTCGAAGGCCATGCGCTCGTCGATCTGCGCTTTGTCTCCCTGGACACGCGGCGCGACCAGAGCGGCCGCTTCGCCCGCGTCGCCATTCGCTTCCGCGCGGCCACCGAATATCTTTAAAGGAGCCACGAATGGCCGCCCAGAAAGGCAAGGACCTTCTTCTCAAGATCGGCGACGGCGACGGCGCCTTCGTGACGATCGGAGGCTTGCGCACCCGACGCATCGCGCTCAACGCCGATGCGGTCGACGTCACGGACGCCGAATCTGCGGGACGCTGGCGCGAATTGCTCGGCGGCGCCGGCGTGCGGCGCGCCAGCGTCTCGGGAACCGGCATCTTCAAGGATCAGGCGTCGGACGTTCTTCTGCGTCAGGTCTTCTTCGATGGTTTGCTGCGGGACTGGCAGATCGTCATTCCCGGTTTCGGCGTTCTCGCTGGCCCGTTCCAGATTTCCAATCTCGACTATCGCGGCGAGCACGCGGCCGAAGTCACGTTCGATATCGCGCTCGACTCGGCCGGCGCGCTCATCTTCACGGCGATCTGACATGGCCAACGCAAAACGCGGAGAAATCGAGGCTCTGCTCGACGGGAAAACCTATACGCTCTGCCTCACGCTCGGCGCTCTCGCCGAGCTTGAAAGCGGCATGGGCGCCGCCGACCTCGTGGCGCTGGCCGAGCGCTTCGAAGCGAACAGGCTCTCGGCGCGCGACATTCTGCGCATCATCGGCTGCGGCCTGCGCGGCGCCGGCCATGCGCTCACGGATGACGACGTTTCACGCATGAAAGTATCGGGGGGCCTTGCGGCCTATGTGCGGATCGCGGCGGACCTCCTCGCCGCGACCTTCGGCGATGCGCCGGAGACGCCGGCCGCAAACCCTCCGACGCCGCAGGACGCCTGAAAGCGAAAAGCGAAGCAGCGGCGCGCGCATCCTCCCCGCGCGCGCCCTTTCCTTTTTCGCGCGCCATGGCCTTTGGCCTAGGCGTCCTGCGGCTGGCGCCGGGGGATTTCTGGACGATGACGCCGCGCGAATTGCGGGCGGCGGCCGAGGGCGTCTATGGGCGCGCCTCCGGCCCGCCTGCGCGCGCGACGCTCGATGCATTGATGCGCGACTTCCCCGACAGGGACCGAGATGGATAACGCGAATAATTTCCCCGACGTGTTCAATCAGCCGGGCGCGTCCGCGCCGCTCGCCACGCAAGATCTTGCGTCGATGAAGCAGCTTCTCGATCAGATCAGCGCATCCGGCGAGAAAGCGACCCGCACGCTGCTGAACGGCTTCGGCGCCGCGACTTCAAGCGGGAAGAGCTTCAACGAAACGCTGACGACGCTCGCGCAGTCGCTCGCGCGCCTCGCCTTGCGCGACGCGAGCCGGACATTGGCGGAGGGCCTTGTTTCGGGACTGAGCGGCCTCTTTGCGAACGCCTTTGGCGGCAATCAGCCCGTGACGCCCTTCGCGGAAGGGGGCGTCATCGCAAGTCCCGCCTACTTCGCCAATGGCGGCGCGACCGGCCTGATGGGCGAACGCGGCGCCGAGGCCGTGATGCCGCTCGCGCGCGGTCCCGACGGGCGGCTCGGCGTAGTCACGCAAGGCGGCGACGCGCGGCCCGTTTCGGTCACGGTCAATATCGCGGCGCAGGACGCCGAAAGCTTCCGGCGCTCGGAGGCGCAGATCACCGGCGCCCTGGCGCGGGCCGTTGCGCGCGGCCAGCGCAATCTTTGAGGCGGGCATGAGCGACTTCCATGAAATTCGCTTTCCTCTCGACGTCTCGCTCCACGGGCGCGGCGGACCGGAGCGGCGCACGGAGATCGTGACGCTCGGCTCCAACCGCGAGTCCCGCAACGCGCGCTGGGCGCATTCGCGGCGGCGATACGAAGCCGGCTACGGCGTGAAAACGCTGGCGCAGCTCTCGCAAGTGATCGATTTCTTCGAGGAGCGGCGCGGGCGGCTCTACGGCTTTCGCTGGCGTGATCGAGCGGACTGCTCCTCCTGCGCTCCGGGCGCGACGCCGGCGCCGACGGATCAGACGCTGGGAACGGGAGACGGCGCGCGCGCCGCCTTCCAACTCACCAAGACCTATGGCGGCGCCTTTTCCGCCTATGTGCGGCGCATCTCGAAACCGGTCGCCGGCTCCGTGCGCGTCGCGGTGAATGGCGTCGAGAAGACGGCGGCGCAATTTTCGGTCGACGCTACGACCGGCGTTGTGACCTTCGCGCCCGGCCATATTCCGGCGGCGGGCGCATCGGTCGCCAGCGGCTATCATTTCGACGTGCCCGTGCGTTTCGATACGGATTTCCTTGAAATCGACATGGAGGCTTTCGAGGCGGGCGCGATTCCGAAAATCCCGCTGATCGAAATCATCCCGTAAGGAGCGCTCATGCGACAATTCTCCGCCGCGATGCAGACGAAGCTCGACGCGCGCGCGACGACCTTCTGCCACTGCTGGCGCCTGGCGCGGCGCGACGGCGCCGTCATGGGTTTCACCGACCACGACTGCGATCTCGTCTTCAACGGCGTGACCTTCCGCGCCAATACCGGCCTGTCGGCGTCGCAATTGGAAACGGCGCTCGGTCTCGCCGTCGGCGGCGCGGAGGCGACCGGCGCCTTGACGGATGGCGGCTTGAGCGAGAGCGAACTGCTCAACGGCCTCTATGACGGCGCTTCCGTCGAGATCTGGCTCGTCGATTGGACGCAGCCGGAGGATCGCGCCCTGCTCGACGTCGCAACCATTGGCGAGATCAGGCGCGGCGAGAACGTCTTCACTGCTGAATTACGCTCCAGCGCTCACGTGTTCGATCAACAGCAGGGCCGCGCCTTTCAGCGCGGCTGCGCCGCCGATCTCGGCGATGCGCGCTGCGGCGTCGATCCCGGCGCCCCAGGATTTCATGCGACGGGGGTCGTCGTCGCCTTTGCGGGCGGCGCGCTGACGCTGGACCTCGCCGCGCCTTTCGATATCGGCTTTTTCGCCGGCGGCGCATTGACTTTCCTGAGCGGCGCCAATGACGGCGCGCGCGTCGCGATCAAGACGCATCGCCAGGAAGGTTTGCGCGCGACGATCGCCTTCTGGACGCCGCCCGGCGCGGCGATCATAGCCGGCGACATGGTTTCGCTGACCGCCGGCTGCGACAAGTCGCCCTCGACCTGCCAGATCAAATTCGGCAACATCGTCAACTTTCGCGGCTTCCCGCATATGCCCGGCAACGACCGCGTCATCGCCTATCCGAGTTCGCTCGCAACGGCGATGGACGGCGGGAGCTTCTTTCGATGATCGCGCGCTCGGAGATCGTTACGTCAGCGCGTCGCTGGATCGGCACGCCCTATCTGCATCAGGCGTCGCTCATCCATGTCGGCTGCGATTGCCTCGGCCTGGTGCGCGGCGTGTGGCGGGACATCGTCGGCCAGGAGCCGGAAGCCGCTCCGCCCTACACGCCTGATTGGGGCGAAGCTTGCGGCCTGGAGACTTTGCTCGACGCCGCGCACAGGCATTTCGAACCCATCGCGATCGCGGATTTTCATGAAGGCGACGTGCTCGTCTTTCGCTTCCGGGATTATCTGCCGGCGAGGCATATCGGCGTCGCGACATCGCGCACGCATATGGTTCACGCGCATAGCGGCGCCTGCGTCGCCGAGGCTCCAATCGGCGCCCATTGGCGCAAGCGCATCGCCGGCGCCTTCGCCTTTCCCGGCGTCATCGACTGACGCTTCCGACATTGTAGGAAATTTCCATGGCCACGCTGGTTCTCCAGACCATCGGCTCCGTCGTGGGCGGCGCGGTCGCCGGGCCGATCGGCGGCGCCGTGGGCCGGCTGCTCGGCGGCCTGGGCGGCGGGCTGATCGACCAGGCGCTGCAGCCGCACGCCTCGCCGCGTTACAGCGTCGGCCCGCGCCTCAAGTCGATGGACGGAATCACATCGACGGAAGGCGCCGGCGTTCCCCGCGTCTATGGGCGCGCGCGCATCGGCGGGCAGATGATCTGGGCGACGCGCTTTCTCGAGCGCGTCAATGTCGCTTTCGAGGCGGCGCCGCGCAACGGCAAGGGCAATGGCGGCGGCGGCCAGCAGAGGGTCAATTTCACTTATGTCTATTCCGCCAATTTCGCGATCGGCCTCTGCGAGGGACCGATCGCTTTCGTGAGACGCATCTGGGCCGATGGCGCCGAGCTCGACATGACGACGCTGCCGATCCGCATCTATAAAGGAACGGAGGATCAGGAGCCCGATCCGCTCATCGTCGCCAAGGAAGGCGCGGGCAATGTCCCAGCCTATCGCGGCCTCGCTTACATCGTCTTCGACGATCTGGCGCTCGCGCCATTCGGCAATCGCATTCCGCAATTCACTTTCGAGGTGGTGAAGCCCGTTGCGGGCGTCGGCGAAATGATCCGCGCCGTCGATCTCATCCCCGGCGCGACGGAAGCGGGCTATCTGCCGTCGCTGAAGCTCAACTTCTGGGCCCCCGGCGCGACGGACGCCGAGAATCGTCACCAACTGACCGCGAAGACCGATTGGGAGGCCTCGATCGAGGCGCTGCAGGCGCTGTGTCCGAATTTGAAGAGCGTGGGGCTCGTCGTCGCGTGGTTCGGCGACGATCTGCGCGCGCAATATTGCAATGTGGCGCCACGCGTCGACTCCCGCTTCAAGACCATCGGCGAATTCGCCTATATCCTCGGTCCCTTCTGGCCGCCGGATTGGAGCGTGGCGGGAGAGACGCGCGCGACGGCGACGCTCGTCTCCCAACTCGATGGACGTTCCGCCTATGGCGGCACGCCGAGCGACGCCTCGGTGGCTGGCGCCATCGCGGATCTCAAGGCGCGCGGATTGTCCGTCGTCTTTTATCCGTTTCTGATGATGGACGTCCCCGCCGGCAATACGCTGCCGAACCCCTATACGGGCGCCAACGGACAACCAGCGTTCCCCTGGCGCGGACGCATCACCTGCGATCCCGCGCCGGGGCGGCCGGGCTCGCCCGATGCGACGCCGACGGCTGCGACGCAGATCGGCGCCTTCGTGACGCGCTATCGCAGCTTCATCCTGCATTACGCCAATCTTTGCGCCTCGGCGGGCGGCGTGGACGCTTTTCTCGTCGGCTCGGAATTCGTCGGATTGACGCGCCTGCGCTCGGGCGCGGGGCAATATCCTTTCGTCGCCGCTCTTTCGACGCTGGCGGCGGATGTGAAAGCCATACTTGGCCCGGCGACGAATATTTCCTACGCCGCCGACTGGACGGAATATGGCGCGCATATTCCCGCGCCGGGCGAATTGCGCTTTCCGCTCGATTCTTTCTGGGCGTCGCCTTCCGTCGATTTCATCGGCGTCGACGTCTATTGGCCGCTCTCCGACTGGCGCGATGGCGACGCCCATCTCGATGCGCAATTGGCGACGAACATTTACGACCTCGACTATCTGACGTCGCGCGTCGCTTCCGGCGAGGGTTATGATTGGTATTACGCCGACGCAAACGCGCGAGCAGCGCAAATTCGAGCGCCCATCACGGATGGGCTCGGCAAGCCCTGGGTCTATCGACAGAAGGACTTTGTCTCCTTCTGGTCGCAGCCGCATTACGAACGCGTCGGCGGCGTCGAGCGCGCGCAGCCGACCGCCTGGGTTCCGCAATCGAAGCCGATCTGGATTACGGAGACCGGCTGTCCGGCGGTGGATCGCGGCGCGAATGCGCCGAACGTCTTTCCTGACGCGCATTCGAGCGAAGGCGGCCTGCCCTATTTTTCGCGCGACGGCCGTGACGATCTCATCCAGGCGCGTTTCCTCGAGGCGGTCATGACGCATTTCGATCCCGCGCGGCCTGGCGGCGCTACGGCCAATCCGACGTCGAGCGTCTATGGCAAGTCCATGGTCGATCCCGACCGAATTCACGTCTGGTGCTGGGACGCGCGCCCCTTCCCCGCCTTTCCGACCCAAAGCGACGCCTGGAGCGACGGTCCGAATTGGGAGACGGGCCATTGGCTCAACGGCCGCATCGAGGGCGCGCCGCTCGATCGTCTGACAATGGCGCTCGCAGGCGCGGTCGACGCGCCGGGCCTTGTCGTGGCGCGCCCGAAGATCGGCGGCTTCGCCGACGGCTATGTGCTCGAGCGGCCGATGTCGCCGCGCGAGGCGATAGATCCACTGGCCGCGCTTTTCGGCTTCGACGCCATCGCCGGCGGCGGCAGGATCGACTTTGTCGACCGCCGCGGAAGGGCGGTGCGCGATATCTCCGAAGACGATCTCGCCGCCGGCAAGGAGATGTCGCTCGTCACGCTCACGCGCGCGCAGGAAAGCGAGTCGCCGCATGAGATCGCGCTGTCCTATGCGGACTCGGAAAACGAGTTCCAGACGGCGCGCGTTCTCTCGCGGCGGCTCGAAGGCCGTTCCGCGCGCCAGAGCGAAGCGCAGGCGGCGGTGATGACGCATCGCGCCGACGCCCAGAAGCTCGCCGATATCTGGCTTCAGGATTTGTGGGTTGGACGCGAGACGGCGGAGTTTACGCTGCGCCCGGGCCTCGCGGCGCTGGAGCCGGGCGACGTCCTGCGCCTCGGCGCGGCCGGCGGCGGGAGATTGTTCCAGATCGAGCGCATCACGGACGGCGCGGCGCGTCATGTCAGCGCGCGCGCCGTCGATCCCGGCGTCTATGACACGCCGGCGCGGAGGGTCGATCGGAACGCCGCCGCTTCGCCAAGGATCATGGGGCCGCCGCACATCGTCGTTCTCGACCTCGCCGTCATGCGCGCGACGCCCGCGCTTTCTTACGTCGCCGCTTTCGCCGATCCCTGGCCGGGCCCGCTGGCCATCGTCAAAGGCGCGGATTCCGCCGCCTCGGAAACGCTCGGCGCCATCGAAAGACGCGCGACGATCGGCGAGACGCTCGATCTGCTGCCGCCGGGTCCCGTCGGGCGTTTCGACAATGGATCGAGCGTGACGGTGCGCCTTGCCGCCGGCCAGCTCGCTTCGGTGGACGATCTCGTGGCGCTTGCCGGGAAGACGGCCATGGCGATTCGCGGCCCCGACGGGGCATGGGAGATTTTCTCTTTCGCCCGCGCGGAGCTTGTCGGCGACAACACCTATCGTCTGTCGCGTCTTCTTCGCGGGCTTGGCGGCGAGGAAAGCCTTGCGGGTCGTTCAACGCCGGCGGGATCGACGATCGTCTTGCTCGACGACGCGCTCGTTCCTCTCGCGCGCAACGTTTCAGATATCGGAACGCCGATCGCTTACGCAATCGGCCCCGCCGACCGCGACATGGCCGATCCGCTCTATGTGCGCGCCACAGCGACGGCGACGCCGAAGGCGCTCAAGCCGTTTGCGCCGACGAAGCCGCGCGCGCGGCGGACGCCCGCCGGAATCGTCATCGATTTCATTCGCCGCGCGCGCATCGACGCCGATGCGTGGGAGGCGATCGACATACCGCTCGGCGAAGCGAGCGAAGCCTACGAAGCGGAAATCCTCCTGCCAACGGGAAGCCGCACGCTTTCCGCCGCGACGCCTTCGATTCTCTATCCGACTGCGCAGGAACTTTCGGACTTCGGCGCGCCGCAGAGCATTCTTTCCCTTTCGCTCTATCAGATCAGCGCCGTCGTCGGGCGCGGCTTTCCTTTCTCGGGCGCGCTCGCCATTCAATAGGAAATTAAATGACTCAAACGACGCATCTCGCGCTGCCGCTCATCGACGCGGCGCAGGCGCAAAAGCACGTCACGCATAATGAGGCGCTCGCCAAAATCGACGCGCTCGCGCATCTCGCCGTATCGGCGCGACTCATTACGCCGCCGGCGTCGCCGGCCGAGGGCGACCGCGTCCTTGTCGGCGCGGGAGCCACGGGCGTTTTCGCCGGCAAGGAAAAGCAGGTCGCCGCCTTTCTCGCTGGCGGCTGGAGCTTTCTGCAACCGCAGATCGGCTGGCGGATGTATATCGCCGCGGAGTCCATCCTGCTGCTCTACAACGGCGCCGACTGGGTCGATCTCGGCGCCGGTTTGCGCGAGTTGCAAAATCTTGCGCATCTCGGCGTTGGAACGACGGCCGACGCGACAAATCCGCTCTCCGTGAAGGCAAATTCCGCATTGTTCTCGACGAAGACCGTCGCCGAGGGCGGCACGGGCGATCTGCGTTTCACGCTCAACAAGGAAAACGCGGCGAAAACCGTCTCGCAGCTTTACCAGTCGAACTGGTCCGGCCGAGCGGAAACGGGCCTCGCCGGCGACGACAATTTCCATGTGAAGGTCTCGCCAGACGGCGCGGCGTGGAAGGAAGCGATCAACATTGACAACTCGACCGGCCGCGTCTCCTTTCCGAGCGGGGTCGCCGATGGATCGCTCGCGGGCTTCCGCAACCGTCTGCGCAACGCGCAATTCAACGTCAATCAGCGCGCCGTCTCGGGGACGGTCACGCTCGCGGCCGGGCAATACGGCCATGACGGCGTAAAGGCCGGAGCGGACGGCTGCGCTTACACATTCGCCCAAACCGGCGTCGACACGGAGATCACGATCGCTTCGGGCTCGCTCGTCATGCCGATCGAGGCGGCCATGATCGAAGGCGGGGTCTATCGCCTCTCGCATGATGGAACGGCTCAGGCGCGCGTCTGGCAGGGAACGGGCGTCGCGGGATCCGGCGCTTTCACGGCGGCGCCTTTTTCGACGCCGGGCCTCGACGCCAATACGCAGACCAATGTCGAGTTCTCGACGGGGACGGTTTTGCGGCCGCAATTGGAGCCCGGCGCATTCGAGACGGTCTTCGAGCGCCGCCCGCCCGCCGCCGAGCTGGCGTTGTGCCAGTATTATTTCCAAGCCTATGCCGGCGACAGCACGGCTCAGTTTCAGGTGTCCGGATATGCGGGGGCGGCCGGAGACTTTTCAATTACGCAAATTTTCTTTCCGCGCATGCGCGCCGCCCCAAGCGCCGCCTTATCGGGAAGCTGGACGGGCGCCAACATAGCGCTGGTCACCCTTGGGCTGCCGGCGTCCAACAGCGTCTATATCGCCGTGCAGGCGGCGGCGGCCGGGCATTTGATCGCCTATTCGCCGGCGAATGGCGGCGTTTATCTGTCTGCGGAGATTTGATTGACCATGACGACCTATTCGCTTTTTCGCAATCCCGTGACCGGCGCTATTGCGAACGGCGTCCGCCGCGACGTCGACGGCGCCGTTATTCCCGCGGACCCGGCGAACGCCGACTGGCGCGACTATCAGGAATGGCTCGCCGCCGGCAATGCGCCGGCGCCCGCCGTCAATAATCCCATCCCGACTGAAGTCGACGCGCGGCTCTGAAGATCGTCTCCCACCACCGCCGCGCGCGCGTCCGCGCGGGCGACGGCGCACGCCCGAAAGGAAACCCTCCATGCAATGGCCCAACGAGCGCAAGCCCGCGGAGCTGATCGAGTTCTATGGCGACCCCGTGCTGCACAGCTCGATCAATCCGGTTTGGGAGCGTGAAAACATCGTCGATCTCATTCCCCCCTACGAGATGCGCTACTCCTGGGGCCCGCCCGCGACGAAGCTGCGCTTTCACAGGAAATGCCGCGACGCTTTCGGCGAAGCGCTACTCTCGATCAAGAAGCTTTATGGAACGCAGAAAGACATCGAAGCGCATCGCCTGCATTTGACGGGCGGGTCGCTGATGGTGCGGCTCAAGCGCGGCTCGAGCAAATCCTGGTCGACGCATAGCTTCGGCGCCGCAATCGACATTGATCCGCAACACAATCCCTTCCGCTCAAAATGGCGGCCGGGCTTCATCCCGCTCGAAGCGGCGAAATGCTTCCAGGACTGCGGCCTCGTCTGGCGCGGCGCCAATGGCGACGCCGACCCGATGCATTTCCAGGCCGCGCGCCGCTGACGCGGCGTTAACGACGACAGGAGAAAAAATGTCAGCGATCGACAATCTCACCGCCGCCTTCAACGACGTGCGCGCGACCGTGGCCGCCGCCGTCGAACGCATTCAATATCTGGCCCACGATCTCGCTTACGCCCGCACGGAAGCGGCGGACGTCGCCGCCGTCGAACAGATCGCGGCCGAGCTTCACGCGACCGCCGATCAGTTGAGAGGCGCGCTCGCCGCCTCCGATCCGACGCAGCCTCAAGCCTGACGCGCAATTCGGAGAACAGGAATGACCGGTTACCGCACCTATCTCGCCGCCGCGTTGATGGCGATCTTCGGCGCGCTCGCCTCGACCGACTGGGTGGCCTTTATCAACGACCCGAAGGCCGGCGCGATCGCGGTCGGCTCGGCGACTCTCATGGCGCTCATGCGCGCCGTCACCACGACGCCGCCGGGCAGGATCTCAGACCTGCTGGGCGCTCGCGGCGGAATTGCGAAGGCCGCCGAAGACCGCCATGATCGTCTATAGGACGCCCTGGGCGTTCATGCGCCATTCAGGGCGCGATGCGGAGGATTGAGAAGGAGAATAAATTGTCGGCCGTCCTCTTCAAGACTCGC